>JAEIGA010011955.1_pt1 | contig 13164 bp, 11 predicted proteins | sample 9270691 | NCBI WGS metagenome assembly JAEIGA01 (sample SAMN17057246, study PRJNA624740) | gut metagenome | biome: biome; isolation source: fecal sample | host: Bos grunniens | place: China: Xizang | collected 2019 | reverse complement strand
ATCCCCGCCTCGCCGTCGCTACGCGACTCTGAGACGGCGTTACAACTCAATTGCACCCTAACGGGTGCCTTTAATAGGTATTTTTTATTTTATAAGGCTTGCTTTTAGACCTTTTATAACAGAGTTAGTAAAGCCATTTGCTTCCATCTCGTTAAGGCCTTTGATTGTGATGCCACCAGGAGTGGTTACCTTGTCTATCTCTACTTCTGGGTGAGAATCGTTGGTTTCAAGCAAATCGATGGCGCCACGAAGGGTTTGAATAACCACATCTTTTGCCACGTTTGGATAAATACCCATTTCTACGCCGCCTTCCATAGCAGCTCTAATGTATCTAAATGCGTATGCGATACCACAACTAGAAAGCGACATCATAGCATTAAGTTGGCTTTCTGGCACAAGGAATGCTTTGCCAAGTTCGCCAAAGATTTCTACAATTTCGTTTTCTTGTTCTTTTGTTGCACCGCAAGAAGCGATTGTGTTCACACTTTGGAGCACGTCGATAGCGGTGTTTGGTATAATGCGGAAAATAACAGGTTTTTCACCATCTTTGTCTAAAAGATTTTTAAGGTCTGCAATAGAAACTCCTGCCGCAATAGAGATTACAATTTGGTTTTTATAATCAAGTGTTTCTTTAATGCCAGAAATGATTTGAGAAACTAGCCATGGTTTCACCGCAATAATCACGATGTCTGCACCTTTTACGTTTTCTGAGTTGTTTGTGGTTACTTCAATATTGTTGTTGAAGTTTTGCAAGTTTCTCAATGCATCTTCGTTGATGTCACTAACAGAAATTTTTCCTGCTAAACTGCTCTGTGTTAGTCCTCTGGCTATGGCTCCGCCCATATTGCCAGCTCCGATAATAGCTATATTTTTCATAATTTCTAGAAAATTTGCGTAAAATTACTAAATAATGTGCAAAATACACATAAAAATGCAGATAAATATAAGGGATGGTAGCAGATTAATTATTCTCAAGTGCTTAATGTTTAGAATATTAATGCCTAGTCCGATAAGTAAAATACCACCCACTGCAGTAAGGTTTTTGATAGTGTCTTCCTCTATAGAATTCCCGATGAAATCGGCAAAAATTGTAATAACGCCTTGGTAAATAAGCAGTGGAATTGCAGAGAAAACTACCCCAAAATCAAAGGTACTACTCAGCATAAATGCACTAAATCCGTCCATCATACTTTTTGTAAGGAGTAAATCCGATATTTCACCTGTAAGACCTTCTTCGATAGGACCAATAATGCTCATTGAACCCATACAAAATAGTAAAAAGGCGGTAATAAGCCCTTCTGTAAACTTATCGTTTTTAGATTTAGTGAGTTTTTTTACCTTTTCTGAGATAAATTCTGTTTTTTCTTCTAGTTTTAGTGCCTCACCTAGTATTCCACCAATGATTAGACTCAGGATAATAAACATGGCATTGCTCATGTCTATTGCCATTTTTATACCTAATGCCAAGGTAAATAGGCCTACGCCCTGAAAGAAAATATCTTGGTATCTTTCTGGTATATTTTTCTTTACAATTAATCCTAGGCTTCCGCCTAAAATCACTGCTGCTGTGTTTATAATAGTTCCTAACATAGTATATCTTTATATCCCCGCCTCGCCGGACTCCGTCCTCAGAGACGGGGTTACAACTCAATTGCACCCTGCGGGTGCCTTTTATATTTATACGTTAAAAATGCGATATTGCGATGAGCGGAAATAGATTTTATGCAATGATTAACGTAAAACAAAAGCGTTGTCTGAGCGATAGTGAGTTTAGCTTTTGTAGTTAATCATAAATAAAATCCCGTGAAGAGCTCTACTCGCAATTTTTAATGTATAAATTTAATATCTAACTCTTGAATTATCTCCTCCGCTCCTGTTTCCAAATCGCCGCTTGTGGTGATGTGAGCTTGGGAGTAGAAGGGTAGGCGTGATGGCAACATTTTCTCGATGAAATCGCGCATTTCTGCATCAGACTTGTCTTTGATAAGAGGTCTGGTAGCTTTCACTATGTTTAGGCGGTAGGTGAGTTCGTCAAGGCTTGGATTTAGGAAAATCACAGTGCCTTTCTCCTTCATAAGTGCCATATTGTTGTTGAAGCACGGAGCACCGCCCCCTGTGGCAATTACTACATTTTCGAGGTCTGAAATCTCGCTCAGAGTCTCAGTCTCCATTTCTCTAAACTTTTGTTCCCCAAGGCTAGCAAAAATCTCATTTATAGTTTTCTGATGCTTTTCTTCTATATAGATGTCGGTATCTATAAACTTAAATCCTAGTTTCTCTGCAAGTTCACCACCTATGGTGGTTTTTCCTGAACCCATATAGCCCACTAAAAATATTCTTTTTATCATAAAATAGGACTTAATAAACGTGCTAATGCTTGTATAAATTTGCGGTATCTTGGTCTGTGAGACCATTTATAATATGAAAGTTTCTTACATACTTTTATGTCTTTTAAGAATAGTTCTTTAAGTTTCTTACTATGTGTTTCGTCATAGATAAAAGCACTAATCTCAAAGTTTTGTTCAAAGCTCCTTAGGTCTATATTGGCAGAACCAATAATAGCGATTTCATCGTCAATAACTAGTGTTTTTGAGTGAATAAAACCTTTGGTGTATTGATACACTTCTACCCCTGCTTTTAGTATGCTTCCCATGTACGACATCGATGCTTCGTATGACATTTTATCGTCGCTTCTATAAGGAATCATAAGTTTTACTTCCACACCAGATAGAGCAGCAGACTCAATGGCATTCATTATACTTTCGTTTGGAAGAAAGTATGGAGTTTGTATGTAAATGTATTTTTTAGCATTGCTAATAGCCAAACAATACGCTTGCATAATGCTTTCCCAATGCATATCAGGTCCACTAATGCCTATTTGCACAGCAGTAGGTGTGGTAATGGTGGTTTGAGGGAAAAACCGTTTATTTGTGTGCAGCCTTTTGGTTATGTAAAGCCAATCGTATATAAATGTGTGTTGTAGTCCAGCTACTGCGTCACCTTCTATTCTTAAGTGAGTGTCTCTCCAGATGCCCCATTCAAGACCTTTTGTGTACCTGTCTGCAATGTTAAAACCACCAAGGTAGCCAGTGGTTCCATCAATTATGAGTATTTTTCTATGATTTCTATAATTTATCTTGCTAGTAAAGTAAGGGAAACGTATTTTAAAGAAAGACTGCATTTTTATGCCAGCCCTCTTCATATCTCTAATTGTAGAATGTTTAAGTTTCCAACTTCCCAAGTCGTCATAAATGACCCTTACATCCACTCCTTCTTGTGCTTTTTTTATAAGAGCTTCCTTAAATTTGTTTCCAGTTTCGTCTGTTTCTATAATGAAATATTCGGCGTGAATATGGTCTTTGGCTTTAGAAATATCTTCTAGCATTTTATCTAGAAGTTTTTTTCCTTCGGTAAAAATTTCTATTCCATTATTTCCATAAACGCCTAATTCAGAGGTTTTTCCTATTAGAGTGGCGAGTTTTATATTTTTTTCTACCAAAGGATATTTGCTTAAATCAACCTGATTTATGGCTTGTTTTTTAGAAATATTGGTTATTTTTTTCTTTATTCTATTAGAAATTCTTTTTTGTCTGTGATAACTTCTACCAAAAACGATATAAAAAAATAGACCAACGTATGGAAGTAATGAAATAACTATAATCCATGAAATTGTACGCACAGGATTTCTTTTCCCATCTGTTAAAATTGTGATTATACATGAAATAATCACAATTAGATAGGTGTAAGAAAGCACGTAACTAATTATTTCAGAGACAAGTTCTGGCATCTATTATTTCTTCCTATAATGTAAAAAAGTACAATCTGAGAATTTTTCTACTTCACAACTCAACCCAGCAGTAGGAAAGGTAGGAGCAGGAACACCTTCGTGGCAAGGAGTATCGCCTATTTCCACCTGAATGGCATCGTAAAGCCCACTTTCTATAAATTTTTCAAGTGTATATTTGCCGCCTTCTACTATGAGTGATTGAATATTCTTTTCGTATAACCACTGCAATATTTGTGGAATTAGGTCTTCGTTAAAGTCCATCTTTACTCTAATGCCGTCTTCAACAAGAGCATTGATTATAGCAGTAGGTTGGGCACTATCATAGAAATTGTAGTATGTAGGAATTTCTAAGTTTCTATCTATTGCTATTCTGAGTGGAGAAACGCCATAGTATCTTCTACATCCAAGTTTTGGGTCATCTTTCAAAGCGGTGTTTTTGCCCACAAGAATAGCATCTTCCTCTGCTCTAAGTTTGTGCACGCAAGCTTTAGAAACATCATTAGAGATTCTAATAGGCATAGAGTAGTGGGCGTCTATAAAGCCGTCTGAGGTTTGAGCCCATTTCAAGATAACGTATGGTCTTTTTTTACTATGAAAAGTAAAAAAACGTGCATTTAGTTCGTTGCCTTCGTTTTGCAAAAGTCCACATTCCACCTGTATGTCTGCCTCACGTAGCATATTTATGCCTCTGCCAGAGACAAGTGGGTTTGGGTCTACGTTGCAAATAATCACTTCTCCAATACCTTCTTTTATAATTCTTTCTGCACATGGAGGTGTTTTGCCATAGTGAGAACATGGTTCAAGATTTACAAAAAGTGTACTGCCTTTAAGCAATTCCTTGTCTTTTACACTTTCTATAGCGTTTACTTCAGCATGTGCTTCGCCGTATTTTCTATGGTAACCTTCACCAATAATTTTACCATCTTTTACAATTACACAACCCACCATAGGGTTTGGAGAAACTCTGCCCAAACCTTTTTTTGCCAAGGTAAGGCAACGGCGCATATATAATATTTTATCCGATTCTGTCATAATATAAATCTAAAACAGCCTAATACTGCAAAGATATAAATTTTTTATTACCTTTGGACTATGAAAACTTCGTTAATTTTATATAAAAACGCATTAAATTCTAAATATACAACGCATGAAATATCACTGATGTTTAGAGAATTAGCCTCAAAGCATTGTGATATTCCTATTCAGAACTTGTATTTTTTAGAAGATATAGTCTGCACAAATGCACAAAGACTATTGTTGCAAAAAGATTTAGAACGACTAAATAATGGCGAGCCATTTCAATATGTACTTGGCTATACAGAGTTTTGTGGACTAAAACTAAATGTTGATGAAAATGTTTTAATACCTCGTCAAGAAACCTCTGAACTAATTGAGTGGATTGCCCAAAGAGAGAAAAATGTTGGCAAGATTTTAGATGTAGGCACAGGTAGTGGTTGCATTGCATTAGCACTAAAAAATCAATATCCAGAAGCTGAGGTTTGGGCTTTAGATAAGAGTATTGCAGCCCTAAATGTAGCATCAAAAAATGCCGATGAAACCGCGCTTTTTGTAAACTTCAAGCAGGCAGATATGCTTACCCAACTTGGAGAACTTCCAAACGACTTTGATATAGTTGTAAGCAACCCTCCATATATAATGCCTTCTGAAAAAGTAGATATGCCAGATGATGTGCTCAATTTTGAACCACATATAGCCTTGTTTGCTCCAGAAGATGACCCTTTAGTGTATTACAGAGCAGTGGCAGAGTTTGCTTATAAGTGCTCTGCAGCGGTGTATTTTGAGATAAATCCGTTGCTTTCTACTCAAACGTGTGATATGCTGTTAGATTTAGGTTTTTCAGAAATAGAAATTAAGAAAGATATATCTAAAAAACCTAGGATGATTTGGGCGAAATAAGAAAATATTATATATCTTTGTGCGGACAAAAAAAGAAGCTGACCAAATGGTCAACTTCTTTAGGTGGGCCCACCTGGACTTGAACCAGGGACCTGCGGGTTATGAGTCCGATGCTCTAACCGACTGAGCTATGAGCCCGATGATTGAATCGACTGCAAAGGTAAGAATATTTTTTAAATATACAAATGAAGATACTAGAAAATTTACAAGAAATTAATTTTAAAGGCTCTGCCGTGTCAATAGGTTATTTTGATGGAGTACACAAAGGTCATGTGGCTTTATTGAATAGACTAGTTTCACAGGCAAAGGAACGTGGTTTAGAATCTGTAGTAGTAACATTTTCAATTCACCCACGAGAAGCCTTAAATGCCAATTATGTGCCAAAACTTATCACTTTAAATGAGGAAAGATACAGATTGTTGGAAGAGCAAGGTATAGATTATTGTGTAGTACTTCCTTTTGATAAAGAAATATCTGGCAAGTCGTTCAAACAATTTATGGATAGCTATTTAATAGATAAACTAAATACAAAATATCTATTAATAGGTCACGATCATCACTTTGGTTGCGACAGAGCAAATGGTTTTGAGCAGTATAAACAATACGGAGAAGAAAAAGGTATTGTTGTAGAAAGAGAAGAGGTCTTTAAAATAAAAGACATTGTAGTAAGTTCTTCACATGCAAGACGCCAGATTCAAGAAGGCAATGTTGTAGGAGCAAAAGAAGCCCTAGGATATGATTATTTCATTGAAGGCACAGTTATTCCAGGCTTTAAATTGGGAAAAAGTATAGGATTCCCTACAGCAAATGTAGCAGTAAATGATGTGAGAAAACTTCTTCCTGCTGCTGGAGTCTACGCTGTAACAGTAAATGTAGAAGGAAATTCTAAACCTCTAAAATCAATGCTATATGTAGGTGCTCGCCCTACATTTGTAGATATGTCTGAAACAAAGAGCATAGAGGTGCATATTTTTGATTTCAATGAAGATATATACCAAAAGAGGATTAGAGTAAACTTTAAGCAATTTATAAGAGAAGAGCAAAAATTTGATTCGCCTTCAAAATTGGCTACCCAACTAAATAAAGATAAACAAGTTATTTTAGAATGGTTCTCTAAGAAAAAATAATTATTTACCTAGAAGACTCTTCAGTTTTGGAGAGTCTTTTTTATTGAATACCTGTGCCAGATTGAACTGCGCAATCACTTGTTGTTGGCAGTTTACATTGCCAGTTTCATTTACGTGTAGGTTAAATGAGAAATAACAGTTTACAAATCTGTTATTGTATAAGTAGATAAAGAAGTCTGTTCTACTATATAATTTACTTTTATACCAAGGGTCACCCATATTTAGAGTGGCTTTTTGTTTTTCGTATAGTGGGTATAGGCTGTTGCCATAGTAGAATGATTGTTTAAACCCTAAGAATCGCCATCTAAAATGAAGTTCTGCATTGAAGGCATGGGTAAAGAAAATGGTCTCTGTGGCTCTTTCTCTTTGATATCCACCAATATAGCCTAGTCTTATACTAAAAACCTCAATGGGAGAAATAAGAGAACTAAAATCTAAACCCAGATATGGATTAATCATAATGTCGTCGTACACGCCGAAAGCTTGCTCAGAGTTTGCTAAGTGATTTAGCATAGCATATCCACCAGCATTAAACCATTTGTATCTATACTGACCTGTAGCAATTACTCTAAAAGCCTCTCTAGTTTCTTTGCTATACATGCCTCGCCAGTCTGCCATAAGAGAAGCAAAGCCTTTGTCACTTTCATATTGAAAGAGCGCTCCTTGCAGGTTGGAATTGTAATAACTAATAGAGTCGGAAAGCAGATATTCAGGAAGAGTTTCTTTCAGGTATCTGTATGGTACAAAACCTAGGTTTATATCGAATCCTTTTGTCTAGATACGATAATAAATGGTCGGTTTCACCGTAACTTTTCCCCAACTAGCACCAAAAGGTTGGTTGTATGAAGCACCTGCCATAAGTTTGTGCTTAGACTCGGTAGAATCGGCTATTTGTATGCCAATTTCAGGAGCTAGTCTCACTCCAAAAACTGTCTGACTTCTTTGCCCAGGAGTGCGGTCGTATTCTCTGTTGTCAAAGTATAGTAGGAAGTCGGTGTCGTAGGCAAAATTTACCTTTGTTTGTGCCACGGCACAACAAAAAACTGCTTCAACAATAAGCATACCAATGATGACAATATTACGAAGCAGTTTATTCATATCTTATCTAATGAAAAGCATTTCACGATATTTTGGAAGAGGCCAAAGCTCGTCATCCACAATAAGTTCTAGTTCGTCTGCGTTAGCACGAATAGGGCTAAAATATGGAAGCACAGTTTCGCTATAAGCGATGGCTTTTTCTCTTTCACTTTCTATCTTATTGGCTAGTTTTCTAGCTTCTACCATTGCATCTACGTTAGATTTAATAATAGAAATGTGTTTAGAAAGTTTTTCTATAAGCTCCATATTGTGAGCGCAAAGTTCTTCTGCCTTTTCTGCGCTATAGATTTGTTTTGTTTTATACACATTGTCTAGTAGCAATGATTGATATTGAGTTGCCACAGGAATAATGTGGTTTAAACACAAATCGCCAAGCACGCGAGCCTCAATTTGAAGTTTTTTGGTGTAAGTTTCCCATTTAACCTCATTCCTAGCTTCAAGTTCTTTTTCAGAGAACACTCCAGTTCTGCTAAACATTTCAATGCTAGACTCTTTTGTGTAAACGTCGTAGATTTTTGGCACGCTAGTTTCGCAGTCTAAGCCACGTTTAGCAGCTTCTTCTCTCCACTCGTTGCTATAACCATTGCCGTCGAAGCGAATAGATTTAGACTCTTTGATATACGCTTTAAGTACTTCAAAAATAGCTTTGTTTGTAGGTTTACCATTAGCAATTTTTTCGTCCACAAGTGTTTTAAACTCGTTCAATTGGTCTGCCATTATAGTATTCAGCACGATAAGGGCAGATGCACAGTTTGCAGACGAACCCACTGCGCGGAATTCAAATCTGTTGCCAGTGAAAGCAAATGGAGAAGTACGGTTGCGGTCGGTATTATCAAGTAAAACTTCTGGAATATGAGCTACTCCAAGTTTCATTTGTTTTTTATTACCCATTACAATGGCTTCCTCGCTATTGCTTTCCTCTAGTTTGTCTAGCACCTCTGTAAGGTGAGAACCCAAGAAAGCAGAAATGATAGTAGGAGGAGCTTCGCCTGCACCCAAACGGTGAGCATTTTGTGCAGTCATAATAGAAGCTTTAAGCAAGCCGTTGTTTTTATATACAGCCATTAGTGCGTTTACAAGAAATGTGATAAATTGCAGATTTTCTTCTGCTGTTTTTCCTGGAGTAAACAAGCCTACGCCTGTATTTGTGCCCAAAGACCAGTTGTTGTGTTTGCCAGAACCATTGATACCAGCAAATGGTTTTTCGTGAAGAAGCACTCTAAAACCATGTTTACGTGCAATGCGGTTCATAATAGACATCACAAGTAGGTTTTGGTCGTTTGCCAAGTTCATTTCTCCAAAAATAGGAGCAAGCTCAAATTGGTTTGGAGCTACTTCGTTGTGACGTGTTTTGCAAGGAATGCCATATTTATAAGCCTCAAATTCAAGCTCTTTCATAAATGCTTGTACGCGAGCAGGAATTGCGCCAAAATAGTGGTCTTCAAGTTGTTGATTTTTTGCAGATTCGTGACCAATAAGTGTGCGACCAGTAAGCAAAAGGTCTGGACGTGCAGCATAAAGTCCTTCATCCACAAGGAAATATTCTTGTTCCCAACCAAGATAAGAAAATACTTTCTTAACAGAAGGGTCAAAATAGTGACAAACAGCTGTGGCTGCCTTGTCTACTGCGTTGATAGCTTTTAGAAGAGGAGTTTTATAGTCTAATGCCTCGCCTGTGTACGCTACGAAAACAGTAGGAATACAAAGAGTATCATCTACAATAAAAGCAGGTGAAGAAGGATCCCACGCAGTGTAGCCACGAGCCTCAAAAGTGTTTCTAATGCCGCCGTTAGGGAAACTAGAAGCGTCTGGCTCTTGTTGAGCAAGAAGTTTCCCAGAAAATTTTTCTATCACCTCGCCGCCTGGAGCATTAGCATATTCAATAAATGAATCGTGTTTCTCTGCAGTGCCTTCTGTTAGAGGCTGAAACCAGTGAGTATAGTGTGTGGCACCATGTGTCATAGCCCATTGTTTCATACCTTCTGCTACCTCGTCTGCTATTTTGCGATCGAGTGTTTCGCCCTGGTCAATAGCCTTAACAAGTGCTTGCATACAGTCCTTAGATAAGAATTTGGTCATTTCTTTTCTGCCAAATACGTATCTGCCATAATACTCAGAGATATTTTCTGTGGGTGGATTAACTTGCAATGCTTTTTTATTGAAAGCTTCGCTGACTACCCTAAATCTTAATCCGCTCATAAATTATAGTTTTAAAGTACAAAATTAAGCATTTTTTTTCAGCATATAGGCTACATTTGCTCATTTTTACACATATTATATGTAATTTTTTTAGTTGTTGTCAAAAATTTATTACTTTTGCACCGAATTTTAAAGTCTAACCATCGATTACTTCACGAGTATGAGTAAAAATCTAGTAATAGTCGAATCTCCATCAAAGGCAAAAACCATAGGAAAATTCTTAGGTAAGGATTATACAGTGATGTCTAGTTTTGGTCACATACGCGACCTAAAAACTAAAGATATTAGTATAGATTTTACTAAAAACTATGCTCCTATATATGAGGTTCCAGCAGATAAAAAGAAACTTGTCACAGAACTTAGAAAGAAAGTAAAAGAATCTGATATGGTTTGGTTGGCTTCCGATGAAGACCGCGAGGGGGAAGCTATTGCGTGGCATTTAGCAGAGGTTTTAGGACTTGATATTAAAGAAACCAAACGTATCGTATTTCACGAGATTACTAAAGATGCCATTTTAAACGCTCTTAAAGCACCTAGAAACATTGATATAGACCTTGTAAATGCTCAACAAGCACGTAGAGTACTAGACCGTATTGTAGGTTTTGAACTTTCTCCTATTCTATGGAAGAAAATTAAACCATCTCTATCTGCAGGTCGTGTGCAGTCTGTGGCAGTGAGACTTATTGTGGAAAGAGAGCGTGAAATTCAAAACTTCAAAGCAGAATCAAACTACAAAATTGTTGCATTGTTTACAGATGCAAATGGAGTAGAGCTTAAAGCAGAGCTTTCAAAGCGTTTTGCAACTAAAAAAGAAGCACATGATTTCTTAGAAAAATGTAAAAACGCTTCATTTACTATCTCTGACGTGGTAACAAAAACAGCAAAACGCACACCAGCGCCTCCATTTACCACATCTACGCTTCAACAAGAAGCTGCTCGTAAGCTTGGTTATTCAGTGTCTCAAACCATGATGATAGCTCAAAAGCTATACGAAAGTGGTAAGATTACCTATATGCGTACAGACTCTGTAAACCTTTCAAACCTTGCTCTTAATGCAGCAAAATTTGCTATTACTTCATTTGCAGGTGAGAAATACAGCAAAGTAAGACAATATGCAACCAAGGCTAAAGGTGCTCAAGAAGCTCACGAAGCTATTCGTCCTACAAACTTGGCAGATGCCACAATAGAAGGCACAAAACAAGAGAAATATCTATACGAACTTATCTGGAAACGCACTATTGCCTCACAAATGGCAGATGCGGAGCTAGAAAAGACCACAATTACAATAGAGCTAGACAACTCTAGTGAAACATTTGTAGCTACAGGAGAGGTGTTGGTATTTGATGGTTTCCTAAAAGTTTATATGGAATCTAAAGACGATGAAGAAGAAGATTCTTCACTAAATATGCTTCCAGCATTAAAATCTGGTGAAAAACTAGAATATAAAAGAATAGATTGTACAGAACGTTTTACCCAACGTCCTGCCAGATATACCGAAGCTTCGCTAGTGCGTAAAATGGAAGAATTAGGCATTGGTCGTCCTTCTACATACGCTCCAACTATTAGTACTATTCAAAATAGAGAATATGTAGAAAAGACTGATAGAGAAGGTATTAAGAGAAATTATGATTCACTAGTTTTAGAAAAAGGTATTATTACCGAACAAGTGAATGAGGAAGTTTATGGAACAGAAAAATCTAAACTTTTCCCTACAGATATAGGCGTGGTAGTAAACGATTATCTAGTAGACAACTTCCAAAGCATTATTGATTATAACTTTACTGCACAAGTAGAAAAAGACCTAGATAAAATTGCAGAAGGTGAAGAACAATGGGAATCTACTATTGATAACTTCTATAAAGACTTCCACAAAACAATAGAAGAATCTTCTAGCAAAAAGACTGAACGTAAAGCAGGCGAACGCCTATTGGGTAATGACCCAAAAACAGGCAAACCTGTGTATGTGAAAATTGGTCGTTTTGGCGTGGTTGCTCAAATGGGTGATGCTACCGACAACGACAAACCAACTTTCGCTTCACTACAAGCAGACCAATCTTTAGAAACTATTACACTAGAAGAAGCTCTAGAGTTGTTTAAACTTCCTCGTGTGCTTGGTGAACTAGATGGTAAGGTAGTAAAAGTGGCAGTAGGTAGATTTGGCCCATATATAGCATATAACGGTGCATTCTGCTCACTTCCAAAAACTTTTGACCCACTTTCTGTAACACTTGAAGAAGCAGAAGAACTTCTGAAAGCAAAACAAGAGGCAGAAGCAAACAAAGTAGTAAAAACATTTGCAGAAGATGCTTCGATGCAGCTTTTAAATGGTCGTTACGGCGTTTATCTATGCAAAGACAAGACAAACTACAAATTGCCAAAAGATTGCAATGTAGAAGCTCTTACGTACGAAGATTGTGTGAAGATAATAGAAGAAACTCCTGCCAAACCAGCCAAAAGAGGCAGAAAGAAATAAGAAAAGCAGACTCAAACGAGTCTGCTTTTTTGTTTATATTACCTCGATGCCTTGTTCGGCACAAAGTTGAAGACTTAATTCTTTAAGTTTGTATTTTTGGATTTTACCACTACCAGTAAGAGGGAAACTATCCACAAAGAACACATACTTAGGTATCTTGTAACGAGCAATTTTGCCTTTGCAGAAGTCGCGTACATCTTCTGGCTCAAGTTTAGCACCTTCTTTAAGGATAATGAAAGCACCCACTTCCTCACCATATTTTTTAGAAGGCACAGCAGCCACTTGCACATCGCTCACACCGTCTAGGTGATAAAGGAATTCCTCAATTTCGCGAGGATAGATGTTTTCACCACCACGAATAATCATATCTTTGATACGACCAGTGATGCGGTAGTAGCCATCTTCGTCTTTCACGCCAAGGTCGCCAGAGTGAAGGTATCCATTTGCATCAATAATTTCCGCTGTAGCTTTTTCGTTTTTATAATAACCCTTCATCACATTGAAGCCACGGCAACACATTTCGCCTTGCACTCCAGGAGGGCAAATTTCGCCAGTTTCTGGGT
>JAEIGA010011954.1_pt1 | contig 13165 bp, 13 predicted proteins | sample 9270691 | NCBI WGS metagenome assembly JAEIGA01 (sample SAMN17057246, study PRJNA624740) | gut metagenome | biome: biome; isolation source: fecal sample | host: Bos grunniens | place: China: Xizang | collected 2019 | reverse complement strand
TAATAATATTATTATATAATAATTCCATGCCGAGTATGTTGGTATGCATATGGGTTTTTATCGCGCAAAATGTTGAAAACTTTCGGCTTATCTTTGTGCATTTTTTTTTTGCAATAGTATTGCAATCTATGCAATAGTGTGCTATAATGATGGTGAGGAGGTGTGGCCATATGAGCAGATGGAGCACACTGCCGCAGCGCGTGATCTGCATAAACACCGGACAGGTGTACAGCAGCATAAACGATGCGGCGAGAGATACCGGCGTACAGGCGAGCAGCATCATGCGTGCAATCAAGAAAAGCTACATGTGCGCCGGCAAGTACTGGAAACTGCTGCCGGACGATCTGGACGGGATCGCGCTGGAGCAGTGGCGGATGGCGCAGCTGCTGAGCTGCATCGGATACAAGATGATCATTGAAAAGGAGAATGAAGTATGAAAAAACTTAACAACTATCAGGCCGTGCTCGATCAGATCGTCGAGCTGATGATGCAGCACGATATCGAGTGCACAAGTTACCAGCAGGATATCTACCTGTACATCGATGATGATGGAAATGGCAGCGTCGATCTTTTCGCGAACGTGGGCGGAAACAGCTGGATCGACGATGATCACATCACTGTGTGCTGCATGAAGGAGTGCACGAGCAGCTGGAGCGATGATTTCCAGGATACAGAGCAGATCGCGGATGTGATCGGAGTGAGCGAGTATACGTTTATCGAGAGCGTGCGCGAGTGGCTGGAGGCGACAACCGGCTGGAAGTATGAGCACGATGATATCGGCTATGATGATGCATACAACTACGTGCGAGAGCATCCGCCGATCGAGGAAAAGCTCGACGCTGCCCGTGCTGATCTCATCCGCGAGCAAAGAGAGTACTACGTAGATCGAGCAGAGTCTGAGCTTGACGAGGCGATCGCGGAGCAGTGATAACATGATCGTGTAAGGAGGTGCTGATCTATGGCGATCCTGATCGCCGATACCGGCAATATCTATCCGAGTATATCAGCGGCTGCAAAGGCCGTTGGAGTGGATCCATCAAATGCCCGGAAAGCTGTGCGCGGACAGCGCAAGAGTGCCGGCGGATACACCTTTTTTGAGGTAGCGGCTGCTCCGCTGCAAAAGGAGATCACCAAGCTGGCCAAAAAGGTGATGGAGAGCCTGACGCCGAAGCAAAAGCAGCGCAGAGCGCAGCAGCGGCAGCGCAGCCAGCAGAGAGTGCAAGAGCGTCGGAGATCAGAGCAGCCGGCTCGGCGGCGGACAGCTGCCGAGCGCGAGCGCATCCAGCAGATACACGCTGCGTTAGTCGAGGCAAACGACATGATCCGACGCGCAAAGCGTGGCGGCACTGGAGCCATCACGCGCAAGGATCTGGAGGCGCTGGCGGAGCAAGTCGGAGCCAGCAAGCAAGGCATGTTTAAGACCGGCACCAAAGACATCCAGCAGTATCAGGAGATCGATCAGATCATCGCACGGATCCAGGCTATCAAAGAGCAGGACGCAGCACGCCGCGAACAGCATGCAGTGAGCTATGCACAGCAGTATAGCCTAAAAACAACCGCAGAGGCAAAACGCAAGCAGGATGCACTGGACGATCTGAGCCGTGCATACGGACGGCTGCGCGAGGCTGCTAACCGTGCAAGCGGTGCGTTTAAGTACGTGCAGATATACGAGGATATGACAAACGACGTTAAGGATCTGGATCCGGAACAGATCAAACTGCTGGCGGATAAGCTGGACGACTGGCTGGATACTACCAAAGAGCAGACGCAGGAAGATCTGGACAAGATCATCGCGCAGTGGCAGATGGAAGTGGAGGGAAACGCAGATGGAGACGATGACGACGACGACGACACACCAACCTATATCACATACAGATGATCAGGATGTGCCGCTGCGGCTTCCGGCATGGTGGGAGGAAGTCGATCAGCTCGTGCCGCTGGAATGGCGGCAGAGCAGCGGATACATGCAATCGCATGCGTTCACGCCGCACATCGGAGCGCTCGACATCGAGACGAGCCACAATGAGGACTTTGCATGGATGTATCTCTGGGCGTTCGCCGTCGATGATCTGCTTTTTTACGGCCGCACCGTCGATGATCTTAAAAACTTTCTGCGCCGGCTTTCTGCCCGGCTCGATCTGCGCACTGACTATCGACTGCTGACATATATCCACAATGCAAAATACGATCTCAGCTTTTTAAGATGCGATATCTCTCTGGCCGGCCGGAAAAAGTCGGATTTTATCGCACGAACACGGCACCAGATCATACAGTGCTGCATGGAAATCAACTATCTGGTGCGAGATAGCGCTGTGTACAGCGAGATGCCGCTGGAAATGATGGGCGTCGAAATAGGCATGCTAAAAATGCCGGATTATGACTACGATCTGATCCGCACGCCGGAAACGCCGATGGAGGATAAAGATCTGATGTACGTCGCGCGTGATGTGCACATCTTGACAACCTACTATCGCATGCAGCTAACAGAGTACGGCGGAGAATATGAAACGATCGGCGATATACCGGCAACGGCAACCGGCCGCGACAAGCGCCTGATCTCGCAGGCGTTTACGCTGCATGATCATCGGAGCTATCAGCACGGTATCCGGAAGATGATCTACGCAAGGCAGCTGCATACAGTGTGGACTAAAGACACGCAGCCGACGGAGGCGCAGCAAAAGGCAATGGATCGTGACAAGCTGACGCTGCACGAGCTGCGGAGCGCGTTTTTTGGCGGATTTTGCTACTGTTCGCCGCTGCATACCGATCGAGAGATCAAGCGCAGCGATCTGATGCAGGTAGTATCTGCTGATCTGGATAGCTGCTATGCGGCTGTCATGCTGACCGAAAAATTTCCGGTCAATCGCTGGTCGCCGATGCCTGCAAACCTGTATCCGACGGACGAGCAGACGCTGATCAAGATGTTGAAGCACAAAGAGCGGCCATACAAGGACAAGGCAATGCTGATCCGTGTTAAGCTCCGCGGCGTCGAGTCACGTATACCGGACTTCGGATTTTTGCCGTCGTGGTACCGCTATCATATCGATGAGAAAGGAATGAAAAAGATCCACAGGACAAGCCGGATCAGCAAGGCGGACGAGCTAGAGATCGTTCTGACGGACGTCGATCTGTTGCAGTACATCCGATGGTACAAGTCTAAGGATATGCAGATTATCAGCATACTATGGACTGACTACGGATATCTGCCGATGTACATCCGTGATGTGATCATTATGCTGTACGCACGTAAAAAGATCGCAAAAGCGGAAATTAAAGCAAAGAGAGCAGCCGGCACGGCAACATATCAGGACGAGATCCGATACAGGAAAGTTAAAACCATGCTGGCACGGATGTACGGCGTTTTTGTCCAGGATCCTATCCGCATGATCTATGAGTGGGATGATGATAAACACATCGTACAAGGCTGCGGCCTATCGCAGCCTGATACTGCGCAGTATAGTCCGGTTTTGTACCAGTGGGGCGTATGGGTCGCGGCAATCGCTCGGAAATGGCTGCTCGACATGTGCAGCAAGATAGGAACCCAAAAGCGACAGGATGCTGACGGACAGATCGGCGGCGTGTGGGATCACAGCATCGTATACTGCGATACAGACTGCATCCGATGGATGGATAAAGGCGACGGAAAGCAAGAAATCCTGATCCGCCACAACGATCGGATCAGAAAGATCATGGAAAAAGTAATCGAGCCGGAAGTGTACGAGCGCATACGCGCTGATTTTGGAATCGAGATCCCGCCGGATACACTTATAGGCTGCGGAGAGTGGGATATAGAGATTTACGATAGCTACAAGCAGCTCGGCATCAAACAGTATGCAAAAATCGAAAATGGTATTTTTGAATGCACGCTCGCAGGATTGCCGAAATCGCAGACTTACTTTGCGATGTACTACGATAACCAAGAAAAGATGGACGAGTTTTGCACTAATCTCATGATACCGGCAGAGTATACCAATCTGCGGCGAACGCGATACGTCGAGCGTCCGATGGAGGCAGATGTGCTCGACTGCTGCGGAGAGATGCGGCATGTGAGCAGCAAGACGTCCGTTCTGCTGGAGCCAACAGACTACCGTGCACGCGACGATGACGAGGACAGCATGCAGATCGCAGTGGATCCGGATGCGCTGCTGCAAGAACTTAACAAGGCCGGCATAGAGATCGACTGGGAGCTATACAGCAAAATAATGGGGCAGGATACTGCGATCTTTGCAGGCGGAGAGATTAGAGATGTGATGGGAGGTAAAAAATAATGGATATCATACTGGATACAGAGACAACTGGACTTCATCCTGGAGAGGATGAGCTGCTGCAAGTATCGATCATCGATACAAACGGCGTGATACTTTTAAACGAGTACATCAAGCCGGATCGAGCGACGGAGTGGACGGATGCTATGCGGATAAATCAAATCACGCCGGAAATGGTAGAGAATGCTCCGAGCATCCGCGATCCGTATCTGCACGCAAAGATCCAGCACATACTTAACAACTCAGACAAGGTGATCGGCTATAATACGATGTTTGATATAGCTTTTCTGGCCGCTTCCGGTTTTGATGTGCCGCAGCAGGACGAGCTGATCGACGTCATGGAGGCATTTGCAGAAAAATACGGCGAGCTGCGAGATGATGGCAGCTATAAATGGCAGCGTCTGACTACGGCAGCAGCGTACTATGGATATGAGTGGCCAGTCGGTGCTCACAACTCGCTCGGAGACTGCCTGGCAACGCTGCATGTATATCAGTGCATGCAGTATCGGAACTGGCTGCGGCCGTGTCCGTTTTGCGGATCCGATCGTGTAACGCATATACGATCAGCGGATGATGCCGGCACAGTGCTGTGCAACAACTGCAAAATTTTTGTGCAGATCGATAATCCGGCCAGCGATCCGGAGGATCTGATCGAGCTGTACAACCGCATGCATAAAAAGGTTGTGACAAACGGAGACAAAATCCGTTCGATGACGGACGAGGAGCTTGCTGAATGGTTGACAGACGGTCACGATAACTGCGACTTGTGTCAATTCGGCACTTGCCGTCCGGATTTTGAATGCGAAAAAGGCGTGCTTGCATGGCTGAAAAAGGAGGTGAGAGAGGATGAGACCAATTGACGCCGACGAGCTGATCGACCATATCAAGGATGAGCTGTATGATAATGCCGGATACTGGTACAAGATGATAGCCGATGCACTGATCAAGGTGATTCAGAGCATTCCGACGATCGGCAGCGAGCCGGATCATGATGATGATATCGTGCGCTGCACACGCTGCCCGTTTTGCGGATCCACAGCTAGGCGGCTTTTCGTTGTTCCGTTTAGCGGAGACTACGATAAACCGGATGGATGGTATGTATGCTGCGAACCGTCAGACTATGGATGTGGAGCAACTGGCCCTGCTATGAGTACTCAGCACGATGCGATAGAGGAATGGAACAAGAGAGCGATTTTTGACGAAATCAAAAATAAAGTGCAAAAAATATACGATGACGGAGGAACGTATGACGATCTGGATGCACTGCGTGCGATCGTTAAGATTGTGATGGAGGAGGTGCCGGATGAGTAAGCTACAAAGAAAATTAGTTCAGTACGACTTGGAAAAACTGCAAAATGATATAGAGTGCCTGCGTACTGTAGAGGATGCACTGCGCATGGTAGATGATGAGATGACGCTGTGCATGATGCGGATAGATGATATACAGCGTGCACTCAATCATGGAATCGCAGATCTTATTTCTATTTTAGGTGGATACACAGAATAATGCAATCCCGCTGCTTAACGGCAGCGGGATCATTATTTTATGCTTCCGATCGTACAACACAACATATAGATTTTTGCTTGACAAAACGCACAAAATATGCTATATTTAGGATGGGGCGATATACATGGCCAAGAAGAAACAACCGGCAGCCGTGCCGGCATCGAGAGACTACTACGATGGCAGCGACATCATGGCGATAGATGCGATCTATCGCGTGATCATCGGCCAGCGATCCAACGGCAAAACTTTTTTCTGGGCTCGGAAGTGTTTGGAGCACTATCTGGATACCGGCCTGCCGTCCGCCTACGTGCGCCGCATGGAGGAAATGCTTAAAGCCGCCAACATCGGCAGCCTGTTCGATCCGCACATCGAGTGGATAAAAGAGCGAACAAACGGCGAGTACAACAGTATCGAGTATCGCACGCACTGCTGGCATCTGATCCGCATGGAGCAAAACAGTGCCGGTATCTGGGAGCGAGTAAATAAAGATCCGCAGCCGTTTTGCAGATCGTATGCCATATCTACATGGCAAACAACAAAAGGCGCAGACAACGGCGAGGTGTGGAGCGTCTGCTTCGATGAGTTTATGACGCGCGACTTTTACCTTGCAAACGAGTTTGTACTTTTCACTTCCGGCTTGCTTCCATCGATCATCCGAGATCGTGAGCATGTGCAGATCTTTATGCTGGCCAACACAGTGAGCCGCAGCTGTCCGTACTTCCGCGAGATGGGGCTATACCGCATAAACAAGCAGCAGCAGGGAACGATCGACGTTTACCAGCTCGGCAAGGACGGCGACAAGATCGCAGTCGAGTACTGCGCAATGTCGGAAGATGTCAAAAAAAGCGTCAGCAAGTACTACGCTTTCCAAAATCCGCAGCTTGACATGGTGACTAGCGGAGGCTGGGAAATGGCGCTATACAGGCATGCGCCTGTAAACTTATCTCAGTATCGGATACTGTTTACATTTTTCGTGCAGCACGACGGCCTGACTCTGCAAGGCGATATCCACATGTACGACGGATATCCGATCATATTCTGGCATTATAAGACGACGGAGATCAAGGATCCGGAGCACACGATCATATACTCGCAGGACGTTGTCGACGGCAATCCGCTGCATCAAAGAGATGTCAAGGTGTCATTTTGCCGGGCGCAGACGATGATCTTTGATCTGATCAGAACGCAGAAAACATTTTACGCGGATAACGAGGTCGGCGAGGCCGTCGCCGCATACTTAAAAACGCAGAAACTTTCCGCACGGTGAGGAGGTGAGGAGATATGGCAAAGATGACGCAAGCCGAGTGGTGGATCAGCAAAAACTATCCGCCGTGCATGTGGGAGCAGCCTAGAGTGATGACAGTTAACTCGCAGTATAATATCGAGTTTGACAATTTGCTGAGCTGCGCGTATCAGATCGTGCGGCTGCGAAATCTTCCGGACACGATCGACGAGACGTATCTAAAAATGTGTGTCTATTTGGCAGGACGATGCGCGATATTTCGCGACACGCGCGGCGACAGTGCGCTGCGTGGCCTGGACTGCGCAACCGTAAATAAACCGAACATATACTATATGCCATCGCAGATACTGATAAATAACCCGACATTTCAAGGATATAGCTACACGCTGACGCCAGGCAGTGACTGTGCTGTGATATACTGCCGTGAGGTAGACAGATACCAGTACGGACGCGAGACGGGCGGACTGTACGGCCTGATCAGCACGCACGCGCAGCTGCTGGCCGACAACACGATCAGCATCAACACGGCGACCAAAAACATGCGGCTGACAAACATCATCACGGCAAATGATAACCTCACTGTAAAAAGCATCGACGAGGTGCTGCAAGATATGTATGCCGGCGTGCCGTATAAGTGTGTACGCAGCAGCCTGGTGGATCAGCTGACCAGCGTGCCGATGACAGATCACACCAACACGCAGCAGCTGCTGCAACTGATACAGGCAAGGCAGTATATATATGCGCACTTTTACGAACAGATTGGCCTGAAAACGCACGACCAGATCAAAAAGGAGCGACTGATATCCTCAGAGATCGACGAGGGCACAGAGCTCGCGGTGTTTAACATCCAGGACATGTTGGCGACCATGCAAAAAGGCATAGACGACTGCAACCGCATTTTTGGCACAGAGATCGAGATCGAGCTGCATCCGCTGATTGCATCGACGCTGCAAGATCCTGCCGACGGTGAACCGGAAGATCAGGCCGACGCGCAGCCGGCTGGCGATCAGATCGATGGCAGCGACGCAGCGCAGCCGGCTGACGATCAGACGCCGGACTACATGGCAGCTATCTATCAGGCAGCCGCTGAGCGTGTAGCCGATCTGATCCGAGGCAAACCGGCAGAGCCTGATAAGACCGACGATCAGACCGACGATCAGACCGAGGCCGAGCTGGAGGATGATCAGACCGAGGCCGAGCCGGAAGCCGACCAGATCAGCATCGAGATCAGCGGCGACGTCGGCGGAGATGTTGATATCACGATCGATCCGGATCAGGATGATCTGCCGGGAGGTGATGCAGATGAGTAGTATCTTTAGGGATGTTCCAATCGTTGTCCAGGATGATCTGGATATCGAGACGATAGAGCTCATATGGAACTACTTTGAAAATTGGCTAGACGCGCTAGACATATCAGTGCACGATGCTGCTATATACTTTTTGATTGATTTTGCTGAGGCGCGCTGTCCGTATGAGGATATCGTTCTGCCGACGCTAGGCAAGAAAACTGCGCAGACATATGCAAAAAAGTACGATAAGATGATCGCGATATATAATGCAACTTACAATCCGTTGGAAAACTACGACCGAACAGAAGAGAGCACACACGAGCGCGTGCCGGATCTGACACGGACGGAGTCGCACGATACAACGACGCAAACGGACACAACCAGCAACACAACGTCGGCGATACATCAGACAGCCACCACCACAACAACGCCGACAAACTACGGCACAACAACAACGCGAAAAGTATCACCGTATGACATCACCGGATATCAAAATGCAGAGCAGACAGATAGCATCATGTCCGGATCGCAGGCCGTCGCAACCGCATACAGCGGCAATCCGGATACAACGGATATCACAGCAGGCAGTACAGTCGGCGTGAGTGGCGATATCACAACGGCCGAAACCGGCACAGACACGACGACGATCAGTAGCAACATACACGGCAACATCGGCGTGACGAGCTCGCAGCAGATGGCCGAGCAAGAGCTCGCACTGGCGGCAAAAATGGCTATTTTTAAAGTTATAGAGCAGGATGTAGCAGATGCCGTCCTGTTAAAGGTTTGGTAAGGAGGTACACTATGGAAGTTAAGCAAATTTATAGCATGATCAACGACTGGCAGCAGGAGATCACAGGCGGCGCACAGTTTGACGCAGAGCATCCGTGGATCATCCAAGAGGATCTGAGCAACATTGTCGACGTCGGAAAAAAACTGCTCGACGCGACGAGCGTCACGGAGGCCGGCGAAAAGTGGAGAGATAACTTTGTGCACGCAATGATCGACCGCATCGGCCGCATGGTGTTCGTAGATAGGCCGTATCGCAGCGTGTTCCCGGATCTGCGCCGCGATGAATGGGAATATGGAAGCGTGATGTCTAAGTCGAGAACGCGCCGCTTTAGCAGTAAACCCAATCCAAGCTGGAGCCTGACGCCCGGCCAGACCGTAAACCAGTTTGAGTTTGTGCCGCCAGAAGTGCAAACAAAGTTTTATAACTCTAAGGAAGCCTGGCAGATCGAATGCAGTTTTGCAGACGTCCAGCTGCGCGAGGCATTTACGTCTCCGCGAGAGATGGATCGTTTTCTGAGCATGATCGAGAGCGCGATCCAGCGCAGCCTGGACATGCAAATCGATCTGATCACATCGCGCACGCTCAACGGATTGATCGCGGAGAAGCTGCACAGCGGCAAGGCCGTAGTCGATCTTCTGGCAGGCTACAACGCAACCGTTCCGTCAGCGCAGCAGCTGACGGCATCCAACTGCATCTACAGCGTAGACTGGCAGAGATACGCAGCATATCAGATCCTGCTGTACAAAAAACGCATCAGCATCGCGTCAAGCTGGTTTATTGAGGCCGATGAGGATGGATGGGATACACAAACGCCGGCCGATCGTCTCCGTGTCGCACTGCACAGTGATGTAGCTGCTGCGCTGGACGTTTATCTCCAGTCGGAAACGTATCACAACGAGATGACGGATATCGGCAGCTACGATATCCTTCCGATGTGGCAGACTTCCGGCAGCGGCACCGGTTTTGACTTTGGCGCGACGAGTCGCATTGACGTCAAGCTGCCGAGCGATAACACTGTAACAGTAGATCGCACGCACATCATCGGCGTGATGTGGGATTGGGATAGCGCCGCTATCTGCAATCTCAACCGTCGCGTGACGAGCGCATACAACGCAAATGGGGAGTATTGGACGAATTTCTATAAGGTGGACACGATGAGCATCATAGATCTCCTGGAGGGATGCATCGTGTTTGTGATCGGATCCGGCACCGTGCCGACGATCACGATCAGCGGCACAGCGACGGCAGCCGTCGGAGCTACCAGCGCCCTGACTGCAACCGCAACCGGCGCCGGACAGAGCCCGACAATCGCATGGACGTCCAGCGATACGTCGATCGCAACCGTGTCGTCTGGCACCGTGACCGGCGTCGCGGCAGGAAAAGCGATCATCACGGCAGCCGTCACCGTGGACGGCACGACGTACTACGATGCCGTGGAGTTTATTGTCACAGCAACATCCAAATCCAAATAATAGCAATAGGCGGCCGGGATCCGGCCGCCTATTTACAAAGGAGGGATATATATATGCAGATCGTGCTATCCAAAGTTGCAGAAGATCCGCGATGCCTCTATAAGCATCCGACGGATCAGATCACGCTGACAGCGCAGATCAAGGATGCATCCAGCATCATGCAGCCGATGTTCTACATCGCATATGATGCTGATCTGATCGAGCAGCACTACAACTACGTGCAGGCCTGGGGACGGTATTACTTCATTGCAGATATGCAGATCGATATCGGCGGAACGATATACATCAAATGCACGGAGGATGTGTTGTACACATACGCCGATCAGATCGTGCAGTGTCCGATCGTCGCAGAACGCAGTAAAAATGCTTTTAACGCCTATATACAGGATGCAGACCGGCGTTTTTATCAGTACACGCGACAGCAGTATATAACGATCGGGCAGGATATCGGCTGCCCTGATATCATCTGCATGTGTACAGTAGGATAGGGGGGACGACTATTATGCGGATGCGATTACACATTTCAAATGTACTAGGGGACTACGAAATATATCCTATATATGAACTTAACTTTGATATACTTTCGTCGCTCGGTCTAACGATCGAACAGTCTAGCGATAATGTAGGACAGAATGCAAACAAATATCGGCAATGGCATGTGATCAATAACCAGGTGTATCGCGGTATGTCCAGCGACATACCGCGGACAGAGGTATCGGACGGATGCATCATACCATACTGGCACCGTTTTACAAAATTAATTGGAAATCGATACTATCTTGACGATGACGTTCTGGAATCTTTTTCAGCTATCCAGCAGGGTATCCGGCCGGATGACTGGGGAAACAATCCTAACTATGTTACTATGTACAGCAACACTACAATGTTCGACTATAACTATTACAACACTCCTATACCGGTGCCGGTAGACAGTACATGGAGCGGATCAACATCGTACTACCTTGATACAAAACGAACACAGCTAAGGCGTTTTTACACAGATACAGGCAGCGCATTCAGTGTTTCAAAAACAACATATTTCGACGTGCACGGCCGTTTATACATGGCTGCGCAATTCCCAGACAGAGATACAGCAACACCGACGTACAGTTATACGGCGCCGGATGGACGGACATATGATCGAAACTACAAACTACGAAAAAATTTTTGCATAAACGGATCAGATAGCAAAACATGGGCTAATATGCAGGCGGGATATAACATGCCTCAAATTTTTGTGCACTATAGCACTGGGGGCGTGGATTTTTACGGCATCGCGCTGGTACAGATGTCAGATTTCACGGAAAATGCGATCCCGGTAGCAATTCAGGTATCTGCGCTTGATTCATTTTGGTGGGGATCCTCAATCATAGCCGGAGGCGGCGGAGATACAGGCGACTGGGGGCCGGCGTCCTACCAGGGCGGCGGCAGCGGTGTATGGTCTTTTCCGTCGAACAATCGCGGCGATACTACCGGCGCCACCGTCGCAGCGATCGCGACGGAACGGCGCACAGCACTACAGGCCTTTTACGGTGCAGCACACGGCTACCAGCTGCATCAGATCCTGCCGTCAGTGATTCCCGATATGTTTGGATTGCTATATAGCAGCAGCTTTATAGATCGATACACGCAATCCATATACAATCCGTTGTCAGCCGTGATCTCGCTGCACTTGCTGCCGGCTCGGCTGTGCGAACCGCAGGCGGCAACTTCTGAACTAACTCTATCAGGATACAGTATATCCAACAATCTTCCGACTCCGCAAAACTTCCCGATCATCGCAACGCTGCACCATGAACACATCGGTACATACGATTTTGATGCGATGGACAACTATCTGGATTATTCACCATTCACGACGGCGTACTTGCACTTGCCGTACATCGGCGTCCTGGAGATCGATATAAACGCGATAGCAGCCGGATCGATATCAGTTGATTATCTCACGGATGCGCAGACAGGAAACTGCGCTGCATACATATCGTGCATAGATCGCGATCAGCACAGCGCAGTGAAATACTGTGCGACTGGAAACTGCGCATACACACTTCCGATGTATGCGATTAACCAGGACGGCGCAGCCGTCGGCAAGATTGTCGGCAGTACGCTCGGACTTGGCGTTGCAGCCATCACAGGCAACGCAGCCGCAGCAGTTACAGCTGCGCGTGGCCTTGCCGGCGGTGTGTTTGATGCAGCAACAGCAAAACGAAACACGCAGATCACAGGCACATTTGGCGGAAATCCCGGTATGATATCTGATACTGTTTGCTGGCTAGAAATTGTTCGGCCTGCACTTGTCAGCCCTGACAACTTTATTCCGCTGCATGGATCTCCCTCCATGTTATCCGGTACGATCGCGCAGTTTAACGATGATGGAGACGGATACCAGGGATATCTCCGTGTTCTGGAAATCGATGCAGACGGGATCCAAGCGACGGATGCGGAGATCCAGCAGATCGAAACGATTTTGAAAAATGGCATATATGTAAACGATCAGTAAACGGATCCCGGCTATACGGCCGGGATTTTTTTTGCGAAAAAACGGCCAGATCACCAACACATGGAATATTATCATATTGTGATGCTATACCACCACTAC
>JAEIGA010011953.1_pt1 | contig 13165 bp, 15 predicted proteins | sample 9270691 | NCBI WGS metagenome assembly JAEIGA01 (sample SAMN17057246, study PRJNA624740) | gut metagenome | biome: biome; isolation source: fecal sample | host: Bos grunniens | place: China: Xizang | collected 2019 | reverse complement strand
GGGGAGGTTTTTCAGTGAGTACTCTTACTCAGAAAAAGGGGTTTCTTGGGACGATTTGGGACTACCTGACAACGGTTGACCACAAAAAAATCGCCAAGTTATATTTGATCGCTGGAGGTTTTTTCTTCCTGGTCGGCGGTCTCGAAGCTATGTTTATCAGGATTCAGCTTGCGAAGCCTGAGAATGATTTTGTCAGTGGCGGAACTTTCAATGAAATTATAACGATGCATGGAACAACAATGATTTTCCTTGCTGCGATGCCGCTGTTATTAGGATTCATGAATGCCATTATGCCGCTGCAAATAGGAGCACGTGATGTTGCATTCCCATTCTTGAATTCTTTAGGATTTTGGCTGTTCTTCTTTGGCGGAATCTTTTTGAACCTGAGCTGGTTTATGGGAGGAGCACCTGATGCGGGCTGGACGTCTTATGCGTCTCTGTCGCTGGAATCAGAGGGACATGGGATTGACTTCTATGTGCTTGGTCTACAGATATCAGGTATGGGGTCCTTGATAGGGGGCATTAACTTCTTAGTCACCATCATAAATATGAGAGCACCAGGTATGACATTTATGCGTATGCCGCTGTTTACTTGGACGACTTTCGTGGCATCAGCGCTTATTTTATTCGCATTCCCGCCGCTTACTGTCGGACTAACTTTGATGATGTTTGACCGCATGTTTGGATCAAACTTCTTCGTAACAGCTATGGGCGGTAACACCATTATCTGGGAGCATCTATTCTGGATATTTGGACATCCGGAAGTATATATTCTTGTATTGCCGGCTTTCGGTATATTCTCAGAAATTATTCCGACGTTTTCGCGGAAAAGACTGTTCGGTTATTCATCCATGGTGTTCGCCACCATTTTGATTGGGTTCCTTGGCTTCATGGTATGGGCTCACCATATGTTTACGGTAGGAATGGGACCGGTCGCTAATGCCATCTTTGCAGTTGCCACAATGGCTATCGCGGTGCCGACAGGTATTAAAATTTTCAACTGGCTGTTTACGATGTGGGGCGGTCAAATAACGTTTACAACCCCGATGCTTTATTCCGTTGCCTTCATTCCTTCGTTTGTAATGGGCGGTGTGACAGGAATTATGAATGCGGCTGCACCAGCGGATTACCAATATCATGACAGCTATTTCGTTGTGGCCCACTTCCACTATGTTATCGTAGGCGGAGTTGTATTAGCCCTATTGGCAGGAACGCATTTCTACTGGCCAAAAATGTTTGGTACGATGTTGAATGAATTCTGGGGGAAAGTCACTTTCTGGTTATTCTTGATTGGATTCCATCTGACATTCTTTATCCAGCATTTCCTTGGACTTCTCGGAATGCCGAGACGTGTGTTCACTTATCTGGATGGGCAGGGCTGGAACAATGCCAACATGGTATCAACAGTAGGGGCTTTCTTGATGGCTGTTGCGGTCATTATCTTACTTGTCAATGTCGTGATGACCTCCATCAAAAATGTTAAAGTGGGCAATGATCCATGGACAGATGGACGGACATTAGAGTGGGCTATTCCATCACCGCCTCCTGAGCATAACTTTGATAGGCTTCCGCTTGTAAGAGGCTATGATACTTGGTGGATTGAGAAGATGGAAGGCCGCAAGACATTGACGCCGGCTGAACCACTTGGTGATATCCATATGCCTAGCGGATCTATTTTACCGATATTTATATCCCTCGGTTTGTTCATTGCCGCATTTGGTGCATTGTATAATGCAACAGATAAAGAGTGGACCGTGCCGGTTATGATTATTGGCTTATTGATTACCTTTGGGGCTATGCTGGTTCGTGCCATTAAAGACGATCCGGGCTATCATATCCATAAAGAGGATTTAATCGCTTCCGAGCACAAAGATGATAAGGGGGTTGATCTATAATGGCAGTGCAGCAAAAATTCACTCCTGAAACATGGCCATCCCACCCGGAGCGATTCACGGAAGAAGGTAAACATAAATTCCTTGGTTTCTGGCTTTTCATTGCGGCTGAGACGGTTTTATTCGCATCCTTGTTCGCTACGTACTTAGCTTTGAAAGACAGTGTGCCAGCAAATAAAGACCTGCCGCTTGCGGCTGATATATTTGGCCTTCCGCTTGCATTTCTTGCAACGATGCTCTTGTTGACCAGCTCCTTGACAAGTGTTTATGCCATGTATCACATGAAGAATTTTGATTTCAAGCAAATGCAGTTCTGGCTTTTGGTGACGGTGGTATTAGGTCTTGCCTTCCTGATCCTTGAAATCTATGAGTTTAATCATTACGTTCATGAGTATCATTTTACCTTCACTGGTTCTGCTTTCGGTTCAGCGTTCTATACGCTGGTCGGATTCCACGGGGCACACGTAACATTTGGTCTGTTGTGGATTACCACCTTGATGCTGAGAAACTCTAAAAGAGGCCTTACATTAACGAATGCACCGAAGTTCTACATCGCGAGCCTTTACTGGCACTTTATCGATGTTGTGTGGGTCTTCATTTTCACGGTAGTATACTTAATGGGAATAGTGGGGTGATAGTAGATGGAAAATCATACGCATACTCATCTTAGTAAAGAGGCCCTAAAGTATAGACGTAAGAAACATGCTGAAGATATGAAGCGGCAGGTTATCACGTTCGTCTTGATGATTCTCCTGACGGTGATTGCTTTCTTTGCTGTCGGATATGATGGCTATTCCAAGTGGTTTGTGAAGCCATTCATTCTCCTCCTGGCAATCATTCAAGTCATCTTTCAATTGTATTACTTCATGCATATGAGTCAAAAGGGGCATGGAACAATTGCAACTTTCCTGTATACGGGGTTACTCATTGGTCTTTCTGCTGTTGTCGCTTTTGTTCTTATTGTGTGGATTTAAAGAGTTGGGAATCGGCTTAACGCTTTGTTAGGCCGATTTTTTTAGAAGGCTCTGTTAAGCTGTGTTCCTTACATGACGGTACTTCATCTCTAAAAGCATTCCAAGCTGAATACTTGGATCCCAAGCGTACCGTTTAACAGAGTTTTTTAAATAATCGCTGATTATTTCTGCCGCCAGGGGTATTCAATCATGAAGTTAAAGAGGTGGAATAAATGGATATACAAATTTTTGGGTTTGAGGCTTTGTGGAGTCCGTATCTTTTTGCTGGTACATTGAGTGTCATCCTTGCCTATTTTTATGTGACATACTTTAAAGCCAAGGAGCGCTTCCAGGCTAAAGAGGGTGTGTATTTTACAAGCGCTATGATTCTTTTCTATATTACGAAAGGGTCTCCGCTTGACTTGCTTGGCCATCTATCTTTCTCGGTCCATATGGTACAGATGGCCTTTTTATTCTTGGTCATCCCGCCTATCCTTCTCCTTGGGATTCCGGAATGGATTTACAGGAAGTTTGTTTTTAAGAAGTGGTTTAATGCAATTTCAAATCCATTATTCACGCTGATTTTTTTTAATGGTATTTTCTCCTTTTACCATGTCCCATCAATCTTTGACATAGTGAAGGTGGATATGGTTCTCCATACTTTATTTACGGCTGTCTTGTTTATCTCATCCTTGTTTATGTGGTGGCATCTGGTTAATAAGGTGGAGGAAAGTGTTCGGCTATCCGGACTGAAGAAAATAGGCTATATTTTTGCCAATGGTATCCTGATTACACCGGCATGCGCACTTATTATATTTGCAAAAGAGCCGATGTATAGTACGTACGCAGACCCTGCTATATGGGCGGAAGCATTGAAGCTTTGTGTGCCAGCTGGAACGCTGGCAGGCTTGAATTTGAGCGGTCCTGAAATGTTTATTTCCATGCCGGTATTGGAGGATCAACAAACAGGCGGCGTGATTATGAAAATCATTCAAGAGATTGTTTATGGCATCATCCTGGCAACAACGTTCTTTGCTTGGTTTAAGGATGATACGAAAAAAGGCGATGAAGCCACTGCAAAATATTTAGAGGCAAATCCTCACCTAAGATAATAGTAAGTTGTTTCAATATGGTGAACGTTCTCGCAGTTAATTGAGAAAAATGTGAATATATTTTACAATTAAGCAGTGAATAGAAATGCAAGAAACGAGGTTCAAGATTATGAGCAGTATACCTATACTGCCGACCATCAGTACTGTCTGTATCGTCATAAGCGCGATTTTGGTTGGGCTTGGTGTTTGGCAAATCAAAAAGAAAAATCGAGAGAACCATGAAAGACTCATGTTTTGGGCAGCGGTCTTTGCGGTTGTATTTTTCATCATCTATGCAAGCAGAACGATCTTCTTTGGTAATACTGCGTTTGGCGGTCCTGATTCATTGAAGATATATTACACGATTTTCTTAGTATTGCATATTACCTTTGCTACCATTGGGGCTGTCCTCGGTATTATGTCCCTGTATTATGGCTATAAAAAGAATTTCGTAAAACACAGAAAGATTGGACCGATTGCCAGTGCTATCTGGATTCCAAATGCCTTCGCTGGAGTTGCCGTGTACATGCTTTTATATGTGATTTATAAAGGCGGAGAGACAACAAGCGTCTTTAAAGCCATACTTGGTCTATAAATTAAGCATATGAAAAAAGGACTGTCTCATAGTTATAAGAGACAGTCCTTTTTATTATTATGCGGAGGTGTGACCATGAATGAACAGAGGACGGAGCATTTGGCTTTTATTCCATGCTCGATATCGATGGCAAGGTCACTTTTGTTACATGCAGATGTTTTAAGAAAAAACGCTCCCGTCTTTATCCCGGAGTGTCTGCCATCCGTTCAGGCAAAGGCGACGCTGCCTTATGTGATTGAGGGATTAGAGGAAGAAATAGAACCGCTGTCATGGCTGTGGTTTGTAATAGATTTAGAGAAAAAGAAAATGATTGGGGAATTCATCTTAGGGAAGAAACGGCATGATGATAACATCCTGCATTTCACTCTTACTTTTGATTCGGTTGATAGTGAAATAGCCTATGCGGAAGATAGTATTGATTGGCTGCTCTTTTTTCTGGAGAAAAAGAGGATTAAGTATGTGATAACGGAAGTGGGGAAAGGGGCACGCATGGCAAAAGCCATACTTGATAAAAAGGGGTTTCAGAGCTTCACAAAAGGCGATTTCATCCAGCTGGTACGTGAAATTCGATAAAAAGGCCCCGGAATCAAGTTAGATATCCGAAGGCCTTTGGCATCTATTCGAAAATTTCAACGAATATGTCAAGCTCAGCTTTAACGGCAGCCAGAGTTGTTTCGCATTGCTTCTGGAGAGATTCTGGGAAATACTCATTCTCGCCATATTCAACACCATGAGGATAATAATGCTTGCCGAGTACAGGGGTGAGCAATTGAATGGTTGCACGATGTGCGCCTACATCCCCTTCAACAGCATACCCAAATACACGGAGATAATATGTACCATCCTTGATTTCGAATTTCTTATCATAGGATACGCGTTCATAATCCCATTGCTCAGCACGAACAAGTCCGTTTTCATCCATCACCTCGTCAAGTCGATTAAGGTCGACCTGATACTTTTCTAGACCAGTATTTTCAAATTTCATTTCTTCATTCCTCCTATCCTATAAGCGGTAAAAAAGATAAACAAGTTTTGGAAATTCTCATTTTTAATAATAGTATGAATTTGGCATAACTGCAAACAATTGTTTATCCTTTCCGTCTGACAGCTGCGGGAAAGAGCGCCACTAGGCGGAGAAAATTTTATTTTGCGCTTTCCTAAAGAGGTCTCCTGATCATTCTTGCTGGTTTCCTGTAGCATTAAGTTGCTTAATCATATATTTTAAGCGGGAGATAATGTTATACTAATAGCGATATATAGTAATAAATGTTAGGAGGGCTACCTCTGAAAGCTCTTTTAAGGATATTAATAAGCTTGATGATCATCTTGACTGGAACATTTTATTTTTCTGCTTGGAGGGATGATGCCGACGATACTGCATTAATTGAGGATAATTCAGTTAATCGTGATGAAGAACAAGAAAAAGTGAATGATAAGACGGAAAGCTTCTCTAAAGACGATGCGAATCCAGAGCAAGGTCTTTCGACTTGGATTGGCAAGACAGGAGAAGAGCTGATTGAGGATTTAGGAGAACCGGATCGCGTCGACCTGTCCGCATACGGATATGAATGGTGGGTTTATAACGATTCAATCCTCAGCTATGTCCAATTCGGTGTGAATGAAAAGAATGAAATAGTGACGCTCTTTAGCTCGGCAGAGGAAGCTAATTTGCACCCGTTTTACATTGGTCAGGAAGTGGATAGCCTCTATAAGAAGCTGAATATGAATAGCTTTGTGGAAGTGAAACACGGCGGTACAACTTACCGCTTTGAGCTTTCTGAGGAAGATTTGCATTATCGTCCGCTCGTAAAGATGGGGGACATTTATGCACAGGTGTATTTGGATAAATTTTTGGGTGAGGTATCCGGTGTTAGATATATGGATAAAGAGACGCTCGTTTTGCAACGTCCCTATGAATTGACCTATCGCGGGGAACTCCATGAAGCTCCTGAACCGACGGAGGAGGAGTGGAGACAAATTGAGACTGGCAGTGAAGCGCAAGTCTTGGATTTAACGAATATCATCCGTGCTCGAGCAGGTTTATCGGTACTGGAAGCAGATGAAGAAGCATCAGATGTGGCTTTTTTGCATAGTGAGGATATGATGGAAAATGATTACTTTTCTCATGAGTCCATCGATGGAAGCACATTAGCCGATCGCCTGAAGGAAGGGAATGTACCGTACACGACGGCTGGAGAAAATATAGCAGCCAATTATTCGGATTCGGTTGCGGCTGTTGAGGGATGGCTGAATAGCAAGGGACATCGCGAAAATATGCTGAATGAGGATTTCACCCATTTAGGTGTTGGCGTCTACCATAAATACTATACTCAAAATTTCATTGGCATCCGCTAAGGACAGATAGAGCTTAAAAAGAAGGAATTCTTTGAAGCTCTATTTTTTATGAATAGAATAGGAAGCATCTCTCCTCACATTTTGGCTCTTAGAAACATATACTGTGCTATAGGCGAATGTCTTGTGATGAGGTGAGGGAAATGGATGACTCTAAGCTGCATCCTTCCGTGAGGGAATTTAAACAATTTTTAAAGGATAACCCTAAAGTAGTCAGAGATGTGAGGCTTGGCAAAAAGACATGGCAGGATCTTTACGAAGATTGGTCTTTGCTTGGGGAAAAGGATGAGCGATGGACAGAATACAAGGATGACGCCAAAATGACAGAAACTGTGGAGGAGAATCCGCCAAAAGGAGAGAAGATTGAACTGGTTTCGCAGCTATTTAACCAATTGAAGAATATGGACCCTGAACAGATTCAGAAGCAAATATCAAATATCAGTCAAGCACTAGGAGCTATTCAGGGAGTTATATCCCAGTTTCAATCCTCCTCCGGGAAGAATGAGCAGTCCCAGTCCCCATCTGCACCGCCGGCAAGCAAACATCCATTCAGTTTCCGCCAAGACTAATGGAAGGGGTGAATCCCTCTGAGGCAGGATGTGTATGAACAAATTCAAGGGAATGAGGATTTGCGGAATTTTTTGAGACAGCAGCCGATGTGGTATAGGAGATTGTCACGGAATCCTCAGGATTTTGCGGTCTTTGAGACGGAGGCAAAATATTTTTTTAAAAAATCCATTCCAGACCGGGTCTTGCAGCTTTCGAACAGCGTTCAAATGGCCTCCATGATGGTTTCAATGTTCCAATCGATGTCCATGAATAGCGGTTCGTGAATGCCGTTTTATCAGCAGCTGAAGCAGAGGGGGCGCTTCGCTGCTTTTTTTTGTTTGGTTTTGTTGAGTTGGGACGATGATTCGCTTATCATGTGAATACATGGTAAAATGAAGCGGGAGGTGAGTATTTTATGCTTGCTACAATTGAAACCGTAGAAATTATGGATCAGGCGGAAAGATTAGCACAAGAAATCATCCAGTCCGAAGTAGGCCTTCACTTCATCAATAGCCTTAGGAAGATGAAATTGGACCCTGTTGCTCAAGAAAAAATACAAACCTTCAATGCTATGAAGGATTCCTATGAAGAGGTTCAGCGTTTTGGACGATATCATCCAGACTATAAGACGGTGACGAGAGCCATTCGTGAGGCAAAAAGAGAAATGGATTTACACCCATCCATTATTGAATATAAACAAGCTGAGAATGGCTTGCAGCAATTGCTTGATGAAATCAGTATGCTGCTTGGGCATTCCGTATCCCCGCATATTAAGGTGCCGGCAGGCAATCCTTTCTTTGAGTCTTCCTGCGGAGGAGGCTGCGGAAGCGGCGGCAGCTGCGGCTGCTCATAACGGCTGTAGCCCGTAGAAGTGAGGCAATCCTTTTTTTGAGGGATTGTCTTTTTCTTATGTTGGGGGATAAAGGCGGATGCAATCTGAGCATTCATTACCGCAGCAAAACATTTTTCGCTGCGGCACAAGGAATCTGTGCTTGAAGACGTAGAGAGGGCTTTCCTTTCGGACAAATTGGGTCTTGGAATGGAGCTGACGTCCTTTCATTACCTTTGCTGCGCAAATCGAGATCTCCCTTTCAAGCTCGCTTTGAGGAACATTCTCGTGGTTGACGGTTAAATAAAGAAACGGGATGCCGGCGTAGGTCATTCGTTTGGATTCCGAGATCAAGGGAGATTGTTCAAGATATCTGAGGAAGCCGAGCCAAATCACATCTAGGTCCATCCTCCTCATCCTTTCCCCTAAACAATTTGTTAGTATTGATACCCATTTTGCACTTGTGGTACACTTATCATAAATGGCAGCTTAAAGGGGAATGAATATGTTTGTAGAAAGACAAAGCCTGATTGTATGGCTGCATAGTTTAAAACAGGTGAAAACGTTGCGTAAAATTGGGAATCTCCATTATGTTTCACGCAAATTAAAATACGCTGTATTATATGTAAATATGGACGATATTGAGGCAGTCTCTCAGAAATTATCTTCCTATTCGTTTGTCAAACGAGTGGACTTATCACAGAAGCCATTCATTAAAACCGAGTTCGAAAGCAAGAAACACGAGAAAGAGAAAGACGAATATAAGATTGGCATATAAAGAACCGGACAAGTATTGTCCGGTTCTTTTGCTATTGCAACGGGGGAAGGTATCGGTTCATCCTCAAGATGCCGATCAAGTATTGATAATAAAGCTCTATATCCGCAAATGTATCGGAATGGCGAACCTCCATATGTATCACATTTTTATTTTGTTCCTTGGCTGCCTGTTCAAACAGTTCATACCTCTTGGTGACCTTCCCTTCGATGACAGGAATGCCTTCCCTGCAAATATATAAAGGAATGAAATCTCCATATGAGGATTTCTTCAGGACGAGCACAAAGGACATTCCTTTTTTGCCCGTAGTGGACACGGCTTCCAAGCATAAGAAATAATTCACCCTGTATGCATTGGACTTGGCTAGCTCCAGCAGTTCATACAGGTCTGAAAAACCTTGGCCGAGCTCGATAAAACGTTGATTCATTTCCTAACCTCCTCAAAAATACTACCAACAGTGTACCATAAAAAAAGCCCTGCGAATCGGAATTCGCAGGGTCCTTCTATAGACCTCCAAGCGTTGGAGGGCAGAAGGCAAAGGGAGAGGAGAAACCGGAGGAAGAACTTATGGGGAAACGTAAGTCTTCTCCGCGGTTGGCAACAACATCAGTTAGAGATGCTGTTACTAACAGTATGACCATAAAATACGGGTCTATTCATGGCAAACGGAATTTTCCACTCTCCAATTGTGAATGCAGGAAATTTTATGGTAGGATATTTGAGAAGTTGAATATTGAAGAAATTTGGTGACAGTATCATGAGAGTCATTTCAGGTGTATGCAAAGGTAGGCCATTAAAAGCTGTACAAGGCATGACTACACGGCCTACGACTGATAAGGTGAAGGAATCTTTATTTAATATCATTGGTCCCTTCTTTGACGGCGGAAACGTGCTGGATTTGTTCTCCGGCAGCGGTTCACTTGGTCTTGAGGCCTTAAGCAGGGGGATGGAGAAAGGGATTTTTGTCGAAAAAGACCCTAAAGCCCTGCAAGTAATCAAAGCCAATATCCAAGCCTGCAGAATGGAAGAGGAATCAGAAGTGCTAAGAAGCGATGCACTTCGGTCAATCAAGATGCTTGGAGGAAGAGGTGTGCGATTCGATTTAATTATGATGGACCCGCCGTATAAGATAGCCAATGCCATCCCTTCCATCTTGAGTGAAATTGAAGAAAACCAGCTCCTTGCAGAGGATGGATTGATAATCTGCGAGCATGGAAAAGAATTGGAGCTGCCTGAACAGATTGGTCCTTTTGTGAAGTACCGTTATGAGAAGTATGGGATTACGGCTATTTCATTTTTTAGGAGCCAGGATGATGCATAAAAGAAAACTTGGTGGGAGGGAAGATCTTGAAAAAAATTGCGATATGTCCCGGTAGCTTTGACCCAATCACATATGGCCATCTTGACATCATACAGCGCGGCGCAAAAGTCTTTGATGAAGTCTTTGTCGGTGTCTTACATAATTCCGCTAAGAAGTCGTTATTCACGCTGGAAGAGCGAGTGAATCTCATTGAGGAGGCGACGGCCCATATTCCTAACGTCAAAGTGGAGAGCTTTCAGGGGTTAACCGTTGATTATGCAAAGAGCAAGAATGCTTGCGCAATGATTCGCGGATTGAGAGCCGTGACGGATTTTGAGTATGAGATGCAAATTACCTCCATGAACCGTGTGTTGGATGATGGGATTGAGACCTTTTTTATCATGACAAATAATCAATACTCTTTCCTAAGCTCATCCATCGTCAAGGAAGTCGCCAAATATGGCGGTAATATATCTGAATTGGTCCCAAAATCGGTTCAGGAGGCACTTGAGCGCAAAATGCAGAGCTAAGCAAAAAGAAGGATTCCAATGGAATCCTTCTTTGAGGCTGTCGACAAAGTCGACAGCTATTTTAATGTCTTAAATTGCACACTATATATGCCGATTAGAAATTAAGAAAATCCCTTTTTAGAAAAATTAATTCCTGAAAAGAGGTTTGGACATAACTGATAAACGATCCTGAAAGACGAACGATATCTAAATAAATCTTAATAGGCTTTGTTCCTTATTCAAGAGTTACCTTGGAAGAACAAGTTCGTTCCATTGCGCTACAGCCACTCGCTTTCCGCGGGGAGGAAGCTGAGCCTCCTCGGCTTCGCCTGCGGGGTCTCAGCCTTTCCTCTACTTCCCGCAGGAGTCGAGTGTCTTCCGCTCCATTCCACTAGTTAGTAATAATGGTATACAAAATGAACAAATCTATTTTGTTTCTTTGTGAACAACCTTTTTCTCAATGACCTTCATTCAATAAATGTTCGGTATTCGTTCCATGCGTAAAACGATTGAAGAGATTGAAACCAATCTGGCGTATCGTTGATTTCCTGGATTTGGTTTTTATAATAAGGTTCCCCATTTTTCGGTAAAAATTATGAGCGTCGTTTCAAGGATACCAACTTATTTGAACAGATTTTCTTTCAAATTCTGAAGCAAGCCGCAAATAAAAATTACTCAGTCCTGAACACGTATTTATTGATTCTACCCACGTGAAGGCAAGCGCTAACAAAAGTAAAATAAGCATTCTCGATTGAGGATTAAATGAGGGAGAAATCAATGGCGGCTTCGACTTTCCGAACCAAATGGTTCTCGTGTACTAGTTGATCTAATGTAATCATTTCTACTTGTTCGTGGTTTTTAGGGGTATATTTGCTTAACATGTCATCATCACCATCGGTAAGAATCGTTAACTCGATTATACCAAAACGGGGAATATTGGTTTTGTGAGTTCTATTTTTTATGAAGCGCAGACTTCTATTTTCGGCAGAATGGGCGAGACTCTCGGTACGGAGAAGGAGGCAGGCTGATGACAGCTCTTGCCGAAGGCGAGCTGGCTAAAGCAGCTCCCCAACGGTTCGCTGAGTCCATTCTGCCGAAAATAGCTTTTCCTTCCAATTAAAGTACTAGAGCATAGAAAAACCCCTACATCGTTAGATTTTGACTAACAATATAGGGGCAGTTTAAACCCTTAATGGATTTTGTCTACAGTCTGAGAAGGATTCCAAAGGAATCCTTCTTTTTCTCATTTAGCTTTGCCTATAGGCATGGAGCAAATAAAGGCAATAGGCTGTCAAGGTCAATAAGGTGATCATCGGCCCGTTGTGGGCGAGAAAGCCGAAGACATCTCCAAAGGTCCCATGGCTTTCAGCGAAGGTTTCTTCCACGTTGGAGTTTTGCCTGCGATCTCTAAGCCCCATATAGACCGGATTAAATAATAGCCATGTAATTACTCCGGACAAGAGCGTTTGAATCAATCTCGCGATAAAGAAGGGCTGGAAGCGGATATCTGTTTCAGCTAGGATGCTTGCCACCTGTGCCTGGATGCTGAAGCCGCTAAAAGCCAGCAAAGAGCTGATGATAATTGCCTGCTGCATGAGGGAGGCGTTTTCAACCTGGCTGGTCAGCTTACTTCCCAGAGTCATTTCGAAAAGTCCTGTGACAAAGGGGATGCTTAAGGATTGCGGCAAGTGAAGAAAGCCAAACACGCTTGAGAATAAACTTGCTGCAAAAGCGGTGATATGTAAATGGAACAATACTTTGTTCATGACAGAGAAGATAATGATGAACCCGCCAATCATCAAAAGAGTTTGAACAGAGGAATTGACGGCCTCGCCAAGTATCTTGCCGAAAGGCCGCTTATCCTTTAAGCGGGTGCGGTGCATGATTTTTAAAGCCTCTAAAATAGAGAAAGACCTTTTTTCGCCGCGTTCGTCTAATTGTCTCCTCTCTTCCCTTCGGCCATAAAACCTCATAATTAATCCAACCCCGATATTGCTCGCATAATGAGAAATGGCTAACAGGATTCCAAGTTCAGGATTTAAAAAGAAGCCCACTGACACGGCGCCAAAAATAAATAATGGATTGGATGAGCTGGTAAAGGAAACTAAGCGCTCGGCCTCGACCCTGGTCAGTTGTCCATCCTGCCTGAGGCGAACGGTAAGTTTTGCGCCAGAAGGATTGCCTGATGCAAGACCCATAGCCCAGACAAAGCCTCCCGCTCCAGGTACCTTAAATAAGGGTCTCATGAAGGGTTCTAAAAAGACCCCGAGGAATTTTACCACGCCAAAAGCAATTAACATTTCGGATATAATAAGGAATG
>JAEIGA010011952.1_pt1 | contig 13165 bp, 10 predicted proteins | sample 9270691 | NCBI WGS metagenome assembly JAEIGA01 (sample SAMN17057246, study PRJNA624740) | gut metagenome | biome: biome; isolation source: fecal sample | host: Bos grunniens | place: China: Xizang | collected 2019 | reverse complement strand
TTGCTCTCTCAAGCTTTGAATCGATCTCCCAGCCACCGCAGTGCTCAATCTTCTCGGTGAGTTCACCCTGACGCTCGATAAGAGCAGCCATCTCATCATCCGACATTGGCTCGCAGAACTTCATATTGACCTCTTCATACTCCTTAAGGATGTCCATGATCTCCTGAACACCTTCCTGCACAACCTCGATGACGGTCTTGTCAGGATCCATCTGAGGTTCCTGCTCCAGATAACCTACAGAATATCCTGGAGCCCACACCACTTCACCCTGATATCCTTTTTCAATACCGGCGATGATCTTCATGAGAGTAGACTTACCAGAACCGTTGAGACCTACGATACCAATCTTGGCACCATAAAAGAAAGAAAGGTAGATATCCTTGAGTATCACTCTATTATTGTGGGGAAGAATCTTTCCTACCCCGTTCATTGAAAAAATAATCTTCTCGTCTGCCATAATTGTCAAATTTGCGCAAAGATAGTCATTTTCCTAAATGAATCAGCAACTTATTTATCTACATCAGCCTTGACTTTGCCTTTCGGTTGCGCTCCTTCCTTATCCAGTCGCTCGGATTCTCATTCATATACAGTCTGAACGCCATACTGAAAGAGACCAGAGAGTTGAAGCCTGAAAGATTAGCAAGTTCCGTGGCCTTAAGTTCAGGATTGTCACGGAATGCCTCTACTGAATACATTATCCTGTAATAGTTTACAAACTGACAGAAATTCCTTCCTGTTATCTGGCTGATTGCACGTGATATATACAGCTTGTTTGAGAAGACGACCTTGACAAGATCATCTATTATCAGGTCACTCCTCAGATATGGCTTCTCAGTCTCGAAGTAAGCTACTATCCTGTCATATATCTCCTGATATGCCGTATCTGCCTTTGTCACATCATTAGGCACCTCCACAGCCGCAACCTTCAGTGACTCAAGAATTCTGCGTTCCATCCTATGAGAGAATATCATAGCACTGTCATTCGCTATCCTGAATGCAAGCGCCATGACAGTCAGCCATAGCATTGCAAGAGGTATATAGATACCCTTCGGATGTCCGAAGCCTAAAACACAGGATGAGGCAAGAAAGAAAGTGACAGCCATCAGATAGACAGTCTCCACGCAAAGACAGACAGAATGCCACACCGTTCCGGAATGAAGAACGACCTTGACATTATAGAGGAATCTCCAGATGCCCCAGACCATAAAGGCTGTCATAAGGAAAAGCGAAAACAGGGAGACACAGATATAGGCCCATAAAGGGAGTATCGGCATGAGATCGGCAGCGGCAAGAATGTAATGAAAAATGAGCAGAGCATCCAATATCCAATAAGCCGCCAGTGCCCCATATACCTTGCGACTGTTCCAAACAGATGTTGAAAGAAGCATTATCGGGCATATTCCTGAAGCCAGATCACAAAGCAGGCTGCACGAAGACAATGTGCTTGCGCAGGCAACGTTAACGGAAACCGTCACAAAGAGGCACATCAAAAGCCACGGAAGCATTCCCGAGCGGAAACCGCAACGCTCTCTATGACGGAAATTCCTCACAAACTGAAGCAGCATCAGAACGAATGATGACACTGCAATCGAAACGGATAAAATTAAATTCATAACCAACATCTTTCTGAAAATTTTCAAGCAGACAAAATTACAGCAAAGCCCCTTTCCAATATCCTTGAAAAGGGGCTTCAACTGAAGATTTTTCTTTTTTTTATAATCTTTTAACTTTTTTTATCATTTTTCTGTTTCACTTTGATAGTATCAAAGCCTTTTCCGTAAACTCCCATGACAGAAGATACCGAAAGAAACGCTTCTGAATCAATTGTCTTGACATATCTTAACAGGAGATTCAGGTCTGTCTTTCTTGTCACGACCATCACTACAAAGAAGTCTTCCTTGCTGAACCATCCTTTGGCAGGCATGATGGTGACACCACGCTTCATGTCAAAGGCTATGGCATCTGCCATCTCCTTATATTTCTTGGTAAATATGAAAGCCTGGACAGATTGCTTTGAACCGGAAAGATAGAGGTCTACTGCATAACCGCTGACTGTGACCTGTATCAGACCATACACGACAATTGCAAGCTTTTCGGAAAACGGAAGGAGTTCTCCGCTCTCAGTATATGAAGGCACCAGGATAGACGAAATGATTATCATCACATCAATAACCAGTATCACACGTCCCGGCGAAGCATTCCTGAATTTACACCACAGCAATGCTACGATGTCCGTACCACCCGTACTTCCTCCTTGAGAGATCGAAAGGCCTATGCCGACTCCGGCAATTATTCCACCAAGGATAGTACAAATGAGCTTGCCGTTCGAGACCGCAAACTCGTTGATGAATTCAGCCGGAATCAAGTTCGGGAAGATATTCAGGCACACGCCGGTCATGACTATCGCATAGATAGTCTTGCCGCCAAATCCCGTTCCAAGGATCTTGATAGCAATAATCAAAAGTATGACATTGATTATCAAATACGTATATCCCATCGGCATACCGGTGGCATAATACAGTATGGCAGCAAATCCGGAAACTCCGCCTCCTACAAGATTATTAGGAAGAAGGAAGATTGTCCATCCCATAGAGTAGGCCAGAAGTCCAAGAGTTATCAGACCATACTCCTTTACAGTTCCCCAAAAGGAATTTTTAATCAGTTGCTGTGTCATTGCTCAATATCTGACTTGTTGGTGAGTTTCTTCTTCTTTATGTTGAGACCTGTCTTTATTTCTTCGAATCCTTCTCCATAAACACTGTTGGCTGCAGATACGGAAACAAATGCATCCTTATCGATTCTCTTGATCTCATTGATGACCTCGTTCATCTGATATTTCCTCAGAATGATCAGAAGCACCTTGCTCTCATGCTGGGAGTACCATCCCACTGACTGCAATGCTGTAACACCTCTCTGAACATCATATATGATGTGGTCGGCAATCTCTTTATATTTCTTGGAGAACACAAGCAGCTGGACAGAAGACTTGTTTCCAAGAAGGACATAATCCACTCCGAAGGAAAATGTCAGCATCACTACGTAAGCGTATATCATATTCACAAGGCCTCCACCGTTTTCCGCCGGTATGAGAAGAAGGCTGGCAACAATGAACACATCCGAATACAGATATACCTTTCCTGGAGAAATCGGCCAATACTTATTGAGAATCATAGCCACAATATCAGTACCTCCGGTGCTTCCTCCTCTGAGAAGGATTATACCGATGCCGACAGACTCCATCGCACCTCCGATGAGCACCACCATAATCTTGTCCAGCTCAGGATCGACAACTTCCAGATTAGGGAAATACTCCGGAAGAAGCCAGAACAGCAGCGAAGACAATGCGATAACATAGATAGTCTTGAAACCGAATGCCCTGCCAAGGAAAAGAAATCCGGCTACAAGCAGCAAGACGTTGAGCAATGCATATGTTACATCCATAGGGATCATGCCCTGCGTAGCATAGTCCAGGATAGTCGACAAACCTGTAAGTCCACCACTGGCCAGATTATTCGGCTGCAGGAATGACGTCCAGGCCATTACAAATATAAGCGTACCGACACTCATCAGGAAATAATCCCAGAGTACGTTCAGAACCTTACTTGTCTTCATTTCTCTTCAGAATGATTACTTAACAACTATATTCACGATCTTTCCAGGAACGACAATTACCTTGACGATGTTGCCTCCTGCCACATATTTTGCAGTCTGCTCAAGTGAACGGACATGTGCGTCAACTTCCTCACGCGGCATATCAAGCGGGAGTTCTACAGTAAAGCGTGTCTTTCCGTTGAATGAGACAGCGTATGTGCAGGTATTCTCGATTGTATATGCTTCGACATATTCAGGGAACGCTGCATAGGAGATGCTTTCATTATGTCCTAAAGCCTCCCAAAGTTCTTCTGTGATATGAGGAGCAAATGGAGAGAGAAGGATTATGAGCTGCTCGAGAATCTCGCGCTTGTTGCACTTGAGATCGTAAAGCTCATTCACTGCAATCATGAATGCACTGACTGCTGTGTTGAATGAGAACTCCTCAATGTCTGAGCGTACCTTTCCGATAAGCTTGTGCAGAACCTTGAGTTCCTCCGGTGTAGCCTTCTCATCCTTTACAATGAATCCGTCCCTGTCATAGAAGAGTCTCCATACCCTCTTGAGGAATCGGTTCACTCCGTCGATGCCCTTGGTGTCCCATGGCTTTGACTGCTCGAGCGGACCAAGGAACATCTCGTAAAGTCTAAGGGTATCAGCACCATAGCTATCACAGATCATGTCCGGATTAACGACATTGAACATTGACTTGGACATCTTCTCTACAGCCCAACCGCAGATGTATTCACCGTCCTCAAGGATAAACTCAGCGTTCGCAAAGTCAGGCATCCATGCCTTGAACGCCTCTATATCAAGGCGGTCGTTGTACACGATGTTCACGTCTACATGAATCTCTGTAGTCTCATACTGATCCTTGAGACCGTATGACACGAATGTATTTGTATTGATGATTCTGTATACAAAGTTTGAGCGACCCTGGATCATTCCCTGATTGATCAGCTTGCGGAACGGCTCCTTCTCACACACATATCCGAGATCAAAGAGGAACTTGTTCCAGAAACGGGAGTAGATAAGGTGACCTGTAGCGTGCTCGGTACCACCGATATAAAGGTCCACATTTCTCCAGTACTCATCTGCCTCACGGCTTACAAGAGCGCTGTCATTGTGAGGATCCATATATCTGAGATAGTACGCACTGCTGCCTGCAAAGCCCGGCATAGTGCTGAGTTCGATAGGATAGCCGTCGATTGTCCATCCTGAAGCACGTCCGAGCGGTGGTTCGCCGCTCTCGGTAGGAAGGAACTTATCTACCTCAGGAAGTTCAAGAGGAAGATTCTCAAGCGACATTGGAGTAGCGATTCCGTCCTTGAAATACATAGGGAAAGGTTCACCCCAATATCTCTGACGCGAGAAGATCGCGTCACGAAGTCTGTAATTGACTTTTCTGCGACCGATGCCGTTCTTCTCCACATAGTCGATCGCTGCAGGAATCGCCTCCTTGACAGTCAGGCCGTTAAGGAAACCTGAATTGCACATCACGCCTTCCTTTGCATCGAAGCTTGACTCGCTTACGTCGCAACCCTCGATAAGAGGAATCACCGGAAGATTGAAATGCCTTGCAAATGCGTAGTCACGGCTATCATGCGCAGGAACAGCCATGATTGCACCTGTACCGTAACCTGCAAGCACATATTCCGAAATCCATACAGGAACCTTGTCACCTGTGAGAGGATTCACTGCATATGAACCGGAGAAAACACCTGTCACCTTGCGGGTCTCAGCCATTCTCTCGCGTTCAGTCTTCTTCTTGGCCATTACGAGATACTCTTCCACTGCCTCCTTCTGCTCAGGCGTGGTAAGTTTCTCAACCCACTCGCTCTCAGGAGCAAGAACCATGAATGTCACACCGAAGACAGTGTCGGCACGAGTAGTGAAGATGGTCATGTCATACTCCTCAGTACCGTTAGACACCTTGAACACCATCTCAGCACCCTGGCTTCTTCCGATCCAGTTGCGCTGCATATCCTTAAGCGAATCAGTCCAGTCAAGATCCTCGAGATCCTCAAGCAGACGTCCTGCATAGGCAGAAACGCGAAGCTGCCACTGAGTCATCTTCTTCTGCTCTACAGGATGGCCTCCACGGACAGAGTAGCCTTCCTTTACCTCGTCGTTTGCAAGCACAGTTCCTAGTGCAGGGCACCAGTTCACTGCTGTTTCTCCCTGATAAGCAATGCGGTACTGCATCAGAGCATCTGACTTCTCCTTCTCAGAGAACGCCTTCCACTGTTCTGCAGTAAACGGATTCACCTCTCCGCATGCAGCATCCACCGCCGCACTTCCGCCTTCAGCAAATGCAGCCTCAAGTTCTGCGATAGGACGAGCCTTCTGCTGAACATTGTCGTACCAGCTGTCGAACATCTGGAGGAAAGCCCACTGGGTCCACTTGTAGTACTCTGGATCACATGTACGGATCTCACGCGACCAGTCATATGAAAAACCGATCCTGTCCATCTGCTCACGGTAGCGCGCAATGTTCTTCTCCGTTGTCACTGCCGGATGCTGACCAGTCTGGATAGCATACTGCTCTGCAGGAAGTCCGAATGCATCATATCCCATAGGATGAAGCACATTGAATCCGCAAAGCCTCTTGTATCGGCTGTATATATCACTTGCAATGTATCCCAGCGGGTGTCCGACATGGAGTCCGGCACCGGAAGGATACGGAAACATATCCAAAACATAATATTTAGGCTTTGATGGGTCAATCTCAGCCTTGAATGTCTGATCGGCAGCCCAGAATGCCTGCCATTTCTGTTCGATCTTTTTGAAATCGTATTCCATATATGTAAATGTTTATTCTATTCGTCAATTTGAATGTTTCTTGAATCCGAAATTGCCTTTCGAACCCTTCTTTGCAAGTCTGAATTCAACAGGAATTGTCAGCGAAGTACGCACCCTGTTGCCTTTCACCCTGCCAGGCTTCCATTTTGGAGATGCGCTGATGACTCTCACGGCCTCAGCATCAAGCTCCGGATCCACGCCTCTTACAACACGCGCATCAGTAACCTTTCCTTCCTTGTCAATGATGAATTCCACCATCACCCTGCCCTGGATACCCGCACGGACAGCAGACTCAGGATATCTGACATACTGATACACCCATTTCTCCAGGAAACGGGAAATGTCATAACTGTTAAGGAATGAAGGTCGCACATCACAATCATAATATGACACCACATCATCGTAAGACGGTCCTTTTGCAACGGTCTTGACCGATCGGAAGGCCGGTTTCGAAGAACTACCTGCAAGTGCCAGTGTAAAATTATAGATATACTCCAGCTCACGCTCCATAACCTCATACTCGATTATGGATTCCGTGTCCTTCTCTGTATTGTGCTCCGGATATTTGCCTGTCGTGAACATCACGGAAGGAATCTCCTTTGAGTAGAATGCCCTGTGGTCTGACGGGTACGGCTCCGAAGATGTCAAGGTCGGATGTATAGGCTGAAGCTCTCCTCCCAGTCTGGAAAGAACTGAATTCAGATCCGCATTCGAAGAAGTATAGGCATAGAATCCATTGCTTCCCGTTCCGAGCATATCCAGATTTATCATGGCATCTATGCTTTCAGCATCACCGAAAGAGCGGTTAAGGAAATACCACGACCCCGCAAAAGACTCAGCGGAAGCACCGAAGGCGACAAAAAGTACCGAACGGCGGAAAAGGACAGAATTGGTCTGTACCATACGTGCAAGTTCCAGCATCATCGCAAGTCCTGATGCATTTCCGTTTGCTCCGTAATAAATACGCTCTGTCTTGCGTCCGTCGACAGTGACGGTCATTGTTCCCATGTTGTCAAGTCTTGCTCCCACAAGGATATAACTGTTTCTCAACTCCTTGTCATATCCCTGAACAAAGCCTATTACATTGCGGGAAGTGAGAGTGTCGCCGGCTTCAGTCCTGATGCCGAAAAGGTCCCCTTCCTCGGGAGAGATGAGATCCACACCATAATCCTTGAATGCAGTCCTCACATATTCCGCTGCCATCCTTTCACCTTCCGAACCAGCCTTACGGCCCTCAAGATGAGCTGCAGACAAAGAACGGACATGCGCTTTCAATGCGCCTCCTGTCTCGCTGTCATACAGGTCCTGATAGCCGGCGTCGTTCCTGTACTGTCCGAAAGCAGTGACAGAAACGGCAAGAGCCGAAATCAGAACGGCTATTCTATATAAAGTCGATATCATAATCATTCATTGACAAGGATCCACACATCCGAAGGGCAGAATTTCTCCTGACGGACCTTCTTGAGAGAAGCATACGCATCTGTAAGATTATCAGCCGGTGAAACCCCCACAGCTATCAATCCGTTACGGAAAGTGATAAGAGCCGGCGCATAATTCAGCGACGAAGCCGTAGCGAGAAGAGATTCCGCATTTGCACGTGAACGGAATGAACCGACCACAATGTAGTATCTTGCTTCAAGTTTCGTTGCAACAAGTCCTCCGAGAGAATCAGGATCCAGGATCGATCCCCCATGCTGTCTGATGGAATCCATCATCGCAAGAGAATCCACCACCTTCTGATGTTCCATCCTGATGGAGTCCTGACGAGCCTGATGGGCAGCCTCCTCCGCACGCATTATGGCAACTCTCTTCTCTTCTATATCCACAGATGTAGGACGTCCTGCCAGCTTGCGGAAAAAGTCGCATCCCGTAACAACGGCAAGCGTCACCATAAGCATCAATATCGTTGACTTTTTCATAACCATACAAGTATGCACATTCGTGCAAATTTAAATAATTATATGGTCTCGGACAAAATAAAAGTGATATATTTGCACACAATAACCACATCTTGATTTGCAGAAAGGCACATTTCATACGGGATCCTACATACTCAAGGCGGCGGCAGCCGTCCTGATATCAGGCTCATGGAACATGAATGCCCAGGAGCCGGTCATTCCTGAAAGCCGAAATCCAGCCATGTGGGACGTCCGGCCGCTTTATGCCCAGGACACAGTGACCATAAGGTTCTTCGGAGACATCATGATGCACACGAATCAGATCGAGACTGCCGAATCAGGCAACGGCAGTCACGACTTCGGGACATACTACACGCTGATGGAAGATTACCTCGAAGATTCGGACCTGAATGCAGCAAACATGGAATTCACTCTCGGCGGAGAACCCTACACCGGCTATCCGTCATTCTCCGCCCCCGACAGTTATGCAACTTATCTGGCTGACGCCGGCTTCAACGTCTTCCTATGTGCAAACAACCACATTTTCGATAAAGGAAATTCCGGGGTGAAAAGAACTTTGGGCATTTACGAAAGGCTTATCCGGGACAAAGGAATCCATTTTACCGGAACTGCAATGGACGAGATATCGCAAAGCAGGACAACTCCCCTGATAATCAACACCAAAGGCATCAGAACAGCCTTCATAAACGCCACCTACGGAACGAACTCACCACGCGGAAACGGATGGCCGAAAACGAACATCATAAGCGATCGAGAGTCACTTAGCAAGGCACTGAACGCAGCAGAGAAAAAGGCAGATGTCACGATAGTCCTTGTACACTGGGGAGCAGAATACTCATTGCAGCACTCCGAAAGTCAAGAAAAAGAGGCAAAGTGGTTTGCAGAAAACGGAGCAGACCTCATCATAGGAACACATCCTCATGTAATACAGGATGCCGACACGCTGGTCTGCGACGGGAAGGATGTCCCTGTCGTATATTCATTGGGAAATTCAGTGTCGAACATGAGTGCCGCCAACACTCAGGCAGGTCTGATGGTCACAGCAAGAATCGTAAGGAAAAGCAACGGTGACATCCAGGTTCTTCCCCCAGAATACAGATACACATGGTGTTCAAGACCTGGAGGATACGGGAACTCGTATTACGTCATCCCCCTCACGGACTTCCTGGACAGGAAGAACGAGTGGAAAGGACAATGGGACTATGACAAGATGCTGACCACATACAGAAGAGTACGTGAAATCACCGGAATAAAAGAAAAAACAGATAAATGAGCAAGAATACTATTCATCTTGAATCCATGGATCCCATCGAGATCTATGGCGCAGGTAACAGAAACCTGGAGGCATTGTGCAGTTACTTCCCTAATTTGAAGGTGGTTGCAAGGGGAAACGAGATTATCCTTGACGGAAGCGACAGCGACATCGCCTCATTTACCGCCAAACTGCACATCCTGATTCAGAGAAGAAGGCACAAGACCAATCTGACACCCTACGATGTAGAAGACATTTTCGAAGGCGAATCATCACCTGAAAGTTACAAACTCAGCGGTGATTCCGTCATAGTGCATGGCAATGACGGAAAGCCAATCAAGGCGCGCAACAGGACTCAGGAAGAAATGGTGAAGGCTTATTTTGAAAATGACCTGATATTCGCTGTGGGACCTGCTGGAACCGGAAAGACCTACATTGCCATTGCATTGGCTGTCAGAGCACTCAAGAACAGGGAAATCAAAAGGATCGTGCTGACCAGACCTGCCGTGGAAGCCGGGGAAAGACTCGGTTTTCTCCCGGGAGACCTTAAAGACAAGCTTGACCCATACCTTCAGCCGTTATATGACGCCTTGGGAGACATGATACCGGCAAAGAAGCTTCAGGAATTCATGACGGAAGGCACCATCCAGATAGCTCCTCTGGCATATATGAGAGGCCGTACTCTGGACCGCGCCTGCGTCATCCTCGACGAGGCACAGAACACGAATCTCGGTCAGCTGAAAATGTTCCTGACCCGTATGGGATGCGACGCAAAATTCATAGTGACAGGAGATGCGAGCCAGATAGACCTGCCTAACAAAAAGGACTCAGGCCTGCTCCGAGGTATTGAGCTCACTAAAGATATAAAGGGCATCAGGACCATTTTCTTCAAGAATGAAGATATTGTCCGACACCCTCTTGTATCAAAAATCGTCAAGGCCTTTGAAAAAGATCATCAGGATTCCTGAATACATCTTATCGACAGAGCATTCGCTCGTTCGAAAATACCTGATGTGGTCACTGAATCATACATATCATATCTGAAGAAATCAACATATTCCGTACCGGCAAGTACCGACACCGACCAGCAGAAACCGAACTCTCCCACAAAACTGAGGACGCCCTCATAACTACGGAAGCCGGAGAACGGATACCATGTGTATGCCGAATCTGATATTGGGAAATTATATCCATAATTAGTGAGATCGCAAGGATTTCCTGCAAATCCAGCTGTTCTCCATACGCCTTTGCTTCCTCCTTCCGGAACACGCCATCCTGCAGGACATGGATCATAAATTGTCTTCTCAGTTTTCCACAGATCATCATTTCTCGTACCATAATGCCAATCGTAACGATTGATGTTATCTGCGCTGATGAAAACCGTAGGATTTTCTGTCGCATAAGCCACTGTTCCAGTCTCAGCGGATGTAAATACTGCTTCAGGCCATGTTATTGTGGACTTTGCTTCATGACAGGCATCAGTCCTTGATGAATTGAGGAACGGATCCTTTCGTCCCCACTGATACAGCAATCCTAAAGCGCCAAGTTCTCCCGGAACATATGACGTTGCGCCCAGATGACGATCCATCAAGACACCCGCTCCGTTATTGTAAGTATGCTTCTCAGGCTTATCCGTCAGCCATATATGCCATGACCACAGAATATTGCCGGATGCATCCTTGGCTGCGATGACGGCATTTCCGGCCTTGAACTTTGCGACATCAAACGAAACCACTCCATCAGCATATGTTGGATTCTGGACAAGAGCCCCCACTCTAAGATACTCGTTGGTACCGGTACTCTCCCAGAGGACTGCAACTGAAGCTACTTCTCCTACCGGTTCATCAGAATTTCCCTTGACAGCATCAAAGCTGTAATGACCGTCGGCACTCACAATGTAACAGTTGGCAGTTCCGTCCTTTGAAAGATTACCTGCACCACCTTCATCCGAAACAGACGGCAAGGTAATTTCCGGCATCTTCAGAACCATGGATCTCGATATCGTCATTGATTTTGCACTCTTGAACACATATTCGTTATCATCAGTATCAATCACAGTAACTGCAAATCCATTTTTGAATACCGTAGGAGGCAAAGAGATATAAAAATCCACTGCTTCAGTCTCAGTAAGCTGGACCGGAGAGACACACTTCAGGGTCACGGAAGTTTCAGCTTCTGCAGCCATCGTGATTTCAGGCTCACCTACGCCAGGAGTAACGCTCACAGAAGCCTTGCCCGAAAGCGGTTCATCACCATTACCCTTGACAATGATATTTGCAACTTTCTGTTTTCCCTTCAGATGCAGTTTCAATACTCCGCACAGATTCCTGAATGTGAGATCACTTTCATCACAAGCGGCAACCATCGGAAAAGAACCATTGGCAAAGCTGTCCTCTGCATAATTCTGAGTGGAAGGAAGAACAACATTTGTCAGCGTGTAGACCCCGTCGGTCACAGAACACACTACTCCATCCTGATATGGATACAATGCCACATAGTGATCGAGATTTTCTTTTGCCAAAGACGGGAAAGTACCTCCAGTCCAATCGAACACGGCATTCTTCTCACCTGCATAACGTGCCTGAATCTGGAATCTTCCCCAATCCGTAGATTTCATAAAGGCAATTATACGGTCCTGCGCAGTCCAACGCACACTTCTATCGGTCTCCTCGTATGAAGTCCTGCCAGATGGCATTGCTTCAATTGATGCATTCAGGGTAGGAACATCAGCTCTGATATCCGACACAACAAGTGATTCCTCTTTCTGACATGAAATCAATAATGACACAGACGCAGCTATAATGGGTAATATCTTTTTCATAATAAAGTCCGTTAATTGATATCCTTGACAAAGTCCCACTCTCCCCACATCTCATCCAGATTCTCATTACTGCCACACAGTATTCCTTCATACACCAGATCCAGAACTCTACTTTCCGGTGATTCATATTCCTTTTTCATAGTCCCCCCCATTTTTTAAAACAACGAATTTCAAATTTAAGAAATATGGAAGACAATAACAACACATGGCCGGGGTTTATACAAAAAAGAGAAGCAGTCTTTCAACCGCTTCTCTTTTTTACAATATGAATCACCTGATCTATTAAAGACCGTTCTTCACGATTTCGTTATACTTCTTGTATCCCTCTTCGTACTTAGTCTCCTTAGAGCTGAAACGATAGTAGATATTCTTGAGATACTCTGCGATATTTACCTTGATACCGTTGTCCTTGCAGAGTTCGAATGCCTTCTCAAATGGCTCGAGAGCGCTGAGAAGCGAATTCTCAAACTCAACTACAAGAGCCTCATACTTCGCATTGTCAAGCTCAGCAGCCGCCTTGTCCTGAATCTCAAGAGCCTGGTTGTAATAAAGAATACCTGCGCCGATGAAACCAAACTCATAGCTAGGGTCAATCTCTGCACACTTGTAATATGACTCTACAGCCTTGTCCTTCTGACCGAGCTCGTTGTAGATATTACCCTCTACATAATAGAGTGAAGCATTGTTAGGCTCATTCTTCTTTGCCTCGCCGATGAGTTCGAAGAGTCTGTCAGGGCTCTGCTTGCTCTCAAGATAATAATTGATGAGTCCGATAAGAAT
>JAEIGA010011951.1_pt1 | contig 13165 bp, 15 predicted proteins | sample 9270691 | NCBI WGS metagenome assembly JAEIGA01 (sample SAMN17057246, study PRJNA624740) | gut metagenome | biome: biome; isolation source: fecal sample | host: Bos grunniens | place: China: Xizang | collected 2019 | reverse complement strand
TCCCATTCTTTGTCAGTAATTAAAGGTTTTCCTTCATCATAAGCTTTTGTAGCTTTATTTAAAGTGTCGATTAAATATCTTAATTCCATATTTACTCCTTAATTACATATATATTATAAGAAAATTTTTTTGTTTTGTCAACATATGGCATCCAGAAAGTAAGGATTAAACCTTACTAACTGAAAGCACTTTACTATTTTTAATAACCTGATTTCCGATCGATGCACGACCTAAAACTGGAATTTCTGATGCTTCAATACAGATACTATTTTTATCGCCAATGATTAAAACATTATCTGAATCTTCTACAAGTGCGGCCGCACTTACAAGACCGGTTGAATCAGTTGGTTTATAACACATTAGACCCTTACCTGCTCTCTTCTGGAGAGGAAGTTCTTCAAGACCAAATTTCTTTGAAAGTCCTGACTGTGAGAAAATTGCTAGTTTGTCAGTCAGATTTCTTACGGGTTGTGCGCCAATAATTACATCATCACTAGCAATATTGATACCTTTAACGCCTGCAGTGTTCCTTGAAGTTGGTGTAATTTCCTTTGAATCGAATCTAATAGCCATACCTTTTTGAGTAATCAGAATTAACTGTTCGTCTTTAATTAAAGATACTGCTGCTAATTCATCACCATCTTTAATTGAGATAGCTGCTATACCAGTTTTTTTCTTGGTTTTTACATATTCTTCAAGACTTGTTTTCTTAACTAATCCATTTTTAGTTACGAATAATACATATTGTGCGTCAGTATCTCGATAAATCGAATACATTACAGCAGGCTCTTCATCAGTTTCCATATTAATTAAAGATTTAACTGATTGACCCTTACTTACATTTGTTCCTACTGGAATATCATTTACAAGTAAACGATACATTCTTCCCTTGTTTGAGAAAATCATTAATGAGTCAATCGTATTTGTGCGAATTACTGCGTGAGTAATATCGTCTTGTGTTTTTACACCTTTTCCGTTTCTCTTCTGGGTGCGGAAACTGGTTGAAGGAATTCTCTTAACGAGACCGCCTTCGGTCATAATGACAACACACTTCTCGGGTTCAACAAATTCAATTTCTTTTTCCTCTTTAGTTGTAGCAACTTGAGTAATTGTAGAACGACGAGCATCGCCATATTTTGATTTCAATTCATTAAATCCTTTAATCATTTCTGGAATTGGATTTGAAAGAATAGCTTTCAAACGAGCCAATTCTGTTTCTAGCTCTGCTTTTTCTTTTTCAATCTCAACTTTTTCAAGTTTAGCAAGTTTTGCGAGTTTCATATCAAGAATTGCTTTTGCCTGAACTTCATTAAGATTGTAGGCTGCCATAAGAGCTGTTTTAGCAGCCGCCGCAGATTCACTACCCTTAATCATCGCAATTACATTGTCAATATCTTCAAGAGCAGTAAGTAAACCATCTAAAATCATAAGACGATTTTCAATTTTATCGGCTTCATATTTTGACTTTCTTAACAATACATCCTTTTGGTGATCAATATAAATCTCCAAAAGCTGTTTGATATTTAATAACTGCGGCTTTTTATTTACAAGTGCAACTTGATTGAAGCTATATGTGTCTTCAAGTCTTGTAAGCTTGAATAACTTCGAAATAATGGGTTCTGTCGAAACTCCTTTGCCAACTTCAATAACAAATCTTACACCGTCTTTGGTACTTTCATCGCGAATTGTAGTAATTCCTTCGAACTTACCTTCTTCGCAAAGCTTGTCAATTTCCGCAACAAGGTCTTCTTTTGAAACTTTATACGGAATTGAAGTGAAGACAATACTATCTCCACGCTTATCAGATTCAATTTTGTATTCGCCTCTGATTCTTGCTCTTCCTTTACCTGTAAGGTAAGCTGTTGGTAGCTCATCTTTATTGATGATAACTCCTCCAGTGGGGAAGTCAGGTCCTGAAATGTAATTTAAAATTTCCTTTACATCACAATTAGGATTCTGAGTGAGAAATGTCGCAGCGTCCATTACTTCGCTCAAGTTATGGGGCGCAAACGAACAAGCCATCGCAACCGCAATACCAGAAGTACCATTTACGATAAGGTTGGGAATGCGGCCAGGTAAATAAACGGGTTCATCTTCCACGTCCGTATAAGCAAGTTGCCAATCAACTGTATTCTTCTTAATATCAGCGAGCATTTCCTCACCAATTTTTGAAAGCTTACATTCTGTATATCTATATGCGGCAGCTTCATCGCCATCGCGAGAACCATTATTTCCGTGGAACGCAATCAATGGATATCTCATATTCCAAGGCTGGCTTAACCAAACTAATGCTCCATATATTGAGCTATCGCCGTGCGGATGGAAGCGACCCATTGTATCGCCAACCGGCTGCGCGCACTTAACAAACTTTTTATTATTCATATAACCCTTATCAAACATATCCCAAAGAATACGTCTGGCTACGGGTTTTAATCCATCTTCGGCAGATGGAATTGCTCTATCTGTGATTACGCTTAAACTGTAATCCAGGAAGCTTTGTTCTACTTCTCCAATAATCGGAGTCTGAATTATGTCTCCCATAAGCAACCTCCTTCTCCATAAGTATTATATGTTTCTTCTTCTGAAATATATCCAGTGGCCAGCTGATCGGCAAGTTCATTCCACTCATGACCAGCGTGCCCTTTTATTTTTCTTAAATCAATTCTATATCCTTGTTTATACCAATCATAATATGCTTGTATTAAATCAAGGTTCTCGGGAGTTTTTTTATCACTCTTTTTCCAGCCTTTATTCGCCCAACCGAACATCCATTCATTAAATGTATTAACACAGTAGGCGGAGTCGCTATAGACGACAGGGGGCTGGCCCCAATCATCGCACTTAACTCCATAATTAAGCATTACATAAAGTATTGCCTTTAACTCTTCTCGATTATTTGTTGTATTATCAGACCTTTTGGCTCGGCAAAAGGCTACAATATCATTATCATTTACTCCAACGATACCATATCCACCTTTTGCATTCGCCTTGCCGTTTCCGACACAACTTCCATCAGTATAAAACGTCATACATACCCGTTCCTTCTTTAGTTCCTAAATAGCTACTAGGCATTACGAAAAGATTATCATCATTAATAATATTGCTTAATGAATCATCTAAATCATATGCCTCTACAGGTTTATCTGGTCTGAAAATTGTTATTTTTTTCAAAATATGTTCATTTGCAACGAGAATAGTATTATTAGGACAAGCTTGTTGAATTTCACGTTGAATACTATTTAGTTCATCAAAATCCATATCTTCAGATATATGTAGAAGAATTATATCATCTGGTCGTACGTGAACAAGCTCTACTGCATAGGGTTTAATATTAGACATCAATATTAGCCCTCCATGCATTATCTTCAATAAATTTCTTTCTGGGAGTGACAGATTCTCCCATCAAACTCATAAATGTTGCTGCCACTTGAGCGGCATCTTCCATTGTAATCTGTTTTAAAGTTCGTGTTTCCGCACTCATAACTGTTTCAGCCATTTCGTCCGGATCCATTTCACCAAGACCTTTCATGCGTCCAAGTTCAAAATTTCTTGAAACTGACTTTCTGAACTCTTCAAGAGCGGCATCATCCTTAATGTATTGAATCTTTGTTCCCATTGTTGCTTTATAAAGCGGAGGAACTGCCGCATATACATAACCTTTTTCCAAGAGCTCTGGACAGAATTTCCAAATGAAAGTTAAGAACAGAACTCTAATATGAGAACCGTCGACATCAGCATCAGCTGTGATAATAAATTTTCCATATCGTAATTTCGTTTCATCCACGATAATTCGATTATCTTTAACTTCCAATCCAAAAGCATCCACCATTCCACTTATTTCTTTATTTTGAAGTGCTTTATGCAAATCGCATTTTAAAACGTTAAGGGGTTTACCTCTTAACTGGAAAACTGCCTGCGTGATTCGGTCTCTCGCTTCTTTGGTTGAGCCCGCCGCAGATTTACCCTCAACGATAAAAACTTCACACTTAGATCTTTCCTTCGAACTAGCGTCCGCAAGAACATCAGGCATAATTACTCTGCGTTTTGCGTCAACCTTACGAACGGTTTCTTTAGCTTTCTTTGCCTTTTCACGAGCCGCACGAGCCAAAAGAGCTTTATCAATGATAGCTTTTGCGTCTTTTGGATTTGCGTCAAGCCAAACCTTTATTTCTTTCGCTACCAATCTCTGGACTGCGGTTCGAGCTTCACTACTGGAAAGCACATCTTTTGTCTGACCCGAGAAAACTGGATCTGGCATAATAAATGAGAGAACAAGCACAAGTCCTTCTTTCAACTCTTCACCAGTAATATTAGCGTCCTTTTCTTTAAGGAGCTTATTTTCTCTTGCGTAGTCGTTGATTGTTGAAGTGAGTGCGGTTCTGAAACCGGTTAAGTGGGTTCCCGCACTGTTTGGAATTGAGTTGGTATAAAGCTTATAGGTATCAGTATATGTATCATTATACTGCATTGCAATTTTAACACCAATTCTATCTTCCATATTTTCAGTATAAAATACTGATGTTAATTTATTTTTTTCTTGATTGAGATCTTTAATATAATCCTTAATACCATTTTCTGAAATGATAGTAAGTTCTGGTTCATCTTCAAACTGCAAATGAAAAATTAAACCAGGGGATAGATATGCTAGTTCTTTTAACTGTCTCTTGAGAGCAGAATAATCAAGTTTGATGCCTTCTTTAAAAATCGTAGCGTCTGGTTTGAAAATTACAGTTGTTCCAGAGCCAACTCCACGAATTGTATTTTCGACATAAGAAACTAATTCTCCTTGTTTAAATTCTGCAGTTGCCTGCTTTGAATCTCTCATAGAAATAACCTTGAATGACTCTGAAAGAGCATTAGTTGCTTTCGCACCAACACCATTCATACCACCAGAAGTATTATATCCAGTTTTTCCGCTACTATCAAACTTCGCACCTGTATGAAGTTTAGTATAAACATTTACGAGAGTTTCACTTCCATCTTCCGCTTTTCCGAATGGAACACCACGGCCGTTATCTTTGATAGTAATGAATCCATCTTTATCAACTTTAACAGTGCATAAAGTGCAATGTCCATTAAGATATTCATCGACAACGTTAGAAATGATCTCCAGTGTAATATGTCTAACTCCATCAGGTCCAGTTGAACCGATATACATACCAGGTCTCAAACGGATCGCTTCAATGCCTTCAAGTGTTTTTATGTCTTTAACACCATAATCTAACATTCTATTTTCTCCTTTCTATTTTTTCTTACAATATATTATACCAAAGATTTTTTAAAAAATCAATTAAAATTTTTTAATGAAAATTAAAAACAAAAAAATGCCCTCAAGCGAGCTTTCAAACTCACTTGAGGGCATATGATTAACCAACAGAGAAATCTTCGTCATCAGCGAAGAATTTATCGAATGTTTGATTTTTTAAATCGTTTTTTAATTCTTCCATTGTGGTATCATATTTAATACCACCCTGGGTATTTTCTTTTTCTGCTTTTTTATAATAAAATGCTTGGCTAGCTCCATATGCGGTCCATGGGAGCGCGCACATAGCAGTAATCCAAGGTAACTCTCCGAAAAACTAATTTTTAACACATACAAAAGCAAGCACAATAAATGCGATAGTAATAACCCACATTAGCGCAGACTCTTGGAGTAAAAGAAGTTTAGAGAATTCCATTTTTTTATTAGTCTATTTTTTCTTTTTCATATGTAATCTTCTCCTTATATATGAAAAAAGTCAATCCAATTGGTTAATTAAGTATAAGATTATAATTGTTTATAATAAAAATAAATAATGAAAGAGCTACATAAAAAGTAAGCACCAAAAATAAATAAAAGCTATACTAAAATATAAAAATAACTTAATTAAATTAATTGGATTGACTCTTATAATTAAAGTTTCTTAGTATATCCGTCAAGATAAATCCAGCCAGCGCCAGATTTAAGTTTACCCCAACCATTTCTTTCATCAATAATTGTATATACTTGACCTTTTTTAATAGTTGTATTAATTTTATATTGAGTACCAGCTCCATTGCGGACATTTAATGAGTCTGCGATAACAATAATTAAATAGTTTTTGAAATCGGGTTTTGAAGTTGGTGTAATGGTTGTGATTGAATTTGCTGAAGATATTTTATCTAGATATTCAGGTTTAATAACTCCAGTTACTGCACCTGTTTTTAATGTAGATACAACAATAGTTCCATTGCTTTTAATTTGTCGTATATATAAAGTTTTTGGTAATAGCCATTTAGGAACAATTGATCCAGTCGCCCAAATCGCGCCAGGAATAATTTTTACAGCGTCTCCAACTTGGAAATCTTCGCTACCAGGAGCATTTGGATATACTAAATCTCCGTTATTAAAATCATATACTTCATAATCAGATCCTACAGCATCTCGAGCTTTTTTTGCATTATCCAGTTGAGCATATGCTCCGATTTGAGATTTAATATCATTCCAAGATTTACGAACAACATATTTTATAGCTTCACCAGAATCAGCTTCTATATCAATTTCTGGAATTGATGGTTTTGTTTCAGCTTTTGGAGCTTCAGGCTTTTTCTTATTATCAGCAAGAATTTTAGCAACATCATTTCTAACATCATTCATATCCTTACCATATTTTTTAAACCAATGATATACGTCTCCATGATTATTACCAAGACCTAGCTTATATGAATCCTGGTGGCAAAGAATGACAGGAACTTTAACTCCATTCATTATTACAGAGCCCTTTGGATCAAGATTATACATATCGCAAATATATGCTGTGAATTCACAAGCTTCTTTGTAAATTTTTTCAAAATATACTTTATCATTTGTATCATCTTCGCAAATTTCGAACTGAATCCAGCCGCTATTACAAGAACCTTTTTTACCAGAAGCGCATCCCCAAGGTCTATAGTCCCAAGGCATAGTTTGAATAGTGGTAACAGTGCCATCAGCAAGTTCACCAATCCAAGCGTTCATACCCATTTTACGTTCAATATGATTCATATCATTATTGTATTTATTTTTACCAAGGATTTCAAGCCATTTGGTTTTTGAATATGTGTCAGCGGCAGGTTTCTTATCACTAGGCTGAACATATCTTTTAAGAGTTGGGTTATTAGCAGCTGTTGAGTGCCAAAGAACTCCCTTTACTGTCATTTTGTCTGTACCCTTGTAGCAAGTACTTTGTGTCTGCATACATACAAGGGGTTTATTAGATGCAGAATATTTCATTTCCACATTTCCTCCTTTTCTTAATAAAATAATAAAAACCCTAATTTTTCAATTAGGGTTTTGGACTTACATATTTTCTGCCAATAAGGCAATTTTTGAACGGTGAATATTTTTTAATGTAACTTCGCCATATATGTCACTACCGCGAAACACCTATGAGGCACGACGCATTCCATTATTACTACCGGCGAAATGAATATCATCAACTTGAGTTTTACAATCTCCATCGATAATACAAATACTATCATCACCAATTCTTTGAAGAGTTAGCTTCATTAAATCTATATCTAAATTCTAAGCTTCTGAAATATAAATTCCTGCTCTCATACCAGAAGTGTCATAGCCACGAATATCTGATAATGGTAATAGAACTAATTTCTCTTCATTTATCATCTATTCAACCATTATGCGACCACCGAATTTACTAATAAGTAAATTACCGATCTGTGAATCTAATAATTTTTCATCACGAGTGCCAGGGTAATAACCCATTTTCGCAGAATTCTTTGTAGCTACAGTATTGCAGAAAACAATGATTTTATCTATCTTATGACGCTCTAAACGATGCATCAAATAGCCTAAACTAAGATATGTCTTTCCTGAGCCAGCCGGACCTTTGATTAGAGTAATTTTATTATTAATTAAACTATCTGCCGCGAGAGCTTGATATACATCATTTTTCATTGGCTTTACATCACCGAAAAAGTGAGAGGTAAAATTACCAAAAGTTAAATGTCTATATTCACTACCTGTCCAGCAAACTGAATCTACATATTCTCCAGTTTCTTTATTATAAATTAATAAATATTGGTTAATATATAAATCATAAATATTTTTGTCAGGATTGCTGTAAAAATCATTCATTTCTTCTTCAGTTAAATACATTTCTTTATAACCATCATAGTCATAGTCTTCTTCAACAACTTGTTCAACAGGTAAAAACATACTTGCGATATGACGACAAATTAAATCATTAGAAACAAAAATAATTTCATCGTCTGGTCTCTATTTCGCAAAATCAAGAGCACACGCAATAATCTTCACATCATTAGTTATTGACAGACCAGCTGAGACGAGAGGTTCTACAAACTCGTCATTATACATAATAATCTCATATGACCCATAGTGAGCATCGAGATCTTGAAGAACCTTGCGGGCCGCAAATTTTACATCAGCATCTCTATTGGAACGACTTTTGATATCTTCTAACTCTTCTAGTACAATAGAGCTAATAATCAAAGTAAAATCATCAGATGTAAATAAATGCCCGGCCTCTTTTAAAAGACTACAAGTGTCATAGCATTTAAATTTCATACTACTCATCCTCTTCTTTTAGAATCTTTAAGGATATCTCCTTCGATTATATTGAAAATATAAACGATTAAATTATTGATTCTTGGCCCTCAGTCTTGTGTATAATTTTTCTTTAGATTTTAAATATTCTGATAAACTTGTGCGTTCCGCAGCTAAATCAGCGTTAACTGCAGCTAATTCATTTTCTAAAGAACGAATTTGTCTACGGAGCATTTTTGCTTCGTAAGATTTTGGATTATAATATTTGCTTGTCTTCATGTTGCTATAAAGGTGGTTAAATGCGGCGAGAGTCGGTTTGATTTCATGATCTCTTTGATAGCGTAATACTCGAATTACTGCGCGAGTTTCTGCTATATAGCAACCAGTGCGTTCGCTTGCGAAATCCATATCATCGGGATGACATCTTGCCATATCTGTAAACCATAGGTCTTTATACTCAATAGAGCAAGTCGCAATATTATCATTATAGTCAAATACAATATTTTCTTTCATATTAATTCTCCTTTTGGATTGATTTATAATATAGTATACACAAAAAATATGGAAAAGTCAAGTTTGGGCAATTTGAGAAAAAAATTCCTATAGGCGATTTTCAACCCAGAAACGAACCAGTACGAGTACCACGAGAAATAGCCCCAGAGTTTTGAACTCTGAGGCTAGAAAGGATTATTTTATTGATTAAGCGTTGTCGCTTTCTGCGCCAACCGCAATTTTGCCACCCATGAATCCAGCAAGAAGACTCTTAAGGTCGATACCAAGTGACTGGCTCATACCCTCAGAAATCTGAGTTGCTGTGCTCATAATGTTGCCAGCAAGCTGGCCGGAGTCATTACCGAGCATAACAATCTTGTCAACACCCTGATAGCCTTCACCAATAGCAGCTGCAATCGCAGGAAGCTGTTCGAAGTAAGTCTTGAGGGCTTCCATCTGCATATCTGCCATAGCGGCTTCACCATACTGCTTCATAGCTTCTGCTTTCTTCAAGAGACCTTCAGCTTCAGCTTCAGCCTTTGCCTTGATTGCGGCAGCTTCAGCTTCACCCTTTGCACGGGCAGCCGCAGCTTCTGCTTCACCCTGTACTTTCAGAGCTTCTGCGAGAGCTTTCTGAGCTTCTGCCTGCTTTTCAGCTTCGATTCTTTCAGCTTCAGCCTTTCTTTCACGCTCGAAGAGTTCAGCTTCAGAAGCCTTCTGTGTTGCGTAAAGAGCGGCGTCAGCAGCCTGCTGTTCAGCATACTTCTTAGCTTCCGCAGTCTTCTTAACTTCAGCTTCAAGAGCCTTTTCCTTGATGGCAACGGCACGTTCCTGAAGTTCGATTTCCTTCTCCTGACGAGCAAGGTTAGCGTTAGCAGTTGCGATTTCCTGTTCACGTCTCTGGTTTTCAGCCTCGATCTGCTTAGCAGCATCAGCCTTAGCCTGTTCTGTATCAGCTTTCTTCTGCATTTCTGCCTTTTCAACTGCAAATTCAGTCTGCTTACGAGCGATTTCAGTTGCAGCGGCAACCTTCGCATCATTAGCAGCCTTATCGGCTTCAGCCTGAGCTACAGCAACTTCTGCCTTTGCCTTAGCGGCAGCGATAGAAGCTTCCTTCTTAATCTTCTCGATGTTTTCGATACCGAGGTCGCGAATTACACCGTTCTTATCAGAGAAGTTCTGGATGTTGAAAGTTGTAAGGTCGATACCAAGGTCGGCAAGGTTGGGAGTAACGTTTTCCTGAATGCGTTCTGCAAACACTTTCTTGTCACCGCGAATAAGGTCTTCGAACTGTGTCTGAGAGATGATTTCACGGATATTACCTTCAAGAACAGGAATTACGATATCGCGAATCTGTTCGATGGAATATCCTGCGAACTTGCTGGCTGCAATATCCTGACGAACAGGATCTTTGGAGATAGCCATATTGGCAACAGCATCAACAAGTACGTGAATAGCATCCTGAGTGGGAATTTCGTTTCGTGAAGTAAAGTCAACCTGAATGTTCTCAAGGGTCATTCTCTGAACCTTCTGGACTACGGGAAGAACAAAGATACCGCCACCGGTCTTTGTCTTAACCTTTCCGAAACCGGAAACAATGAGAACTTCGTTTGTACCAGCGACCTTCCAGCAGCATTTGATTGCGATAATAATCGCTACAATAGCCAAAAGGATAGGAAGAACGATGGAGCCGATTGTGATAAGAATACTAGACATTACAAATTTCTCCTTTAATATATTTAATTTTTATTTTGGATTAAGTTATTAGCAGTGCCATTCTACTTTAACAAGCCAATAAATCTTGCGGCCGTCTCTATATCGCACTGCGTGGTCATCATACCAGCCTTTATCGAGTTTTTCAATTGCTTTTTTCGCTTCGTCTCGATTTTTATAAACTGGTTCTTTGTGAAATACCATTCCACCGTGGTATCCGCTACTTTCCTGCGGATCATAAGCAAACTAATTTATTTCTTTTAGTATTGCTTTTTCACTTTTGGAACAGTGATAATCAAGATACCGAATTGCATGACTCATACTAGAGCATCTCCTTACATTCATTTACTTTTGCCTTGATTTCATCAATGATGTCATCAAGAAGAACGGGAGTGTTATTATGAGAATCGCAACCTACGTGGTACATAAAAGGCATATCCTGGTAGAAATTAAACTGCTGATGAGTATGACCGAACAAGTTAATCATACACTGATGAAGACTTTCTGCTTCAAGATTGCCAGTCATAGTGGGGAAATGCGAAAGATAGAAATTATACTTTCTATATTTGATTACATCTGCCCAGCCGTGAACAACACCGAGTTCGTCATAGAATTTCTTACGAGCATCAGTATCGTGGTTTCCGTAGATGATGTGGATTTTACCTTTCAGTCTCTTGATACACTCAACACCGTGTTCATTGTCATTCAGCATCAAATCACCAAGAACATAAACATCATCTTCATCAGATACTACATTGTTCCAGTTTGCGATAACTGTTTCATCGTGATCTTCGATATTCTTAAATCCACGAGGTTCATACAGAAATCCTCGGTCATGTCCGAAATGAAGATCGCTGGTTACGAAAATCTTACCCATTTTTACACCTCCGTTGTTACCCCGTCTTTGTCAACGACAAATACGTGAGTGAAATTTTCTTTTTCAGTAGGCATATCAAATGCCCTTACCATATTATGAATTGCTACATCGGGAACTCTTGCGCGACCCTCGCGCAGGCGGTTTCTTTCAAGGCAAACCGCAAGAGGAGTTGTGAAGCAAACGCAATTCAATTCTTCAACATTTTTCATTCTCACCTTTGAGAGAGTGTTGTGTCTTGACTTATAGTTGATATGAGTTGCATCGATGAACACATACTCGACTTCAGGCTTTTCAAGAGTCTGATTTATATAATTGATGAAAGTGTCAAACACTTCATCTTCGTGAGAGAAGTATTCTTCATCTTCGCGAACAATTGAAAATCTCACATTGTCTCGTGAAATCCATTCATCATTCGATGTCATTCTTTCACGAATCCAAGTGGATTTACCCGATCCGGGAGGTCCTGACATAATAAAGACTTTCTTCTGCTTCATTAATATACACCCCATTTTCAAAATTTTCTTTGAATGTTTCAATTTCATCAGCAGTCTGACATTCAATGTGATTAACTTCTTCTTTGCAATGAATGCAATACAGTTTCTTTCGATGAAATCTTTCTCGTTTGAATCCTTGTTTCCTCATTAGAGGCATTCCCTTATTGCCACACTTTATACAATAAAAGCTATGCTCGGCAAAATTTCCCATTTATTATTTCCTTTCTTTATCTTACATATATATTATAACATATTTTTATAAAAAAATCAATAATAATCTTTTATTCAACTTCGAAGATATGCTCTTCCCAAGTGTCAAGATCAAGGAGAACGCAGTGTCCAGTCCATACGGCGCCGGTGTCAATATCAACTTTACGCCCGTCCGCATACCAGAACGCTCCTACCGTTTGCTTATCTTCTGGAATTCTGAAATCATCCCAGAGGTAAGGAATCGGAGTATGTCCGTGAACGACGATCGCATTAGGCAGCCAATCATAGTCCTCATAGTCTTCATAGAAATGCTCTCTGTCCCAGATTAAACGATCTTCATTGGGAATCGCAACTTCAGTATTGTGTACATTGAGCCAAGGAGTAAAACCTGCGTGGCAAAGAAAAACAACTTCGCCATTTTCGTTTGTATATTTCTCAATAGGGGAAAGTTTTTCAAGATGACGAGCCCAGCCAGCGGGGTCTTCTTCTGCCATAGCCTGTTCGAAGGTATCTGTTCCGCCATTGTTAATAAGTACTCGATAGCTATACATATCTTCGCCTTTAATCGCATCCTTAATGGCGACCGCAAGCATATCTTCGTGATTGCCTTTAATATATACAAACTGCGGATCACGAGCTACTGCCTTAATTGTTTCCCAGGGTTCCGGACCTCTGTCTCCGGCGTCGCCAAGGAAATATACCTTATCTTCTGGCTTGAGAAATTCTTTTATTGCTTTATAAAATTTTAAACAACCGTGAAAATCGCTACACGCGTATACTGCCATAATTATCACTTACCTTTCTTAATTTTTGCTTTTCTGATTGCTTTGCTTTCTTGTTTATTGGGAATGTGTT
>JAEIGA010011950.1_pt1 | contig 13166 bp, 11 predicted proteins | sample 9270691 | NCBI WGS metagenome assembly JAEIGA01 (sample SAMN17057246, study PRJNA624740) | gut metagenome | biome: biome; isolation source: fecal sample | host: Bos grunniens | place: China: Xizang | collected 2019 | reverse complement strand
TATTATTTTTGCAGAAAAAACAAAAAGAAGGCGATGGAGTATGCCGATAGATTGCCTGATTGTGATTTCAAATGGTTTTCAGTTATGAATCATTGTCTTCAATAAAAAGAAGATGTTGTCTTTTTCTTGCTTTGACATATTAAGCTCCTTAAATTTATTAAGGAGTTTTTTTACACCATCTTCAGTTCCGTTGGCTATGTTGACCAACTCACCTACTTGTAGTTGATTGTCTTTTGTAAAGAACTTGCGAAGTAAGTTACATCCGTCTTTATATCCATATCCGTTAATCTGTATTGCGTTAAAGTTTAATGTAATGGTTCTTTATTGTAGAAACGTAGTATTCTAACGTAGTTGTTACGTGCATATAATTGAGTGCAAATTTCAAGGATACGTGTTTGTAATGGGTTTGTAGTAGGTGTTTTGATTTTTGAATGAACACTTTCGTGGAATAGAGCCTCTATGGCATATTCTTCATTAAATGTTAGTTTGCCTTTTTTTATTCCTTTTAGTTTGTTAAGAGCATTGTGTAAATCATTGGCTGGACAGAATATTGTTCCGTTGTCCATTTTGTATTTGCCGCAAGAGATGTGTAATGTGTTATCAGCAAAAGACATAAGTACGTTTTTTTCAAGTGTGTTTGAATAGCATACGCACCTTAATTTTTCGTGTTTTCAGATATTTAACTAACTTTGTGGAGTTAGAAAATGTAAAATAAAACTTTGTTGCACTCTACCAAGAGAAAAGTATTTTGCATATACATGTTTCTTGAAAAATTATGAAAGGGCTTTTGTTTAAATATTTTTTATTAGCATTTGTGTTAAATATGGGAATAAATACTTTAGCTAAAGAAAAGAACACCTTTGTTAAGATTGAGACCAATTATGGTACATTGAAGGTGATGCTTTATGATGAGACGCCGTTACATAGGGATAATTTTCTAAAATTAGTAAAAGAGAATTTTTTTGATAGTCTGCTCTTTCATCGTGTAATACCTAACTTTATGATACAAGCAGGAGACCCTACTTCAAAAAATGCGTCTATAGATACTCATTTGGGAGCTGGCGGAGTTGGTTATACTATTCCTGCAGAGATAATTTTCCCTAAATATTATCATAAACGTGGTGCTTTAGCTGCAGCACGTACGGGAGATTTTGTAAATCCAAATAGGGAATCGTCAGGTTCTCAGTTTTATATAGTAGAAGGTCGTCCCTGTACCGATGACGATCTTGATATTTTAGAGCAAAATATCAATAAAACGATGCAGCAAACTCTTTTTAATAAAATGTTTGCAGAGAAGAAAGCAGAACTTTTAGCATTAGATTTGGATTCTTCAGCTTATAATATGGAGTTGCGAAAGATATATAATGAACTACGGCAAGAAGTGACTGCAGTATCAGAGTTTCGTTATACAGATGCACAACGTAGGGAGTATAAAATGTTTGGTGGAACACCTCATTTGGATGGTCAGTATACAGTTTTTGGGGAATTAGTAGAAGGTTTCTCTGTATTGGAAACGATTTCAAAAGTAGAAACAAATAAGGAAGACAGACCATTGGAAAATGTTGTAATTATTAGTACGAAAATAGTTAAGAAATAAAAAGATTATGGAAAACTGCACAGATATATTGGTGAATTATGAGTGTGTTGATATTTGTCAGCAGGAGCATTTGGTTTTGAAAGATATTAATTTTCAGGTAAAGAAAGGAGAGTTTATTTATTTGCTTGGGAAGGTTGGTAGTGGTAAAAGTTCTTTGTTAAAATCACTATATGCTGAAGTTCCAATAAAAAAGGGTAATGCTTCTATTTTTAATTATAATTTACGGAAAATAAAAAGAAAGGAGATTCCGCTTTTGCGAAGGAAAGTTGGTGTTATATTTCAAGATTTTCAGTTACTAATAGATAGAACAGTGCATGAAAATTTAAAATTCGTATTAAAAGCAACAGGTTGGAAAGATAAAAATAAAATTAATGAGCAGATAGCGTTGGTGTTACAATGTGTTGGGATGGATAAAAAAGGTTATAAAATGCCTCATCAACTCTCGGGGGGAGAACAACAACGTATTGTAATTGCCCGAGCACTTCTAAACTCTCCTGAGTTGATTATTGCTGATGAACCTACAGGAAATTTAGATGCTGAAACCGCAAATGATATTGTTTCATTGTTGCATGATATTTGTTCTTCAGGAACGAGTGTCATTATGGCAACTCATAATATAAATTTAATAAATGCTCATCCAGGAAAAATAATTCGTTGTGAAGGTTTAGAATTGAAAGAGTCTTAAAATGAAAAAACAGAATAAAAAGAATACTTGGAAAGAGCGTTTGTTGCATAAATACAGATTTTCTGTATTAGATGAACATACGTTAGAGGAGGCTTTCCATTTGAGGTTATCTCGGACTATGTTTTATACGCTTCTTTTTGTTTTATTAACACTTCTTTTTGTTTTGTTTTCTTTGTTATATAATTATACTCCATTAAAGAAGCTTTCTCCGACTTATTCAGATGCAATGATTCGTACAGAATTGATTCAAGAGTCAATGCGTTTAGATTCTATAAATAAGGTTGTAGAATTGCAGCGGAATCAGATGAATGTTATAAAAGCTATTCTTGCTGGTGAAATTGATACGTTGTCAGAGGAAAATGATTTTAAGATTATTGAAAAAGATTTTTTAGAGAAATCTGCAAGCGAACAAGATTTTTGTAAAGAATACGAAGAGAAAGAAAAATATAATCTTTCTTCTATTGAAGTAAAAAAAGAGGACGACATCCCTGTATTTTTTAAACCTGTCAAAGGTGGAATTAAAAAAAGTTTTGATTCGGATCAAAAGCATTTTGGATGCGATGTTTTGGCTTCTATGAATGAGCCGGTTGTTTCTATTTACGAAGGTGTTGTCGTGTTTGCAGAATACACTACAAATGCTGATTATGTAATTGGTATTATACATGAAAATAATTTCTTATCGGTATATAAGCACAATTCACAATTACTGAAATCAGTAGGTGATGTTGTAAAAACGGGAGAGGTCATAGCAATTGTAAGTATCGCAGAAGACGACGTGAAATCTTATTTGCATTTTGAACTTTGGAAAAATGGAGTTCCCGTTAATCCTATAGATTATATTTCTTTCTAAAAAAATTAGTACTTCATTAGTATTGAGTCTATTAATTCTTTTTCTTTAGGTTTTTTATCAATCCATTTAGATTTGTTTTTTTGTAATAGAAAGCTAAGGTTCTTAGGTTTTTTATTTGCCCAATTGGAGCCATTTATTAAGTGAATCCAACAATTATCCATATACTGTATAAAATCACTATGATAATTGTTTCCCTCTCTTATTTGTTCAGTAGTTGTATCGCAAGGGGTTAATTTTGATGCGTCTACAAAAGAATAAATGCTATGCCAATTGCCACCTCCTGAATCTAAATATTCATTTTTTACGGTTGTAGGTAGAAAATTTATTTGACGATTTTTTACAAAATTAAAACGATAAAAGCAAAGACCTGCCCATAAATACCAAAAATCACCTCTATTTACGACTCGTCCATAAATTGATTCATCACCCATTTTTTTTGTTATATCAATTTCTTTGATAGGGAATAAATCGTGGTCAATAAAGCCAAAATAGGATGGTTCTTTTGGTTTAATTAGTTTTTGATAAATCCAATTTAGAGAGGCGGCGTGTGAATAACTTGCACTTATTATGCCTAAATAATTTTTTGGTAATCGAATATATAGAATGTGATTACGCCAGCAAAATTCTTTTATTTTTAAAGAAATATCTTTGTTTGACGAGTTGTCGGCAACAATATAATTGTATTCTCCCTTTATATATTTTCGAATAAGTCTAGCTTGTTGCTCTATAACTTTTTCATTATTAAAGGCAATTGTTATTAAATCAAGTCTTTCGGGGGAATGTGAATATCGCTCAAAATGAATGCGAGTACATCGGTTTAGTCTTTTTAATTTTAATAGACCCTCTAAAAACCAGACTAATGCTAAATATAAATATCGAGTCAGTTTCATTCTAATAAATCTAAAAACTCTTTTTCTGTTGTTGGTGATAAAAATATATTAGGATATGTATCGTATATTTTTTGCATGAAAACACCCAATTCGCCGTTCATATTTCCAGGTTTCTTTTCAAGTATTTTTAGTAAAGAAATTGATTTAACAGGAATATTAAATATTAAAAAAGGCGTGAGTGCGGCACTAGAAGATATAGTGATAAGTGTTACCTTGCTTATGTCTTGGTTTAAAATAATAAGTTCCCATGGAATTTCAAAGTTGACATTTGTTTTTATACCAAGTGGTTTAAAACGGTTGGTATCGTTTCTTGGATGTAGTTTTACAAAAACATCGTTTATGTTCGTTTTTTTTGAAATTTTTTGTACTATATCAACGTCGTTTACTTTAAATCCATCAGCAAAAAAGGATTCTTCAAGGAATAGATATTTTATTTTAGAATAATTGTCTTTAATAGTATCAAATTGAAAAATTTTATTCAAAATTTGTTTGACTATTATGTTGTCGTTTGAAAATTTTGGTATAGCAATTGTTTTTGCTTCAAAATTCCATTCAAGAAGATGTGGATTGAATAAGAAAAGTTGTTCGGCCGCTCCCAACATTCCTTTTGGATTTAATATTTTATGAATGAAAGATGCTTTGTCCGAATTTTTAAATGAATTACAATAAGTAGCAAATCCATCTTCAAAAATTGAAAGGCGGATGTTATGTTTTTTTGCTAATTTGAAATAGAGTAATATTGTAAAAATTGAAATGTTTGAAATACACAAATGGTTGTAATGACAACCTATGTTGATTTGCCTTTTTATGATTGCGAGATTTTTTAAGCTTTCTTTTATTTTGTTAAAAAAGAGTCGTAAAGTGTAAAAACGACAATTCTCTTTTAGTATATATTTTTTGTTTTTAATGTATATAACATTGTCAAAGTAGTGTGTTTTACGGATATTTTCAGCAATGGTTAAGCTATTACTCATATGGTTTGAAACAACAATATCTACCTTATCTGCTTGAAAAAAGTAATAGCGAAGCTGTACTGCTACCATTATTTGATATACGGTGTTACAAACTATTATTATGTTTTCGTTTTTTTTCATTCAATGTAAAGAGATGGAGTTAGGAAATGTATGTGCATTGTTTTTTGTAGTTCTTTTATTTGTGCAGAAATGCAAGAATTCCTATCATTTAGAATCTCTGTGTTAGTTGTGTTTATCATCGAATCGGAATAATAGTTGTCATGTGGATTGTTTTTAAACCCATCGTAGCCAACAATAGAAACCTCTTTTATACCCATTTTTTTCAATAATCGTAGCAACATAATTCCCGCATTATCCATTTCGGTATATTTCGGATCAATGAGTGAGTGGTAGTTAATAGATAAAGAGTTTTCGATAACGTTACCAATATTAGATGTGGCTATAATTGTGTTGTTCGTGGTAAGTTGTTCTTTTTGATTATCAGTAAGTGAAGAAAAACGCTTTAAATTACTAATAAAGATAATATTTGAATTGAAATTGTCAGGTACAAAATTGATGGCTAAAATTAAAGGGTGTATTTTTTCTATATGTTCTTTTATAGCCTTTTCGTGTGTTTTTATAGTTTTCCCTGGTGCTATTATTAAGATTGGTTTTTGTCCGATAATAGATGTTAGTTTATTTATATTTTCAGAATCATCTATTCTTTGTGATAGATGGTTTACGTATAGTTCTTCGATAATGTTTTGGCAATACTGATTTTTATTCTCTTGCGGTATTTGAGATAAAATTAAGTTTACATCTTTTGTACTTAATGTCTGTTTATCAGTTAAGTAAGAAGCATAGTTTGGGTGGCAATTGTTAGTTGAGGCAATGTAATAAGGCACAGAGTATCCCCAAGGTTTTTTTATGAAAATTGGGTTTAAAAATTCATCTATTATTTCAAGGATAGGAAGTATACAATAATCCTTATTAAAATTTTCATTTAGATGTAAAAGCAATAATTCTGTACATAAATTTCCAGCTCCACGTCCCATCCCAAACACAGAAGAATCAATAATTAACATTCTCGATGTTTGATTTTGTATTAATTCTTGTGCATTAGAAAACGATAGTTGAAGGTTGTTGTGAGAGTGGAAACCTATTTTTATATTTTGTTTAATATTTTTATCAAAGAATTGAAAGAGAGTGATCAATTCATTTTTTCTTAATGTACCAAAACTATCAACTATATAAATAGATGTTGGTATGAAAGAATTAATTGCTTCTATCAAGATTTTTAATTCTTCTTCGTTATAACTCGCAGTTATCATAGGTTGGACAAAAACACTATATCCTTTCTTTTTAACTTGTTGGCAAAAATCAAGAGCATGTTTTAAGTCTTTTTTATGAAATGCAATTCGTATTGTATCAATGCCATTGCCTGAATATTTTGGTAATGCTTCTATTGGAAATTCTCCATAGTTTATCATGCAAGCAAAACCATTTTTTTTTGATGCGGATTCGAGTATTTTATTGATAGGTCGTAAAGAATTGAATATAGATGAGTTGCATGAAGATTTTTTTGTTTCGCTCAAAAATCCGCATTCAACGATGTCTATATTTGCATCAATGAGTTTATTTATGATTGAGCAAATGGTGTTTTCTCCAAATTCCCAATTGTTGACATAACCTCCATCGCGTAGTGTACAATCTAATATTTTAATATTATTTCTCATTTCTAATTATTTGATTGAAAAGGGCGTTGGCTATGTCAAAATCTTCTTGGGTATCAATGTCACAACTTTCAATAGCATTAACCTCAACCATAAATGGATTTTTACCAATACGACAATTCTGTTTTGTTATCAGTTCTTGCTTATAAATATAAAAACCACTTGTTTCTTCAAAAATCGGTGCTAAATCTTGGGTACGCGGTATGTTGTTTAAATCGTAGTTGAAAGTCTTGCCGTCTTTCCATAAAAATGTTTGATTTTTTTTTACGGCGAAAGCAGAATCGAAGGCTTTATTTTTGACTGCATCAAGACCTAATTCAATGCTACTAGTTTTTATAAATGGTGCCGTAGCATGTGTCATTACATAAATATCCGCAGGAATGTCTTTCGCAAAAGCTGCTAGAACTTCGTTTATTTTTGTAGTATTTTGGTCAAGATTTTCACTCCTTTTTAAGTATTCAATGCCTTCAGGTATAAAATTTTTTATTTTAGGATTGCTACAATATACATATATTTTATCAATGCCATTTACTTTTTTGAGTGTCTCAAAAATATAATGACATAGCGGGAGTCCATTATCAAAAGGTTTTATGTTTTTATTTGGTAGACGTTCGTTATTGAGTTTTATAGGAACAACAGCAACTGTTTTCATTTTTTTAATAATCCTTTAGTTACATTATATCTAAAAAGAATGAGTTTCCAACCTTTCTGTGGAGCAAATTTAAGCATATATCCGCAAAAAAGGAAAAGTGTGGCTCCCCATTTTATTATCTCTATTATTAAACGTTTTAAATATTTTGTTTTTGAAATATTTAATGTGCGTAGGCGTTCACTTCTTCCAATAGCAAATGTTAATTTGTTAAAATACGGTTTTTCTAGTTTTTTTTGTGGGATGATATGATATAAAATAGACTTCGGAAGATAGAAAATCTGCATATTTTGTGATCGCATCTTGTCAAAAATGTCTTTTTCTTCAGCACTAGCTAGATTGTCTCCTTTTCTGCCTAATTCTGTATTGAAAAAACCTGTTTTGTCGAAAATGCATTTACGATAAGCAGCATTGCCTCCTCCGGGGAATTCTGATTTCTTAAAAGGTTTAATTCTCTCTCCTTTATAGAGATAAGCCGTAAGTAATTGTTTGGTATAAAAACTCATCCATTTGGGTTCCTGTGTCTCGTATAAAGGAATTATAGGACCTCCAGCGGCATAGATATTTTTGTTTTTTTCGAAAAAATCTAAATAGTTTTGTAAATATTCTGCGTTTACAAGAGCATCATCGTCAACATAAATTAAAATTTCTCCGTGTGATTCTTTTATACCTCTGTTTCTTGCATACGAAAGACCTTGATGTTGTTCAAAAATGTAGGTAGAATTTATTTGTGAGAAATCATTTTTAAATTGTTCGTAAACAATTTTTGTATTATCAGTGGAGTTATTATCTATTACTAATATTTCGAAGGAATCTTTTGAAATACTATTTTGAGCAATACTTTTTAATACGTTATAAAGGTATTCCTCTCTGTTGTATGTGCAAATTATAACTGATATTTTCATTAAAAATCGATAGCTACTTTAAAATTAAATAATATGCCCGACAAGTAATTTGGAACAGCATTTTGTTGGTTATAAATGTCTGTTATCCAATAGTAAGAGTTTACATTCTTGATATTAAGCAGGTTAAATATTTCCAAATTTAGCGACCACGATTTTACAACTTTTGATTTACGCATAAATTTTTCTCTTCCTGCAACAAAGTCGCGTGAAGCACCTATATCAACTCGTCGGTAGGCTTTTGTACGGAAAGTAGCTTGGTATCGTTCGCTATGAGGTGCTCCAAAAGGTAGTCCATCTGCCCAAATCATTTTCAAATAAACTTTGTATTCGGGATGGTTGGGAAAGTAGTCTTGATAAAAGAGTGAAATGCTATAACGTTGTTCGTTTGGACGCGAAATATAGCCAGGGTAAACTTTACCAAGATACGTGCCGATATTGCTATAAACTTTATACGAGTCGTCCAAAATATCTTCTCGACAACGCATCCAAGAAAAAGATATCCAAGAGTCTGTCCCAGGAACAAATTCACCATAAAGTTTTAAATCAATACCTGCGGCATAAGCTTTTGCATCGTTTCTGCCAGAATAACGAACTCTTACGTTGTCGATATAATACGATATTACATGATCGCTTGGTTTATAATATCCTTCGAGAGTTAATTTAAAAGGACGTTTAAATAATCGAAAATGATAGTCAGCTCCTAATACTAAATGTAATGAACGTTGTGCTTTAATATCTTTATTAAGAGTAATAGTAGAGTTACCATCATTGTCTTTTGTTTCAAGGCGTAACTCTTTGTAAAAAGGGGATTGATAATATAGTCCACCAGCAAATCTAAATGTGAAATCTGCAGCCCAATTTGGATATAGTGATATCGCTAGTCGGGGACTAATTAACCACTCTTTGTTGAATGACCAATGACTTGCTCTAATACCTCCACTAAAAGTCCATATCCCATGATGGCGATGGAGTCTGTAGTATTCTTGTGCAAATGCCGATAGACGCCACGACTTCATAGATGTTTTTGAAGTTAGGTTGTAAATGAGTTCTACTTGATTTGGATTGAAAGGAAGTGAATAGCCAGCAGAATCTCTAAATTCCCATTCGTTGATTTCGTCGTCTATAAACTCTCCTTGACCACTTATACCAAATTTTAAGAGATGATTACCTTTCTTGAATTCTCCAAGAGCTGATAGATTAACGACGCTTGCTGACAGTTTGTTTCTCGCATGTTCGTGATATGTGCCTGAGCCTAAAGTGGTGGTTTCTTCATTTAAACTATTATTAGAAATCTCTACATCGGAGAGCCAATATTCTCCTGTAATATCGTAAGTTTCTTTTTCGAAAGTATTGAATGCTGAAGTTAAAAAACTTAATTTAAGATTTTTAATAGGCTTATAATCTACAGTAAAAGCTCCAAAAAGAGTCCTAAATTTATCGCTTTCTTGACCTTCAAAATAAACTTTAAAATTACGAGCGGATTGAAATGTTCCAAAAGTTGTTTCACGATCTTTAGGTATAAAGCGATAACTATTTTGAGAAATATTACCTAGAAAAGAAGCACTCCATTTGTTAGAAAATTTAAAAGTAAGATACGTTTGATAATCTATAAAATTTTGAGCATATTCTCCTTTTGTATCGAGTGTGCCAAGTAGGTAATTTGATGTCTTATAACGAAGTCCGTGAATTTGAGTGAAATTCTTTGTGGCGGAACCCACGTATGCTGTTGCACCTAAAAGACTAATTGATGTTGAAGCTTCAAATTTTGAAGGCGTTTTGTATTTTATATCCAAAACCGATGACATTTTGTCGCTGTATTGTGCACCAAAACCTCCAGATGAAAAATCTACAGAACTAACTAAATCGGGGTTGATAAAACTCAAACCTTCTTGTTGACCTGCACGAATTAAGAGTGGTCTATAAATTTCAATATTGTTTATATATACACTATTTTCATCAAAATTACCACCACGCACAGAATATTGAGTACTCATCTCATTTGAAGAATTAACCCCTGCAAAAGTAGATAACAGAGCTTCAATGCTATTTGAGGGTCCAGCAAGATATTTTACTTTGCTAGCATCTATCTTTTGCATCATAATGGATTGTTGCCCAGTGGATTTTACTTCTATTGTTGCTAATTCTGTGGCATCTTCTTCTAATGTAATGTTCAGTGTTATAGATTCTTTGTAGTACGAAAACTTTTTCTCTATTGATTTATAGCCTATACAAGAGAAAACGATGTTAAAAGAATCTTTTTTTTGTAATGCAAGTTCATAATATCCTTTTTCGTTAGTAGTAGTACCTTCTAACTGATTTGTTTCAATTATGTTAACCATCTCAATGGCATTTTGTGCGTTATTTAAAACATATCCTCGAACATAAATTTTAGGATTATGTTGAGCTAAACATAGCACAAATGACAATGAAGCAAACAATAATGTTAGAAGAATTCTCCGCATATTATATTAACGTTCAGCCTTATTCAGTTATTGTTAGTTTTGCGTATTTTAGTAATAGCTGTTTTGTCCCTCTCGTTTGGAACTCCACTTTTGCTTTTCTTTCGTCGCCATGTCCTTCTAAATCTACTACTATACCTTTCCCCAAAAGAGCATGAATGACTTTAGAACCAACCTGTATTTCGTCATTATTAGTTGAAATTGGTGTTGAATTTGTAGTTTCTATATTTTTTTGTGGAGAATGAATACTTATTATTTTAGATGTATGAGAGCGATACTCTTTAAAAGTATTAGTAGTTTCTCGACCATAAAATGTAGTATATTCTTGTTGTTGATGTAAAAATTGCGAATCAATATCTTTTATAAATCGACTGGGATTAGAGAATTGTGTTTGTCCATTTCTAAATCGTGATTTTGCATATGAAAGAATACAATTGTCTTCTGCACGTGTAATTGCTACATACAATAGACGTCTTTCTTCCTCAAGTTCATTTGGAGTTTGACAAAGAGCTGAAGGGAATAGTTGTTCTTCTAATCCAGCAATAAAAACATTCTTAAATTCTAGACCTTTGGCTGCATGAACTGTCATTAATGTTACTTTGTTTTGTTCTTCTTCGCTTTCGTTGTCTTGGTCGGTAAACAAAGCAACCTCAGCTAAAAAGTCTGTTAAAGAAAAATTACTTTCTCCTTCATTTGCTTTTCGATCGCAAAACTCGTAAACCATATTTAAAAACTCATCAATGTTTTCTTTTTTGCTTATATTTTCAGGAGTGTTATCGGTTAAAATATCTGTAATAATACCACTTTCTTTTATGATTTTTTCTACAGACGCATAAGCATCGTTTGCCTGATAGAAGAGTGTATATTCTTCAATTTTTTTTGTAAAATCAAGTAGTTTTTTTTGAGTCCCACTATTGATTTTTACATTGAAAATAGTTGGAGTTTCGGCTACTTCAAAAACACTAGTTCCGTAAGAATGTGCAGCATTAAATAATTTTATTTGAGTAGTATCGCCAATGCCTCGAGCAGGATAATTGATAATTCTTCTTAATGCTTCTTCATCATTTTTGTTGATGGTTAGCCTACAATATGCAAGAATATCTTTAATCTCTTTTCGTTGATAAAAAGAAATTCCTCCATAAATTTTATATGGTATGTTGTTTTTTCTAAATGCATCTTCTAACACACGAGATTGTGAATTGGTGCGATAAAGAACAGCAAAGTCAGAATAATTGTAATCATTTAATCGCAATATTTGGCGAATTTTGCTAGAAATAGAAGCCGCTTCGTCAAAGTCGGAATACGAATTGATAAGTTCTATAAGATTACCTCGCTTATTTTTCGAAAAAATGGTTTTTCGTATTTGATGATTGTTTTTTTCGATAAGCGAATTTGCTGCATCTACAATGTTTTTTGTTGAACGATAGTTTTGCTCTAATTTAAAAAGTTTACAATTTGGGAAATCTCGTTGAAATGTAAGAATGTTATCAATATTTGCCCCTCTAAATGAATAAATACTTTGAGCATCATCACCAACAGCACATACTTTTTGATGTTTAGCGGCTAATGCCTTAACAATTAAATGTTGAGAATAGTTAGTATCTTGATACTCATCTATTAAAATAAAAGAAAATAACTCTTGATATTGTTTCAATACGTCTGGAAATGAAGAAAATAATAGGTTTGTATTAAATAATAAATCGTCAAAATCCATTACGTTCGAATGTTTACATCGCTCAACGTATTGTTTGTATATATTATAAAATTCAGGAATCTTTTTAAGGTAATCGTTTTGTTGATTTTGATAATCGGCCTCATAGGCTGTTGGCGAAATGAGGTGATTTTTTAACATAGAAATTTTAGACAAAATGTTACCCGGTTTGTATATTTTTTCGTCAAGATTCATGGTTTTTATAATGTTCTTGACTAAACTTTTCGAGTCGCTACTATCGTAAATTGTGAATTGTGGCGTAAACCCAATCAACTCGGCATGTTGTCTTAAAATTTTAGAAAAAACGGAGTGAAATGTGCCCATCCATGTTATTTTTTTCCCAACAATTTGGGCTATGCGTTCTTTCATCTCGTTAGCTGCTTTGTTGGTAAAAGTTAAAGCTAGAATTCTATATGGTTGAATTCCTGTAGTTAACAGGTAGGCAATTTTATATGTTAAAACACGAGTTTTTCCAGAACCGGCTCCTGCAATGATCAAAGAGGCACCTTCGTTATAGAGAGTAGCTTTTTGTTGAGATTCGTTGAGATTATTTAAAAAATTATTTTCTGTTATTTCGCTAACCATGGTTCTGGGTTTTGTAATGTCGTATTTAAATATAGCATTAATAGCATTTCGGTTTTATTGTCATTTTCTTCGTCTACAAATATTTTCCCTATTTTTTGTTTAGCCGAAACTTTATCTCCTTCTTTCACATAAATTGATGTTAAGTTGGT
>JAEIGA010011949.1_pt1 | contig 13167 bp, 12 predicted proteins | sample 9270691 | NCBI WGS metagenome assembly JAEIGA01 (sample SAMN17057246, study PRJNA624740) | gut metagenome | biome: biome; isolation source: fecal sample | host: Bos grunniens | place: China: Xizang | collected 2019 | reverse complement strand
CCGGGTCCTGAAGGTGGTATTGTTCAATTGGATGATACAACCATTTTGGATATGGCTTTGGAAATCATCGAAAAGAGCAAATAATTCAAATTGTTTGTAAAAAGAGTAGAGGGCTTCGTTGTGATGACGAGCCCTCTTTTTTTATAGTTCTGAAAAGTCTGGAATATCTTGCAGGAAAATTGTCTGCTGCTTTTCGTAATCGATGCGACAAGCATAATGTTTGAGTCCGTTGCTGACAATCAGATATTTGGCTTTCAGAACCCAATTGTATCGTAGTATTTGTTGGAAAACCTCTTGGGTGATGTTTACTTGCGGTGCTTTGTATTCGCATATGCACAAAACTTGTAGATTTTTGTCGAATACCACCGTGTCGCAGCGGCGCGAAAGTCCGTTTAGTTTGATGGCGTATTCGTTGGCCATGCGTTGCGCCGGAAAATGCTTTTCCCGACAGAGAAACTGACAAAAATGTTGCCTAACCCATTCCTCGGGTGTGAGTGCCACAAAACATCTTCTGAAAGGATCGAAAATCTGCTTTTTTTGCTCGACCTCTCTGATTTTGTATTCGTAAGGGGGTAGGTTTAATCTAAACATTTTGTACTTTTGTCTCTGCTCCGCAAAGGTAGCATTTTTCCTTATGGCAAGCAAAGTAAATACAGTTCAATCCATTATTCAGGATGCGCAGCAAGCGCAGTATGCTCCCGTCTATTTTCTGATGGGAGAGGAGCCTTATTATATCGATATGATCTGCGATTACCTCTTGTCGCATATTCTCAGCGACGATCAGAAAGAGTTTGATCAGATGGTGTATTATGGCAAGGATTTCGAACGCGGAGCAGCTTCTATTTTTACGGCAGCCCGTCAGTATCCGATGATGTCGCCCTATCAGGTGATTGCCATTAAAGAAGCGCAGTTGATTAAAAATCTCGAAGAAGATTTGGCCGTTTATTACCAACATCCAACCCCGACTACCATTTTGATTATCTGTTACAAAGGTAAAAAGTTGGATAAGCGCAGAAAACTGGCTACCCAATTGGAACAGACGGCAGTGGTTTTCGAGTCGAAGGCTGTCAGAGATTACGAAATGCATGCCTGGATAGAACAAGAGGTGAGAGCGCGTCATTTCCGCATCGATCAGAAAGCTTGTTCTATGTTGGTGGATTACTTGGGAACCGATTTGAGCAGAGTGGCGTCGGAATTGGACAAACTGAGCATCGTTCTGCAAGGCAAAAGCTCGGATATCACTCCCGAAGTGATTGAGAATCACATTGGTATCAGTAAAGATTTCAATAATTTCGAGTTGGTCAATGCCTTGACGCGCAAGGATGTTTACAAGGTACATCGCATTGCGCAATATTATGCCCGTAATCCCAAGGAACATCCCATCCAATTGTTGACGGTGGTTTTATACGATTTCTTTTCTAAATTGCTGATATATCAATATTTGGCAGATAAATCGACATCGGCGGCAGCTAAAGCGATGGGCGTGGCTGCGTTTTTTGTGAAGGATTATGAAACTGCCGCCAAGTTTTATTCGGTACGAAAAATTTTGGACAATATTACGCTGATACGCGAATACGATGCAAAATCTAAAGGCTTCAGACAGACGGCCTTAGCCGATGGAGAATTGTTGCGCGAATTGTTGTGTCGCTTGTTGGCATAAAATATAAACACCCCAAAAACATCATCGTTCTTGGGGCGTTTTTGTTCTATGAAGCTTCTGCTTGTTGTCTAACTATGATCTTTTGAAAACCATGGCGCTGCGGGCAGGGATGTACAATTTCAGCCATTCCAAGTCGAATTCGCAATACTCGTCGCCATGGGTGAAGTGTTCCACTTTGTCGTCGGTAAGGCCAAAACCGCCAAATTGGGGCGCATCGCTGTTCAGAATGCATTGGTATTTACCGGCTTGCGTCATAATGCCATAACCTTCGTATGATTGATGTGGATGCAAATTGAAGACGAACAGCAAGTTGCCGCGTTCGAATGCCAAGATTTGGTCGCCATCGTTGGCACAGCGCTGAATGGGCTTTTTATTGGCAAATCCTCTCACTTTTTTGATAAGCTGAATCATGGCTTTGTCGAAAGCATAGAGATATTTGTACTTCAAAAATCCATTATCGGCCAAACTCCACTGACGACGAGCATATTTGTGCGACCATCCGTTACCTTCGCGCGGGAAATCTATCCATTCGGGATGACCGAATTCGTTGCCCATAAAATTGAGATAACCGCCATTGATGGTAGATAGGGTGAGCAAGCGTATCATTTTGTGCAAGGCAATACCTCTGTTTACCATAAAATGATCGTCATCACAATTCATGTGCCAATACATATCAGCATCTATCAGTCTGAAAATGATGGTTTTATCGCCAACCAAAGCTTGGTCGTGACTTTCGGCATAGCTGATGGTCTTTTCATCAGCACGACGATTGGTCAGTTCCCACCAGATGTCGCCGGGTTTCCAGTCTTCGTCTTTTCTTTCCTTGATGATTTTGATCCAATAGTCGGGAATACCCATAGCCATGCGGTAATCGAAACCGATACCTCCGTCTTTGAATTTGACAGCCAATCCGGGCATACCGCTCACTTCTTCTGCAATGGTGATGGCATTGGGATTCACTTCGTGGATAAGCTTGTTGGCCAATGTTAAATAGCAAATGGCATCACCATCTTGGTTTAGGTTGAAATAATCACCGTAACCATTGAAAGATTCGCCCAAACCATGACTTTTGTACAACATCGAGGTAACGCCATCGAAACGGAATCCATCAAAGTGATATTCCTGCATCCAGAATTGACAATTCGATAAAAGGAAATGCAGCACTTCTGTCTTTTCGTAATTGAAACACAAAGAGTCCCAAGCCGGATGTTCCCTGCGATGGTCGATATGGAAATATTGTCCGGGATCTCCGTCCAATAAGCCGAGACCTTCTTCGGTGTTCTTAACAGCGTGAGAATGAACAATATCCATAATAACGGCAATGCCATATCCGTGCGCGTCGTCGATAAGATGTTTCAATTCTTCGGGTGTTCCGAAACGAGAAGAGGCGGCAAAGAAATTGGAAACATGGTAACCGAACGAACCATAGTAGGGGTGTTCCTGAATGGCCATGATTTGGATAGCGTTGTAGCCGTTGGCCGCAATCTTGGGCAGGATTTGTGTTCTGAATTCTTCGTAAGAGCCAACCTTTTCTTCTTCCTGTGCCATACCGATGTGGCATTCGTAAATGAGCAAAGGATTGGTTTTTGCCTTGAAGTCAGTGTGTTGAAACTTGTATTCCTGCTGCGGATGCCATACTTGCGCACTGAAAATCTTGGTAGCTTCGTCTTGTACGAAACGTCTTCCCCAAGCCGGCAGACGAAGACCTTCGCCCTCGGGCCAAATCACCAACATCTTGTAATATTGGCCGTGTTGCATGGCTTCGGCCGGGAAAATACCTTCCCAAACACCGTTTTCCAAGCGACGCAGGGCGTAAGCTTCATCTTTTTGCCATTGATTGAAATCGCCAACCAGATAAATCTGGCTGGCGTGGGGCGCCCATTCCCTGAAAACCCAAGTCTGTTCGAGTCGGTGCAGACCGAAATAAAGATAACCATTGGCAAATTCAGAAAGAGCTTTGCCTTGTGTGATTTGCTGTTCTTTGTAACAAGCATAATCGTAACGACCTTGAATAGCAGCTTCGTAAGGTTTTAGCCAAGGGTCGTTCTTGATGAGTTTCAGGGAGGTTTTCATAAGGGAATTCTATTAGATCAGAACCTTTACAATCACTTTTTTGATTTTGCCGTCGCCAATGCAAGGAGCGTGGGCATCACCGGGGAAGAAAATGCAGAATTCGCCTTCTTGCAATTCCACTTGAGTAGAACCCAAACCAGCATAGAATTCAACATCCTTAGCTTCGTTGTACTCGGTGGTAACTTCTTTGCATTCAGCCAATTGTTTCCATCCCATAGCTTCTTTTCCCTTCAAAAGCACTTGAATGTCGATGTATTTGCGATGAGCTTCCAAACGGGCAGCTTCGGGAGTTTTACCATCGGGATTCTGGATGTTCAGATAAAGTTTGTCACCGTCCAATTCGAGTTTTCCGGGTTCAACTTGGCTCAAATCATGTTTCTTGAGATAATCGAAAGCCTTTTTGAAAAGAGGATGCATACCTTCGTAAAGGTGACTGTTGTTCAAATGATCGAGAATCATAATAATTTGTTTATTAAAGTGATACAATAACGATTTTTCAACATGAATGTCTAAGGCAAAGTTAAACGAAATAATGAAAAAATGGACTATCTTTGCATAAAATCCTTATGTAAATTGATTTTAAGATGGGACATCTACCTGTAATTATTTCCGATCTGGCCTTGATTTTGATAGTTGCCAGTATTACAACCTTGATTTTTAAATACTTGAAACAACCGGTGGTATTGGGCTATATCGTAGCCGGTATGATCGTGGGGCCGCTTATGTCGATGTTGCCGACGGTGCAGGATACCAGCAATGTGCAAATTTGGGCCGATATCGGTGTGCTTTTTCTTCTCTTCGCGCTAGGGCTGGAATTCAGTTTTAAAAAGTTGATCGCGGTAGGGAAAACCGGTATCATAACCGCTTGTGTCGAAGTCTTTTCTCTATTGATAATCGGTTATATCGTCGGTATGCTATTGGGCTGGGGTCACATGAATAGTATTTTCCTCGGCGCGATGTTGTCGATGTCGTCTACTACCATCATTATCAAAGCTTTCGAAGATTTGAATATCAAGCGCAAGAAGTTTACCGGATTGGTTTTCGGAGCCTTGGTGGTAGAAGATTTGTTGGCTATCGTGATGATGGTTTTGCTTTCTACCTTGGCTGTCAGTGCCGAGTTTTCAGGTTGGGATATGTTGACGGCAGTCTTTAAGTTAATTTTCTTTTTGGCTTTGTGGTTTATTGCCGGTGTTTATCTGATTCCCAGTTTGTTGCAGAAAACTCGTAAGCATCTTAACGATGAAACTCTTTTGGTGGTAAGCGTGGGGCTCTGTCTGAGTATGGTGGTGTTGGCCGTCAAGGTTGGTTTTTCATCGGCTTTGGGCGCATTTATCATGGGGTCTATCCTGGCAGAAACCATCGAGGCGGTGCGTATTGAAAAACTGATTAAACCTTTGAAAGACTTGTTTGGCGCCGTTTTCTTTGTGTCGGTGGGTATGATGGTCGATATAAAAGTTTTGGCAGATTATGTGTGGCCTATCATTATTTTGATTTTTGTTGTGCTGATACTCAAGATGATGGCCTCAACTTTCGGTATGATGCTTTCCGGACAATCTTTGAAAGTGTCGGTGCAGTCGGGTTTCAGCTTGGCGCAGATCGGGGAGTTCGCCTTCATTATAGCCAGTTTGGGGATGAGTCTGGGAGTTACTTCGTCTTTCCTTTATCCGGTGGCGGTTGCCGTTTCTGTGGTAACCACGTTCATGACACCTTATATGATAAAGTTGTCGGGACCTTGTTACCTTTTCCTGGAAAAACATCTGCCGGAAAAATTCAGAGCCTGGCTCAAACGTCGTTCTTTGGATGCTTCTGTTCCCAAAAGCAGTAAGGTGCTTTACGATTGGGTACAATTACTTAAACAGTATACCGTCAATCTTTTGTTGATGCTCATTATCAATCTGGGAATCATTCTGTTGTCTTTGAAATTCCTGGAACCATTCTTGCTGAGCAAGATACCGGAAGGGCCTTGGGCGGGTATTATTTGCAGTTTGATTACGCTCTTGGTAATGTCGCCATTCTTGAAGTCGTTGATGAGCAATCGTCGCAAAACCTCAGGTCACATGATGAACCTTTGGACCATGAATGCCTACAATCGATTCATTATCTTGGCTTTGACGGCTTTACGATTGATTTTGGCTTGCGGTTTGGTGGTGTATGTTTTGATGCATGCCTTGGCGCTTTCGCGATGGATAGTGCTGCCGATGGCCATAGTGCTAATCTTTATTATTCTGAAATCCAAGACTTTGATGCGTCATTATTGGCAGTTGGAATCGGCATTTGTCATCAACCTCAACGAGCGCCAGATGCAGGAAAATCATGAACGAATTCAAGAAAATATGGGGGTTCGCCATAGCAACGATATGGGGGATGCTTCTTGGCTCGATCGTATTCTGTATGCCTATAGCATGCAAGTGGGCGAGAATTCTTTCTTGATAGACAAGAGCTTGGAAGAAGCAGATTTTCGTTCGTCTCACAACCTTATCGTGATTCGTGCGCAGCGCCAGGGCGAATGCGTCAATATTCCCGGTAGAGATTACGTCATTAAGGCTGGCGATATTCTTACTTTTGCCGGTAAAAACAAGACCATGACACTGCTTAACGAGTCGGTGTGGGATTTCCGTTTTGTGCAGGATTCGCTCTTTACCTTGCATCATTTTTCTCAAATGGAAATGCAAAGCGGCAAAGATCATCTGCATTTGTGTTGCGCCGGTTTCCCTTTGTCTGACAAGTCATTGCTTGCCAATAAAACGCTGAAAGAGGCTCAGATAGGCCGAAATCAGAAGTGTTTGGTGTTGGGTGTGGAACGAAAAGGAAAGCAGCATATCAATCCCAGTTCTTCTTTCCAGATTTTGCCGGGCGATATCGTTTGGGTGTTGGGAGAAGAATCCTTTGTATCAAAATTGATTTCCATTAATGTGTACGGCATGAGATAAATGGGCTTTTGTTTTGTCTAGCGCCCGACTTTGGTGTGAAAATTGGCTGCTGGTACAAGATTAAGAATAGGGCTGTGTCAACTGAGGTTGGCGCAGCTTTTTTTTGCACTTGGAGTTCTGTTTATCCTTTTCATTCAGAGTTTCAGTTTCAGTTTCAGTTTCTGTTTCAGTTTCTGTTTCTGTTTCAGTTTCAGTTTCAGTTTCAGTTTCAGTTTCAGTTTCTGTTTCTGTTTCTGTTTCTGTTTCTGTTTCTGTTTCTGTTTCTGTTTCTGTTTCAAAACCCAGCTATCCTCAGTACTCTTAGTTTGAGACATTAGTTAGAGGCAATAGTTAGTTAGAAGCATCGGTTAGAGATATTAGTTAGAAGTATCGGTTAGAGAAGTAGGTTCTGCATCCGTTCATTTCAGTCATGGCTCAGGAAAAATGCTTCTGACGCTTGTTATAAAGGCGATTTGAGGTTTTTACGCTATAAGAATAAATAGTTGATACATCTCTATTTTGCGATAACTTGTTAATAATCTGATTGTTTGATGTCTTTTTTCGCGAGTTTGAGTGCTTGAGATTGCGATATTCTCTTTTTTCTGAACATTGAGTGGGGAATTTTTCAAGGAAAGCCCGTTTTGATCGGAAGAAATGCGAAGCATCGTCTATTTTCTGTATGGAAAGCATTTTACCACCATTCACTTTACTGTTCATGCACACTGAGCCGAGTGTTGGGGAAGGCATTTAAAAATATCATGCAAAGTGTTAATAATTTTAACAAAATGTTATAGTAGTATCGGATGGCAAATTGCAAGCTTATACAATTCGATTGTAACTCACTAAAAATAGAATAAGTATACGCATGTATAAATCTAAAAATTTCTATAAATGTAATCTGTTTCTTTGTTTATAATTGTGAAATGTAAATAATAGAATTAAGAAATATAAACAAGAAAATCAAAATTCAATAAATTTAATGCAACAAGATGAGGATAGGAGAGCCTGGAAAAAATCGCTTCTAGTAAACGCTATAGATTTTAATGCTTATTTTTCTGATTAATAGGCACTAATATTCATTGTTAAACCTTATTTATGAGCTTTTTTAGATAAATAGACCAAAAATAAGCAAAATATATAATGTAGAACTTTAAGTTGTATATAATAATACACTGAAAAAGAGCGCGTTAATAACTTATAAAACCTTATAATTATAACAATAATTTAAATATGAAATCTAAAATGAAATTTTAATTACATAAATTTGGAAAACGCAATTACAATAAGTGGATTAAAAAATCGAAAGCAACCGAAAATTCAACTATCAAAAATATTTTATAAAGCGCAAGGAGTTTGCAAAACTATTGTTTACTTTTGTCAAAAATTAAATGCATACATACAGTCGTTTTTATGAAAAATCGTATACGTGAACTGATGGAGATGGATGGCCTGAATGCCACCGAATTCTCAAAAAAAGTTAAAATAAATAGCTCGGTTGTGTCCAATATTTTGAATGCAAAGAACCAACCCAGCTTCGATGTGATACAAAAAATCATTGCGGCCTATCCGGAAGTGGATATTGCATGGTTGATGACCGGACATGGTGATCTTTTTGGAGAGGAATCGTCGGAGTCTGCATCTGAAGAATTAGAAAATGCGGCCGATGCAGAGGTTTCTCTTTTTCATGATGCTTCGTTCATATCTCCAAACCCAGCTCAAGGCTCTGAGAATGCTTTGCAGCCGAACCAATCTACGGTCTTGGATAGAAATACCAAGGAAAAAGGCCGAAAACGTCCCTCGAGACCGATTCAAAATATTGATAATCAAGAATGTATAATTGAAGAAAAGCCTAAAAAATCGATACGAAAAATTATCATTGTGTATCAAGACAATACTTTCGAAGAGATTTTGCCTAAAGAAAATTAATGTGATATGCAGAAAAGTCTATTGATGCAGGCTTTGCTCAAGTTTTTCGCCGGAGTGATCCTTTTGGCCTGTTTGCTGTTTATCCCCTGTGGTAGCTTTCATTTCTGGCCGGCTTGGCTGTTGATGCTAGTTTTGTTTGTGCCCATGTTGGTGGCGGGTATTATCATGTGGCTGAAAAGTCCGGAATTGCTCCAAAAACGCCTGGATGCCAAGGAAAAAGAACAGGAACAATGCTTTGTTGTCAAGATGAGCGGCTTGCTTTTTGTACTCGCTTTTGTCTTGGCAGGCCTGAATTGGCGTTTTCAGTGGATACTCTTACCATCGTGGATTATTTGGACTTCGGCGGCTATTTTTCTCTTGTCTTATGCTTTGTATGCAGAGGTATTAAGAGAGAATGCCTATTTGTCAAGAACTATTAAAGTGCAAGATAATCAGAAAGTTATAGATAGCGGACTTTATGCTGTGGTGCGTCATCCGATGTATGCGGCCAGTATATTGATGTTTCTTTCCATGTCGCTGATACTTGGTTCGCTTTTCTCTTTTGTGCTGATGTTGGCCTATCTTCCGCTCATCAATATCCGTATGAAAAACGAAGAAAAAGTCTTGGAATCGGGCTTGGATGGTTATGCTGATTATAAAAAGAAGGTAAAATACCGCGTGTTTCCTTTCATTTGGTAACGCGTTTAATTCGGTGAATGATACATAAATGTTGCCATGACAGTACAAGAATTTATACTGAAATTTCGTGAAGCTTTTGGTGAAGCTGCGCCGCTGCCGATAGCCATTGCCTATAGTGATACTGCATTGACAGAAATAAAATCGCTGCCTAAATGTCTGGTAGTGAGCATTTCCAAACTTCGTGATGGTGGAGCCTTGACGCTTTCGGCCGAGAATGTAATCTGTGGTGGCGGTGGTCTTTATGCCCGTTTTAGCGAAATGCCTGAAAGAGTGCCGGTGTTTGTTTCGGAAGTGGAGCATTACAAGCAAAGCAAGTCCATGGTGGAAGATTATGTCAAATCGATGGATATTTGTCTGACAGACAAGCCCTATCTGAATCTTGTCCGTATCGATGCGCTGAATTCTTGGGACGATGCCGAAGCTTTGTTGTTTTTTGCAACACCCGATATTCTTTCCGGTTTGTGCACTTGGGCTTACTTCGACAACAACTCGCCCGATGCTGTCTGTGCGCCATTCGCTTCGGGATGTGCTTCTATGCTGGTGTTTGCTGTTAATGAGCATCGTAAGCGAGGCAGACGTTGTTTTATCGGTATGATGGATCCTTCTGCCAGGTTGTTGGTTCCCGAAAATGAATTGACTTTCAGCTTGCCCATCTGTCGATTCAAAGAAATGCTTGCCACCATGGACGATTCTGCTTTGTTTCAGAAGGCATATTCTCTCATCAGGAAAAGAATTAAGCGATAAAAGACGGCCATTATTTATTCACTTTCGTTAGAATTTCTCGGGGATAATCGTTATTTTTGTCTGTTTTGAAAAATTAGATTTGAAAATAGCGATATCATGGCTAAGAAAGTAATGGATTTGCGCCTGGTGGACAAGCAATTGTGGCAACGCTCCGTATTGCTGAAACTGCGTGCGCAAGAAGAAAATCTTCCCGAAATTTTCCCGGGACAATTCGTGCAAGTAAGGGTGGACGGCTCTCCTAAGACTTATCTGAGACGTCCTATTTCTGTGTATAATGTAGACCTTGATAATCAGGAACTTTGGCTCTTGGTACAGATGGTGGGTGATGGAACTAAAACTTTGGCCGCCTTGCCAGTGGATAGCTTGGTGAATGTGATGTTGCCATTGGGCAATCCTTTCAGTATGCCCCAAAAAGCCGATGCCAAACTGATGCTGATTGGTGGCGGTGTGGGCATTGCTCCTTTGTTGTATTTGGGTAAAGTGCTGAAAGATAAAGGCTTCCAACCTCAGTTTTTGCTGGGCGCCCGTACAGCTTCCGATTTGACGCAATTGGCATTGTACGAAAACTATGGCAAGGTGTATGTTACCACCGAAGATGGCAGTTTGGGTGAAAAAGGTTTTGTGACGCAACATTCTGTCCTGGCCGAAGCGCCCGATGTCATTTATTGCTGTGGTCCTAAACCCATGATGCAAGCGGTGGCCCGTTATGCCAAAGAACATGAAGTTTTCTGCGAATTGTCGCTCGAAAATACGATGGCTTGCGGCCTTGGCGCTTGTCTTTGCTGCGTGGAAGATACCAAAGAAGGTCATCAGTGTGTGTGTCAAGAAGGTCCGGTGTTTAATTTAAATCAACTGAAATGGTAAATACGAGGGTAGAATTGAAAGGCCTGAGCCTGCGCAATCCGGTGCTGACAGCTTCCGGAACATTTGGTTATGGCGAAGAGTTTGCCGATTTTGTCGATTTTTCCAAAATCGGTGGTATTATAGTAAAAGGTACTACCATACATCATCGTGAAGGAAATCCTTATCCCCGTATGGCAGAAACACCTAGCGGAATGTTGAATGCCGTGGGCTTACAGAACAAGGGTGCTGCTTATTTTGCCGAACATATTTATCCGCGTATAGCAAATATGGATACCAATGTTTTGGTGAACGTATCAGGCTCAACCATAGAAGATTACGTGGCCTGTGCAGAAGTTATTCAGTCGTTGGAAAATATTCCGGCCATCGAGTTGAATGTGTCTTGTCCCAATGTAAAGCAGGGCGGTATGGCTTTCGGCGTTACCACGGAAGGTATCTCGAAAGTGGTGGAAGCGGTGCGAAAAGTATATCATAAACACCTGATGGTGAAGTTGTCGCCTAATGTTACCAGCATTGCAGATATTGCCAAGGCGGCTGAAGCCTCCGGCGCCGATTCTGTTTCTTTGATCAATACCTTAATGGGTATGGCCATCGATGCAGAAAAACGTCGTCCGAAGTTATCGACGATAACTGGTGGATTGTCGGGTGCTTGCGTTAAACCGGTGGCCTTGCGTATGGTATGGCAAGTGTCTAAAGCGGTGCAAATTCCCATTATTGGTTTGGGTGGTATTTCGTCGGCTGAAGACGCCATTGAATTCTTGTTGGCCGGTGCCTCTGCTATCGAAATCGGTACAGCCAATTTTATCGATCCTAGCATCAGTCAGAAAGTGGCTGCCGGCATCGAAGACTATTGTGAACGTCATGGTTTTGCTTCGGTAAGCGAACTTACAGGCTCTTTGATTACCGATTAACAATTTGTAAATCATTCATTTATCTATTGAACAATGAAAAAGATATTTAGCCTTTTTGCCTCGATGCTTGCCATCTTGTTGCTGTCAACTTCTTGTGAACCGGTAGCTTACGATCAATTCGACTTGGTAGGTGTTTGGGAAAATGACGACAAGCCCGGCGAATTTTGGCGTTATCGTTCCGATTTGACCGGTTGTACTTGGGATACATCTGAAGACGTGCTTGAAGAAGAAGCTCAGGAATTTACCTGGACATTGGAAGTCAAGACCTTGACGCAGATTCATATCATCGAAATCAGCGGTGGTGGTATTCCTAAAGTGTATACTGTTACCGAATTGACTTCTTCGTCTTTGGTTTACGAAGATAGTTTTGGCAATAGCTATTATTTCTCGCGAGTAGAGTAGTATAATTATCACAGAGTGCACATGAAAAAAGTTCTGAAAATCAGTCTTATCAGTCTGCTTTCGTTGATAGTGCTTCTTATTATATCGCTATCGACGGTGGTGGTATTGGTCTTCAATTCCAATCTGTTGGTGAATGTTGTAAATAAGAAAGCGGCCGATTTTATCACTTGTGATTATCATATCGGTCGTATCGAGCCCTGTTTTTTCAAGACATTTCCGCAGTTTAGTTTGCAGATAGAAGATGTTTATCTTCAAGACAAATTGGCTGAATCGCAGCAAGACACCTTGTTGTATGTCGGAAATTTGCAAGCAACGGTCGATGTGAAACGGTTGTTGAAAGATAAAGAGTTGATTGTTAAAGAAGTTTTGCTTCATCGTCTGAGTGCCAATGTGTTTGTATCAGAACAAGGTGAGGCTAACTACGATATTTTTGCGCTGAGCAGCGATACTATTGACGAAGAACAAGATACCACAGCCTTTTCTATGCCATTCTCAATAATGGCCTTGGATAAGATTGAAATCAAGGATTTGGATGTCAAGTATAAAGATTGCCAATCGGCTATTTTTGCATCTTTGTCAGATTTGGATTTGGCTGCGAAACTGGCTTATGGCGACAATCGCTTGTTCTGTCAACTGAATAGCGGCAGCCCGGCGCTTAGTTTTGCAATGAACGATACACTCTTGCTTGATCATCAGCCAATTGCGCTTTCTTTGCCTTTGGATATTGATTTGTCGGCGATGCAGTTGCATACGCAAGATCTGAGCGTGGCGCTCGGAAAGATTGCCTTGTTGCTTCATGGAAATGTTGCTATCGATACAAGCAACCAGGATATTCTCACCGATTTGTCTATTCAATTGGGTGGTCCACAAGAACCTATTTCGCATTATCTGCAGTTGTTGACCGCATCCTATCAATATTTGTTGGACGGTATAGAGGTGGATGGTCTTTTGGGCTTAAGTGCCAAATTACAAGGAAAATACAACCAAACAAGCATGCCCTTGG
>JAEIGA010011948.1_pt1 | contig 13167 bp, 10 predicted proteins | sample 9270691 | NCBI WGS metagenome assembly JAEIGA01 (sample SAMN17057246, study PRJNA624740) | gut metagenome | biome: biome; isolation source: fecal sample | host: Bos grunniens | place: China: Xizang | collected 2019 | reverse complement strand
TGTCTAGTGCCGGGCAAGTATAGAATGTGTAGCCATCGATTTTTGTCAATGAGTCGGGTAGAGTGACGCTCTTGAGGTTCTTTGCCTCTCTGAATGCGTATGTTCCTATGCTCTTTACGCTGTTGGGAATCGTTACGCTTGTAAGGTTCTCGCAGGCATAGAATGCTCTTGTTCCAATGCCGACGACTGTGTGCTTTTTGTTCTGATAGGTTACGGTAGAGGGGATAACAACATCGCCTGTGTAGGTCTTTTTCGAAGATGAATAAGACGAACCTTCAAAGGTTACTTCAACCGTGAGGTCTGTCTTGGATACATACTTGTAGTATATGTCTTTCACTACAAAATCGTGTGCATTTGTCATTGTGCAGCATAGCAATGCAATGGCGCTGACAAATAGTTGCTTGAAGTAGAGTTTTTGCATAAATATTTTTTTATGGTTGCCCTCACAATTCCCTGGTGGGGCGGATTATAAAAGGTGAACGTGGGAACTTTGTCAATATTCCTTCTTGCTTAATATTTTATTAATCCAAACGAGGAATTATTTTGTCAAACGTTCTGTTGTCTATTTTTCTGTTGCTTTACGCAGTATTTATCTATTATAAAATAAATATTTGTAAATTAAATGGTTTTTTGTGGCTGTTTGTGCCTGGATTAGTGAAACACGGATGTGGCACATTCTTATGCACTGCGAAGCAAAGTTACAGATTTTTTTAATTTAGCATAGTGAATTTGTAATTATTTTGAAAAAAAACAAAATTTGCCACCGATGAATAGAGGCTTGTGATATTATCTGACAGATGTTGCCGTTTGAGTTTGTCATAAATTTGCATTAATTTTGCACAGCAAAAACAAAAGAGCATGAAGATATTGGTTACCGGAGCAAGCGGATTCATCGGCAGTTTTATTGTCGAGGAGGGGCTTGCGCGCGGATACGAAGTTTGGGCAGGTGTGCGTGGCAGCAGCAGTCGCAAGTATCTGAAAGATGAACGTATCAAGTTCATTAATCTTAATTTTGACGATGCAGGGGAATTGCATCGTCAGGTCTCTGCCTTTGCTGCCGAAAATGGCAGATGGGACTATGTGGTGCATGCAGCAGGGGTGACAAAATGCCTCGACAGCAGCGACTTTATGCGTGTCAACTGCACCGGAACAAAGAACCTTGTCGATACGTTGACAAAATGCAATATAGTTCCCGAACGCTTTATCTATCTAAGTTCGTTGAGCATCTTCGGCCCTGTCAGGGAAGAGCAGCCGTATGCTCCCATTCTCGACACAGACGTACCGCAGCCCAATACCGCATACGGCAAGAGCAAACTTGCTGCCGAGGAGTATATAAAGGGTTGCAAACAACTGAAATATATTATTTTGCGTCCTACCGGCGTGTATGGTCCGCGCGAGCGCGACTATTTCAAGATGGCGCAGAGCATCAACAGCCACGTCGACTTTTCGGTAGGCTACAAGCCGCAGGTGATAACTTTCATCTATGTGAAGGACCTTGTCAAGGCAATATATTCGTCCATCGACGCAACCATATACAACCGCTGCTATTTTGTCAGCGAACCGCGCGGATACGACAGCCGCAGTTTCAGCGACTACATTCAGGCCGAACTTGGCAAACGCTTTGTGCTTCACATAAAAGCCCCCTTGTGGGTGCTGCGCTGTGTCTCTGCATGCTCGGAATTCTTTTCGCGCCTGACAGGAAAGGCAAGCACGCTCAACGGCGACAAATACAAAATAATGAAGCAGAGAAACTGGCTCTGCGACACATCACCCATAGAAAAAGAGTTAGGATTCACCATCGACTACACCCTGCAACAGGGAACAAAGGAGATGATTGCATGGTATAAAAAGGAAAAATGGCTATAAAATTCTTACAACGCGAGGAGCAGAGCTACAAACTGCTTGCTATTGAAAAACTCAACATTCTCTACAATCTGCTGACAACACTTTTTATAATTGTTCTTTACAACAGCCTGAACAATCCCGAGAAGATGTTGACCGACAGATTCTTCATTCTTGTGGCAACATTTGTGCCTGTCTACATTTATACCCGTTACCCATCGGCAGCCACACGCTTCCTGCGAATAGTGGGGCAGATGTCGCTGCTCTCGTACTGGTACCCCGACACCTTCGAGTTTAACAGGATATTCCCTAACCTCGACCACATATTCGCGCAGCTCGACCTTACCCTCTTCGGCTGTCAGCCTGCGCAGATGTTCGATCAGGTGTTCAGTAGTTTTTGGGTGCGCGAGGCTGTCAACCTTGGTTACTTTGCCTACTATCCCATGATTGCAACAATCGTGTTCTATTACTTCTTTGCACGTAACAAGGATGTAGAGCGCTGTACATTTGTGATGATAGGTTCATTCTACATATATTACCTCATATATATGTTCCTGCCGGTTGCAGGCCCGCAATTCTATTTCCCGGTCATTGGTCCGGAACTGATAGCTGCCGGCCCCTATCCCGAAATAGGCAACTACTTTAATCTGCATCCCGAAATTTCTATTGCGCAGCGTGGCGAGGGTGGGTTGTTTACCCATCTTGTGGGCTTGGCGCAGGCTTCGGGCGAAAGACCTACGGCGGCTTTCCCCAGTTCACACATAGGAATATCTACTGTGATAATGTTGCTGGCTTTGCGTGTAAACCGCAAGTTGGCACTGATTCTTGCACCCTTCTATGTGCTGCTCTGCTGCGCAACGGTGTATATAAAGGCACACTATCTGGTCGATGCCTTTGCCGGAGTTGTTACAGGTGCGTTGTTCTATCTGTTGACCTCTCGATTCTACGACAGGTTTATGGCGGAGAAGTAAGAATCAAATATGCTAATATAAGTTCGTAATATAACTTGTGTTCATTTGAGTAACAGGTGGTATTACCTCTTTTAGTTTACTACCTGTTTTACCCTTAATTTTTGGTTGCAATAGTTTAAGGTAGTATTCTCTATTATGTTCTTTTGCTGGGCAAAAGAACCAAAAGCCCCGGCACGCATCAGTCGGCCGGATAGGTTTTAAGTATGCTGTGTTATGATTATTTAGAACTCCCTTTGAGATTTTACTACGCATATAATTGTTGGTTGAGGGTCTACACAAAAGAACAAAATTCTATATCTTTTGTGTAGACTTTCAACATTTTATTACATAAAAAATAAAGAAAAAAGTAAATGCAATGTTGTAATTCCGCAAAGTGTTGTATCTTTGTTGAAGTACAAACAGACATAATTCCATACGCAAAATGAACTATTTGCACAAAAAAATAAAATTTATACGTGAAAGCTATGTGGATACATTGGGTAAACTCTATGAATATGCCACAGCTGCTTTCTCGAAAAACCGCCTCTCTACAACCGTAGATTCGGAGGGTGGTTATACATACGAAGAGCTTAAGAAGAAGTGCGAAAGTATTTCAAAAAGACTTACACAGTTTGGTATTGGCGCCGGTGATAAGGTGGCTATCTTGTCACAGAATATGCCTAACTGGACTGTCGCTTTCTTCAGCACAGTTCCCTTCGGCCGAATATCAATTCCCATTCTCCCCGACTGTTCGGAAAATGAGGTGACAAACATCCTCAACCACTCGGAAAGTAAGGTGCTGTTTGTTTCCCGACGTCTGCTCTCCAATGTCAGCAAAGAGTGTATGGACAAATTGACTCTTGTGATAGACATTGAAACCTTCGAAGAGATTAAGAAAGATGACAGCAAATTTACATGCGACGGCAAGGTGTCGCAGCCTATGCCCGATGATATTGCTACCATCAACTATACATCGGGAACAACAGGCAATGCCAAGGGTGTGGTGCTGACACACAGAAATCTTATCTCGTGTGTACACTCTTGCTACTATGCTACCAAACGTGACGAAAAAGACAGATGGCTCTCAATACTGCCCATGCCTCATACATTCGAAATGACAATTGGCATGCTGTATCCCATGTATGTAGGTGCCTGCGTCTACTATATGTCAAAGCCACCCGTACCCACATTGCTGCTTAAGGCAATGAAAGAGGTGCGCCCGACAACAATTCTTGCAGTTCCGCTCATCATAGAGAAGATATACAAGAACAGCATATTGCCCACCATCAAGAAGAGCCCCATGCTCACATGGATGAACAAGAATGCCTATGGCCTGATGTGCAAACTCATTGGCATGAAACTGAAGAAAACTTTCGGTGGAAAGGTTACTTTCTTTGGCATTGGAGGTGCAAAACTCGATTCGGACATCGAGGCCTTCCTGTTGAAGGCAGGCTTCCCCTATGCCATCGGCTATGGACTGACCGAGACCTCTCCCTTGCTCAGCTTCTCGGTTCGAGGCGCTCGTACTCCCGGCTCAATAGGTATCCCCGTGAAGAATGTGGAACTGAAATTGCATAATGTGAACCCCGAAACAGGTGAAGGCGAAATCGTGGCAAAAGGTCCCAATGTGATGCTTGGTTACTACAAAGACCCCGAGAGAACACGCAATGCGTTTACCGAGGATGGATGGTTCCGCACCAACGACCTTGCCTGCATGGATGCCAAAGGCAAATACTATATCAAGGGCCGACTCAATAACATGATACTCGGTGCTTCGGGCGAAAATATCTACCCCGAAGAGATTGAAAAGGTTATTAACGACATCGAAGAGGTTAACGAGTCGATAGTGATGCAGCGCGGTGGCAAACTCATTGCGTTGGTTACATTTAACGACAATGTTATCGACTGGGATCAGCAGGGCGAGGAGGAGTTCTTCAAAAAGTTGAGCGAATATAAGGAGAGAATCCTTAAGGTTGTAAACAAGAATGTCAACAAGAACTCAAAGGTTAGCTCTGTCGAGGTGATGAAAGAGCCGTTTGAAAAGACTGCTACAAAGAAAATCCGTCGCTTCATATACAAGGATAGCGCAGGACTTTAAAACCGTAACATTCTTTTAATTTAATATATAATAAAATCAGCCTTGCGTCGCAAGGCTGATTTTATTATTGTGTGTGGGGTGTTTTTTTCGACTCTTTTTTTAGTTGTCAATATCTATGATGTTGAATTTTGTGTCGAATGTCAGTTCCAGACGGTTCGAGAGTCTTAATTCGTAGTCGTTGTAGTCGCGCTCAATTTTCTGCACCTGTACGTTGGGGTAATTCTCCTTAACATATTTCAGAATGGCTGCAGGAATAAAGTTGGTAGGAATCGATGTGTTGCGGCCGTCTACCTCTTTCCACTCTCCGCTGCGGTTGAACTCAACCTTTGTGCCGTTGGTAAACACTACCTCGTAGCTTTTTTCGATGAAGTCGCGCTCCTCTTTCACGTATGTTGTCTTTGCATTGCCGAAGTGCTGGCTGATGAACTGCTGTGCTTTCTGAGGCAGCTGGCTTGTTGTTATTACACGGTTGTTGTCTGCGTTTGCTGTCAAGATTCCGAATGAGAATACTGCTAATGCGATGATGATAATCTTTTTCATAATTTCTTATTTTTAATGGTTTAACTTTGCTTTTTGTTTTATTTCTGATGCAAAGATTCTAACCGATTCTGAAAAGATTCTGAAAAAATATCTTTTTCGCACTTTTTTTTAAAAAATATTTTTGGAGGGGTAAGATGGGTTTCGGGTTGACTGCATCGACTATCGGTTGCACGATAGTTCGGGATAAAAAATTTTTTTTCCTCTTACCTTGCACTATCTTTAAATAAGATAGACTGCACTCGCTGTAAAAAAATTGAAGTAAACTTCATTTTTCTTGCTCGTTTGTTACTATCTTTTGATAAGATAGGCTGCAGTTGACTGCATCGACTATCGGTTGCACTCGGCAATTTGCAAATAAATTTGCCCATTGCTCTCGTTTACACGATAGTTCGGACAAAAAAATCAAGCAAGCTTGTTTTTTTATCACTCGGCTTGCACTATCTTTAAATAAGATAGACTGCACTCGCTGTAAAAAAATTGAAGTAAACTTCATTTTTCTTGCTCGTTTGTTTGTATCTTTGTAAAAAACAAAATAATAACACTATGAAACAAAGAATTTTTACGCTGCTGTTTGCGTTGCTTGCATTTTTTACACTGTCGGCAGCCAAAAGCTATAAGGTCAGCAGCCCGGATGGTAAACTGACCATGACTATTGATGTGAGTGACAAAGTAACATACAGCGTGACTGCCGGTGAGCAACTGCTTGTTGCGCCTTCGGCAATAGCTCTGGTGCTCGAGGATGGTACGGTGCTGGGCGAAAAGCCACGTGTGGCAAGTGCACGCAAGGGTGCTAAAAGCGAAGTTATTACAGCACCTCTCTATCGTCAGAGCAAGTTCGAAAGTTCTTACAGCAGCCTTACCCTCAAAATGAAGGGAAACTGGGGAATAGAGGCTCGCGCTTTCAACGATGGTGTTGCCTATCGTCTGTTTACTACTCTTAAAAATGATATTAATATAAAGAACGAGGTTGTGGAATTCAATTTCGAGAAGGACTACAATCTCACAATTCCCTTCAGTGACCTTTTCAGCGACAAATATATCGGTAGTTTCGAAAAACAGTATGACTACGAACCAATCTCCGCCTTCAAGAATCATGGCGGCCGTCTCAGCTATATGCCCATAATGGTTCACTACGACAATGGTGCAAAGGTTGTACTTCTCGAATCGGATGTTGAGAACTATCCCGGAATGTTTATCAATTATAATAAGGAGCAGCTTGGTCTTGTCGGAGAATTTCCTCCCTTCCCTTTGAAGCACAAGGATACCTCGAATGGTGTACTCCGCGTGTTGGAACGTGCCCCCTATGTGGCATCTGTCAAGGGCAACCGTACCTATCCGTGGCGCATCGTGGCATACGCTGCCGACGAAAAGCAGATTCCTGTGAACAATATGGTGTATGCGCTTGCTTCGCCCTGCCGCATCGAGGATACATCGTGGATTAAGCCCGGACACTCTACATGGGACTGGTGGAACCACTGTTCTATTTATAACGTGGACTTCAAGGTTGGTTTCAATAACGACACATACAAATATTACATCGACTTTGCTGCGAAATATAATTTCGACTATGTGCTGATAGACGATGGCTGGTACTCTTACCACAACCGCAATGTGATGGATGCAAACCCTGCGCTTGACATTCCCATGTTGTGCGAATATGCCAAGAGCAAGAATATTCGTCTGTTGCTGTGGATGGTGGGCGACGCCTTCGACAAACAGGCCGAGGAGGTGTGCGCACACTACTCAAAGGTGGGTGTTGCCGGCTTTAAACTCGACTTCTTCGAGCGTCAGGACCAGAACCTGATAGAACGCACATACACCATGGCTGCAACAGCTGCAAAATATAACATGCTGCTCAACCTGCATGGTGTATATGTGCCTAAAGGTCTCAACCGCACATATCCCAATGTCATCAACTTCGAATCGGTGTTCGGCCTCGAACAGCTTAAGTGGACAGACGGCAAAAAGGCGGACATGGCACGCAACGACCTTCTGATTCCCTTCATGCGCCAGACAGCCGGTCCTCACGACTATACTCCCGGTGCAATGCTCAACCGCACACGCGATATGTTCCGCTCAATCGACCATCGTCCCATGAGTCAGGGAACACGCGCCCATCAGGTCGCTACATACATCATGTTTGACATGCCCATTGCAATGCTTTGCGACTCGCCCACAAACTATATACGCGAGGAGGAGACTACATATTTCATCAACAGCATCCCCACTGTGTTCGACAGCACTTTTGTTCACATGAGCGAGATGGGTAAATATCTGGTGACGGGACGCAAAAAGGGCGACAAATTCTATCTTGGAGGTTTCAACGACTGGGATGCCCGTTCGCTGGAGGTGAGCCTCTCGTTCCTGCCTGCCGGCGAGTATACTGCTCGCATCTACAAGGATGGAATGAACGTTGACCGCGTAGCAGAGGATTACAAACTGATGGAGCAGACAGTTACATCTGCCGACAAACTGAACATTGCTATGGGTTCGGGCGGCGGATTTGCAATAATATTCACAAAAAAATAGATATATGATACGCAGATTTTTTTCATTGACACTGGTGTGTCTGCTCGCAGTGAGCGCCTTCGCCGAGGTTAAATTGCCTGCGGTGCTTGGCAACGACATGGTGCTTCAGCGCAACAGTGAGGTTAACTTGTGGGGTAGTGCAAAGCCCAACAAGAATGTTACCGTACGCACTTCGTGGAACGGTAAAAAGTATAAGGTAAAGAGCGACGCCGATGGCAAATGGGCTGTGAAGGTTGCAACCGGCGAGGCAGGAGGCCCCTACGAGATTGAATTTTCCGATGGCGACAAGCTTAAACTCACAGGAGTGCTTCTTGGCGAAGTGTGGGTGTGTGGCGGACAGTCAAATATGGAGATGCCCATAAAGGGTTTCGTGGCACAGCCTGTGCAGGGCGCAGCCGAGGCTATTCGCGAAAGTTATGCTCACCCCGACATTCGCATCTTTAATGTAGAGCGCAATCAGGTGGCTACACCTCAGGAGGATTGCAAGGGTGTATGGCAGAAACCTACTCCCCAGAATGTTGCAAATTGCAGTGCAACAGCCTATTTCTACGGACGTATGCTTACCGACCTCTTGGGTGTTCCTGTTGGTATTGTAACCTCATATTGGGGTGGCACAAAGGCCGAAGTGTGGATGACACGCGAGGCTATCGAGTCAACCGAGGGTATCGACCACGCATTTGCTCTGAAACCCGACGGCAACGGCTTTGCTCCCCAGGAGATGTACAACGGAATGATACATCCTATCACCCGATTCACCGCCAAGGGTTTCATCTGGTACCAGGGATGCTCTAACCGCGACAGAGCTTTCGATTATGGCAAACTTCTTGTTTCTCTCATCAAGAACTGGCGTCAGGCATGGGGCAACGACGAGATGCCCTTCCTCATTGCTCAGCTTGTGCAGTATCGCTACGATGGCGCCGAATATCTCTCGTTGCCGGTAGTTATCGAAGGACAGTATTATGCAGCGCAGACATTGAAGAATGTATATGTAGCTCCCACCACCGACCTCTCATTCGGTTCAATCATACACCCGCCCTTCAAACGCGAAGTTGGCGAACGTCTTGCAGGAATTGCCCTTGACAAGAGCTATGGAATGCCTGGATTCGGTTCGGAATCGCCCCGTTTCAAGAGCATGGAGATTCAGGGCAGCAAGGTGGTGCTCCACTTTACCGGAATGGCCGATAACGATAAATACAATGCGGTTGGCGACAACTTCTCATGGGTGGACAAGAATATGAAGATTATCGGCATCAAGGGTTTTGAAGTGGCAGGTGCCGACAGAAAATTTTATCCTGCAAAGGCTCGTAACTCATGGCCTGTGTCCGACCGCATCACCGTGGAGAGCGACTCTGTGAAAAACCCCGTTGCTGTGCGCTACGCGTTCCGCAACTGCATTGATGCCAATGTTATAACCGGAATGGGCACTCCTCTTGCTCCCTTCCGTACCGATAACTGGGAAATTCCTCATAACGAAATGTTTAAAAGATAAACAACTATGGCACGTAAAATTTTTTCATTAATGGTAGTAATGCTTCTCGCGCTTACAACAGCCTATGCGGGAGGCGGTAAAAAGGATTTTGCCATCATTTATATTGGCAACAGTATTACATACGGTGCAATGCACGAAAATCGCAACGAGACAGCACCTCCTGTGTACACTTCGCAGATGCTTGCGAAGAAACTGAAAGCAAACGTCATCTGGCGTAACTGCGGATGGAGTGGTGCTACAACTTACGACTTCCTTCCTTCGCACAAACGTTACTTCCCCCGTGTAGAAAAGGCTATCAAGGAGATTCAGGCGCAGACATCTGCTCCCATCGTCTTCTCAATTATGCTGGGAACAAACGACAGCGCATGCACAGGCCCCACAGGCTGCCCCGTTTCAAACGAGAATTACAAGCAGAACCTCATCGTCATTATGGAGGCTCTTAAGAAGTTGGCTCCCGGTGCGAAATTCGTATTCCAGCGTCCCATCTGGTACAGCCCCAATACCTATAATGGCGCACAGTATCTGCAGAAGGGATTGAACCGTCTTATCGGATATACTCCCGTTCTCGAAGAGCTCACCGATGAGCGCGAGGATGCAATGATGGGCGACGACGACGCATTCGAATTCTTCAAGGAGAATTATGCGAAATATTGCTATCACGAGCCCGGATATGCAGGTACATTCTTCCTGCATCCCAACCCCAAAGGTGCCAAGAAACTTGCCAAGTTCTGGGCAGAGGGTATTGTAGATGCTCTTGACTAACAGAATTGGTCATAATGATTTTAAATATAACAGGCCCGGCGTTTGCCGGGCCTGTTATATTTGAAGGTGGTTGCAATCGGGGTTATTAAAAATCTGTTGATGCAAGCAACTTTTCAATGATTCTTTCCGATGGGGTATATTGCGATATTTCGCTGAGGTTCAGCGCCTCTACTGCAATGTCGATGGCTGCGTCGTCGTTGGCGCAGGTGACTCCTTTCTGCTTGGCAAAATAGTGTCCCGCCTCGACAAGAACGCGCTGTGGAACAAGGCCGATGATTTCTGTGCCAGTGACACACGCACCGCGTGCAGCAGCAGCGCGGCACACCTCTTCGTAGACCTTGTGCAGCGGTGCAATGTCGATGTCTGTGACATTCATGGAGACTTGCGCAAAGCCATACTCTTCGATGTACCAGCCTATCGCCTTGCATGCTTTCAGCGTTCCGGGGCGGCGCATGGGGTTACCGTCGCTGTCGGTCACTGTGACTCCGTCGCGTTTTACTATTCTTCCTTTCTCATGTACGTCAAGCGCAATCTCTTTGGCGCACTCTACGCTTGCCTCCTTATTCAGATTGAAATTTACGGCAATCAGGAACTTGCGCGCGCCCACAACAGATGCTCCGCTGCGTGCAGCCTGTGCGGTGAACTCGCCACCGCCGTAGTCGGGCATCTCGTCGGGCTGTGTGATGCGCTCGGCGAGAGCTTCGTACTCTCCACGGCGGCAGACGGCAAGGTTGCGCCACTTCTCTTTGTAGGCTGCGGCTTCGTAGCAGTAGATGGGGATTCCAAGCTCCTTGTATATGCGCTGCGAGAGGCTGCGGGCATATTCGGCACACTCCTCCAGGGTTATTCCCTGTACGGGCACCAGTGGCAATACATCTGTCGCCCCTATGCGCGGATGGCGTCCCTTATGTGTGCGCATATCAATCAGTTCTGCGGCACATTTTACGGCGCGGAAGGCGCTCTCTACAACTGCGTCGGGGTTGCCGGCAAAGGTGATGACTGTGCGGTTGGCGTCAAATCCTGGGTCGACGTGCAGCACTTTGGTGCCTTCGACGCTGCCGATGGCTGCTGCTATCGCTTCGATGACTTCCGGGCGTTGCCCCTCGCTGAAGTTGGGGACGCACTCCATTATCTTTTTTGTGTCGCTCATGGTGGTTGTGTTTGCTATAATGCTTTGGCAAATGTTTCGGCAAATGTTTCAATCTGTTCGTCGCTGAGCGATAGTCTTGACTGCTTCATTTCGATGGAGCAGGGCAGTACCTCCCAACCATTTTTCTCGGCAACTTCGTTGCAGCGCTTCAGAGCTGCCGATGCCCATGTGTATGAGCCGGCAAATGCAAAAAGTCGTCCCTTTACAGTGCGTTCCGACACCTTTGTGAGCAGTTCGCGTACAGGTGGGAACAGTTCGTTGTTGTATGTGGGCGATGCAACGACAAGGCCTCGGTAAAGGAAGATGTCGCGCAGGACCTCGGAAATATCTGCCGATGAAAGGTCGTATATTTTTATCTTCTCAACCCCCTTTTCGCGCAATTTGCAGGCAATCTCTTCGCAAAGTGCGGCGGTGTTTCCATACATGGAACCATATGCTACAACTGCGCCACGCTGTGCGCTGTAACGGCTCAGTTTGTCGTATACGTCGATGACTTTGTCGATGGAGTGTTTCCACACGGGACCGTGTGTCGATGCGATGATTTCTATCGGCAGGGGTGATAACTTTTGCAGTGCTTTCTGCACCGGCGCACCATATTTCCCGACAATGCATGCGTAATAACGCACCATTTCATCGTAGTAATCCTCGAATTTCAGCTCCTCGTCGCTGACTCCTCCGTCGAGCGCTCCGAAGCATCCGAAAGCGTCACCCGAAAATAGTATTTTGGCATTGTTGCCGTATGTTACCATCGTTTCGGGCCAATGAACCATGGGGGCAAGGTAAAAGGTCAGTGTTTCGTTGCCCAGAGGCAGCATGGAACCGTCTGTCACCTCCAGCAGCCCGTCGCTGATGCCGTAGTAGCCGTTAATCATCTGCAGGGTCTTGGCATTGCCGACAATCTGCATCGAAGGGTAGCGACAGCGCAGTTCGGCAATCAGTCCCGAATGGTCGGGCTCCATGTGGTTGACAATAAGGTAGTCGACGGGGCGTCCGCCGGCAGCCTTTTCGATGTTGCGCAGATAGGCTGTTCCGCATGATGACTCTACTGTGTCGACGATGGCAACTTTCTCGTCCACAATTATATAGCTGTTGTATGAAACGCCGCGTCGCAACGTCCACAGACGTTCGAAAAGGTGAGTGGTTCTGTCGTTGACTCCAATGTAATGTATGGATTCTGTTATATTTTTCATAAAATTTCAGTTGGGTTATTTGTGAAACATCTGCCCGTTTGAAAATGTGTATTCAACGGTGTAAAAAATATTATTTTCGCAAAAATAATAACAGTGACAGAAATTTTGCATAAACAAAAGATAAAAAGATAAAAGTGATGCAAAAATAGTGTGTGTCAATACCTCTATATTTGAGTAAAAAAGAGTATCTTTGCAAAGATATTCGGGAGAGGCTCTTTTTGCTCTGAAAAAGGGTGGCTGGTGATGCCGTAAATCTCCCGATCAGAAGCACTTTTTTAGTCAAATAATACACAAACAATAACTATGTCTACAAAAAAAATTGAAAGCGCACTTGTTTCCGTTTTTCACAAAGACGGTCTTGACGAGATTATAAAATCGCTCCACGCAAACGGAGTGAAGTTGATATCAACCGGTGGTACACAGAGTTTTATCGAGTCGTTGGGTATTCCCTGCGAGGCAGTAGAGGATCTTACCGGTTACCCCTCAATCCTTGGCGGTCGAGTAAAGACACTTCATCCCAAGGTGTTCGGCGGTATCCTTGCACGTCGCGACAACGAGCAGGACAACCAGCAGGCTGCACAGTATGAGATTCCCATGGTTGACCTCGTGATTGTAGA
>JAEIGA010011947.1_pt1 | contig 13167 bp, 9 predicted proteins | sample 9270691 | NCBI WGS metagenome assembly JAEIGA01 (sample SAMN17057246, study PRJNA624740) | gut metagenome | biome: biome; isolation source: fecal sample | host: Bos grunniens | place: China: Xizang | collected 2019 | reverse complement strand
TTATGATATGTGTTATCTTTGCGTCTCTCGTCGCAGCCAATGTCCGAGCCAACAATCAAAATCTTGGGCGAGTATTCGCCATATAAAGATCCAATAAATGGCATTCCCGAGAAACGCTTCTCGCCGTTTGGCAATAACCCCGTATCTTCATTAAATCCCATCGCTTTGGAAAAATCCTCGACCAGAATTTTGTGGATATCCTTTTTGAGTTTTGTGCTCATAGTTGTATCTAATTTTAGGTAAAGTTACAAATTATAATCAAATCCAACGCTCAGGCGAGGATAAAAAGTGCATCGCCAATGCGCCGATAATCACGCCGAACACGACCACAATAACGGTAAGAATACGTTGCTTGCGCTTGTTCTTGGGAAACGAATCAGCCGCACGCCCCCACAAATCGGCAGGATCACACGGCTGATTTATAATACTTTGTCGCAACTGCTCACTAAATGACAACTGCTCTTGATTTTGATTCTGAGGTTTCTTTTGCTCCATAATTTTTGATTTTGATGCAAAGGTATAGTGGCAGACTGACAAAATGCGACACAGTAAAAAATTATCTTCTAACAAACTCATACAACCCACTCAGGTAATCGTAAATGTTTTCATCTATGTAAAAACAATCTTTTTGTAGTCGCTAGCGATATTGAACTTTGTCGGAGAATAGCTCCTTACACGACTCTACACCTGGCATATCGGCAGATAAATCTTCCAAATAATCATTGAAATACTAGGAGTGTGGAGTAAGCCTTATGGTTGCTCAATAGAATAGCTTAACACATTGTAAATAAACAATATCGGCGGTGAATTAAATTTCACCGCCGATATAGGCCACCCCACAATCGGGAATCAGTCTTTTTTTAGATTAAAACATCTGATTAATTTTTGCCACAATTGCAAGTCAGGATTTTCCAAACTACAGCAGCCAATGCTGCACCTACAAGAGGAGCTACGATGAAAATCCACAAATCTACCATAGCCTGACCACCAGCCAACAGAGCCGGACCGATTGAACGTGCTGGATTTACAGATGTTCCTGTATAGTGAATACAAACCAAGTGTACAAGCACAAGTGATAAACCAATTGCAAGACCTGCAAGATTACCTGCACCTTTTTCTGAATCTGTAGTACCCAATACGACTAGCACAAATACGAATGTAAAGACTATTTCAGCAATAACTGCACCCATAGTTGTGATTCCTGTTTGAATGGTATTTGCCCCAAAACCTGATTCCGGAGCCAATACGTACAAAATTGCAGCTCCGATAAATCCACCAATGATTTGATACAGAATATACATAACTGCATCTTTACCACTCATACGTTTCGATAGCCATACGCCCAGTGTGATTGCCGGGTTTATATGACAACCTGAAATTCCGCCAATAGCATAAGCCATTGCCACTACAGCAAGCCCAAATGCCAAAGCAGTTCCCACTACCGAGGCAGTATCTATTCCGCAACTTAGGCTTACGGCAGTTCCGCAACCCATTAATACAAGCACCATTGTGCCAAACATTTCTGCTAAATACTTTTTCATATCTAAGTTATATTAAGTGTTTTCTATTCGTGAATTGTAGCCAGACCGCCCCCAGCTGTCTCTTTATACAGACTCGGTAAATCGTGACCTGTCTGTTTCATCACTCTCACAATTCGATCGAAAGTCACACGATGTTTTCCATCTGAGAATAGCGAATACATACCCGCATCCACGGCTCGTGCAGCAGCAAATACGTTTCTCTCGATACAGGGAATCTGTACAAGTCCATTCACAGGGTCGCAAGTCAATCCCAAGTGATGTTCAAGTCCCATCTCTGCAGCATACTCAATTTGGGCAGGAGTTCCGCCCATCAATTGATTTGCCGCAGCTGCAGCCATTGCACACGCAACACCGACTTCACCCTGACACCCTACTTCTGCCCCCGAAACCGATGCACTCGAACGAACAATACTACCAAACAATCCTGCCGTAGCCAATGCTCGAAGGATTCTAACATCTACAAAATCGTGTGAATTCTGTAGATGATACAAAACTGCGGGCAAGACTCCGCACGACCCACAAGTCGGTGCCGTAACAATCTCCCCACCCGATGCATTCTCCTCACTTACTGCCAATGCATAGGCATACAACATTCCACGTGAACGCATCCAATCACCGTAGGTCTTTGCCCGAATCATATAATCTCCGGCTTTTCGTCTGAGTCCCAAACCTCCTGGCAACACTCCTTCGTTATTGAGTCCACGTTCGATTGCAGACTTCATCACGTTCCAAGCGTGCGACAAATGATCCCAAATATCTTTACCTTCAAATTCTTCGACACACTCCCAATATGATTTTCCGCTATCTTCACACCATTTCTGAATCTGAGAGATACTGCTCATCGGGTAAACGTGCTGTTGAGGAGCAGCCTTCGTCGTTTCGTTTGCCAAAGCACCACCCCCGATACTGAAAATTGTCCAAGAGTCAACTACATCTCCATCAGCGTTTAGTGCCTCGAACATCATTCCATTGGGATGAAACGCTAAAAATTTTTTCTCCCAAACTATTTTAGTTGGAGCAATAGGATTCAGCACACTTAGAATTGCAACATCTGTCATATGCCCTTTGCCTGTCAATGACAGACTGCCATATAAGGTCACACGAAATCCATTTGCCGTAGGATTCTTATCAAGAAATTGTTTAGCAGCCTTTTTAGGTCCCATCGTATGACTACTTGATGGACCGTCTCCAATTCTGAATATTTCTCTTATTGATTCCATTCTTACTTATTCTTGCGTCCAAAGAGTGAAAAATGAACATATCTCTTCGGATTCTCTTTCAGATCTTCCAACAATATTGACAGATTTGATGTGGCTCTGACCAATGAATCATACAATTGTTTATCCTTCAAGAACGAACCCATTGTACCCTGCTCTGAATTAAGACTCTTCATCGCACCATTGAGTTGTTCCATTGCCTGAGCTGCATCATCAATTGCATCAGACAACTTCGAATCTGCCAACGTACCTGTTAGATTATTGACATTCATCATTATCGAATCCATACGTTCAGAATTTTCACCCAATGTATGGCTGAATTTATTCATATTCTCAACCACACTGTCAAGTCCTGCTGTGTTCAGTTTATTCGTAATGTCTTCGATATTTGCCAATGTTTTTCTAATGTTTTCAAGATTGTCCTTACAGAGCAACGAATCAACGGCTGTGAGTGTTTCAATAAGTTCGTCGACAACCATCGTAGCCTTCTTCTTCAGTGCATCTAACTCTGATCCGGCCAACTCAAACAAATCAGGATCGACCTCTGAAAACAGTGTATCACCCGGTTCAAGGAACTCTTTTGAATCGCCCAAATCAATTGCCAAAGCCTTACCGCTGAGTATATCACCACTGAAGATTCGAGCCTTCGAGTTTTTCGGGATGCGATATTTACTTTTAATTGTCAGTTCAAGCACAATCGGAGCACTCTCCGAGTTCTGATTCAGACTCATATCAGAAACCGTTCCCACACGGAATCCTCGAATCATAATGGCTGCAGATTTTGCAATACCATTGGCCTGTGTATAAGTTGTATAATATACTTCTGATCTAGAAAATACATCTTGCCCCTTTAGGTAGTTAAACCCAAAATAAAACAATAATAACATTAATACTCCGAATACACCAATCTTGGTTTCTCGATTCAATTTCATCTCAATAAGCGTTTTTAATTATTACTTTTTAACTTCTTTGCTTCACTTGCAGAGATAATCTCTCCGTTTTTCAGTCCTACGACAAATGCTCCCTTATAGGTTTTCGACAATGTTTTTCTCATAGACATTGCCTTTGTGTGATCTGCAGTCACTCCGATCAGATAACTATAACCCCGTTTTGTTTTTTTCTCGACAATACGATCACGATCACGTCTCATTCGCCCCTTTGTGTAGTCGGTTCTTTCAACCGAACTTGCAATCTGAACTGCAAATTCAATCACATCTTTTTTCGTCAATCCGCTAGTCTTCGGTTTTGCAGTCTCTACAGTCAATGGCGACGAACCATCTACGGCAGTCTTATATTTACAAAACGCCTTGAACAACGATTGAGCATAATTTTCCTTACCGCTTTGAGATGCGAGGATCTTCGCATCTGAGGGATTGGAAATAAATCCGAACTCTGCCAATATGCTGGGCATTGCCGTCTTCCACAAAACAAGAAATACAGCCTGCTTAACGCCACGATTTGGCATATTGTTCATCTTTTTAAACTCTTCGTTAACCATCTGAGCCAGATCGATACTCTGCACCTGATAGCCGTACTGCATCAATGAAAATATTATGTATGACTCGGCAGAATTGGGATCAAACCCCTCGTATTTAGTAGTATAATCCTCTTCATAAGAGATAACACTATTTTCTTTTTTCATCACCTCAAAGTTCTGGTTACTGCCTTTAGTCCCCATAACATAGACCTCTGCACCTGAAGGCTTGCTCGACTTATTCGAATTCACGTGAATAGAAATAAACAAGTCAGCTTTGGCACGATTGGCAATGTTTCCTCTCTCGTGCAACTCAACAAACCTATCGTCATAACGGGTAAATACCACTTTCACATCAGGGTATGCCTGCTTAATCAACTGACCGAGCCGTTTCCCAACCCACAGATTGATATCTTTTTCTTTTAGATTTTTAGATACAGCACCCGGATCTTTACCACCATGTCCTGGATCAATAACCACAGTCGAGAGTCTACTATATCTCGCATTATTATCCTGAGCCTTAACCACATAACTAAAAAGACTCAGCACACTTATAAATAAAAATATTTTCATTTTCCAGAGTTTCATTATCTACTATGATATGAATTCTGTTTTTTTTGATTAACTTTGCAAAGTTAAAAAATTTTTTTTGTATTGTTTGTGAAAATTAAATATTCGTTGGCAATTCTGTTATCGGCAGTTTTGTGTTGTGTTTTTTTGCCGACTGCTGGAGACACAGGCATCGCTAATTACAGATACTATATCGAAGGGACAGATTCAACTAAACAGGATTCATTAAAGCTCAGTTCATTAAATCTTGTTGCAGACTCTGTTCAATCGGACACACTCCCAACTGACACTACCCTTAAAAAGAGAAGTTTCCTTGACGATATAATCACAGGTAGCAATAAAGACTCTCTGATTTATAATCTCAGAACAAATAAAGTGCGAATTTTTAGAGACGTGATTATCAATTATCGTGACATCTCGCTGAAATCGGCCGACCACATCAATATTGATATGGCTACGCGTGATGTCGAAGCATTCGGTATGGAGAACGATTCGGGTAAAGTTTCCCGTCCCATCTTTGTGGATAATGGCACTGAGTATGTTATGGATACACTCAGATATAATCTCAAAAGCGAAAAAGCAAAAATCAAAAGTGTATTCACCAAAGAAGGTGATGGATTTCTGCACGGACGGGTTATCAAGAAAATGCCCAATAATGATGTCAATATTGCCGGCGGGAAATACACAACCTGCAACGAAGAACACCCACACTTTTATCTTGCACTAACAAAAGCAAAACTCATTCCGGGCAAAAAAATCGTAACAGGTCCGGCGTATCTCGTAATGGAAGATGTACCGATTTATTTTCTGGGATTGCCGTTTGCATTCTTTCCGATGCAAGGCGAAAAAAAATCGGGTTTCATAATTCCATCTTATGGTGAAGAAACTCAAAAAGGTTTCTTCCTGAGGGAGGGCGGTTACTACTTTGCATTCAATGATTACATCGACCTCACCGTACTCGGCGGTATCTACACGAAGGGTTCGTGGGAAGCCTCAGCAAGAAGTCGCTACATTAAGCGGTATAAATATAGTGGCAACATCTCATTTAACTACTCAAAAAATATTCTCGGTGAAAAAGGTGCTGCCGATTACATCAACTCGGGTAGTTACAGAATCGCTTGGACTCACACTCAGGATCCGAAATTCAAACCCAATTCAACATTCTCGGCAAGTGTGAATTTCTCATCAAGCGGATACAACAAATATGGCAGTCAGACGTTGGACGAATATCTGAATACACAAACAAACTCAAGTATTTCATACTCGAAGTCGTGGCCAGGAAAACCATTTTCGCTTTCAACCAACTTGCAACACTCTCAAAATTCAAGAGACTCGACCGTATCACTTGGTCTGCCCAACGTCGTGTTCAACGTATCAAGAATATTCCCGTTCAGACGAAAAGAGGTTGTCGGAAAACAACGTTGGTATGAAAAAATTTCACTCAGTTATACCGGAACTCTTGCAAATAGTATAACGGTTAAAGAGAAAGATTTATTCGGTAAAGATATGTTCAAAAAGATGCGAAACGGCGTCAATCACCAGATTCCGATTTCTACCTCAATGAACATCCTTAAGTTTATTACAGTCAGTCCGAATGCCAACTACCAGGAACGCTGGTATTTCAAAGAGATTGAGAAACGCTGGAATCCTCAGACAAATTCAGTCGAAGTAGTCGATACGACTTACGGATTTAATCGTGTATACAACTATAGTTTCTCAATGGGTATGTCTACACGTATCTATGGTATGTTTGAATTTAAGAACCCCAAATCACCCGTAGTAGCGATTCGTCACGTCATAACTCCGAGTATGTCATTCTCGTATACACCAGATTTCGGGAAAGCCAAGTACGGATACTACAAACCTGTTCAGGTTGACTCAACCGGCAGAATAGACTACTACTCGCCATTTGAAGGTGAAATGTATGGTGTTCCGACTCGTAGCAAGTCTGCCGTTCTCTCATTCGCATTGGGAAATAATCTCGAGATGAAAGTGCGTTCGAAACGAGACTCTACAGGTACAAAAAAAATTAAAATTCTGGATAACCTGTCGATAAGTTCTTCATATAACTTTTTATCCGACTCGTTGAATTTATCACCATTCTCAGTGAGTGGTCGAACTACACTTTTCAACAATTTCGGTATTAATTTCAATGCTACGTTCGACCCTTATCAGGTTAATGAAAATGGAAATAAAATCAACAAGTTCCTAATTGAAGACGGAAAACTTGTTCGTATGACCAGTGCAAGCTTTTCGTTTGGATATTCATTTAATTCGGCCGGAAATACAGGTGCAATGAACGACCTTAACTCAATGAATTCACCTCCACCAGAATATTCAGATTTCTTCAATCAAAACAATGTCGATCCAAATATTCAACGACAACTGAGTACGACATACTATGAATTCAGTATTCCGTGGAACTTCAGTTTTAATTATAGTTTTACATACTCGAATAACGGCAAATCAAAATATGTCACCCAGACCTTGGGATTCAATGGCAGTCTGACCCTCTCTGATAAATGGGGATTCTCATTTAATGCAGGTTACGATTTTGAGATGAAAAAGATTACGCCTGGTACCTTCTCGCTGACTCGCGACCTGCACTGCTGGCAGATGAGTTTCACCTGGGTACCTATCGGTTTCCGACAGAGTTGGAGTTTCAACATCGGGGTCAAATCATCACTGCTGCAAGACCTTAAGTATGATAAACGAAGCAGTTACTATGATAACTACTATTATTAAAATAAAACCGAAAGAGTGCGACAAAGGCACTCTTTTTTGTTTTCCCCAACAAAAGAATTTCCAAACAAATTTAAACGAAATTTTGGACAGAATATAATACAAATCAGTACTCCAAACGACGTTCAGTATTAATAAAATTACGTAACTTTGCAGCCGAAAAATAAAAACCTTTTTTGTGATGATCAGATTTAGTTTAATTTCACTTTTGATTTTATTCACAGCAAACTTGGCAGTATCCTCACCTAAAAATGATAATACAAGAAAACCGACGTTCATTGCTGTCAATGCAAATATCGGTTCATTGCTGAAGACCAACGATTTTCTGAAGGCCGCAGAAATTCCGTTCAGTTCGTCGCTGGCACTCAAGTTCGGATTAAACACCAAAGGAGACAATTGGAAAGATTTCGCATACGGAATGCCCTATTACGGCATCGGACTCTACACCATCAGATTCAAAGACAATGACGGACTCGGCAAACCCGTATCGTTGTACCTTTTTCAGGGTGCAACAATCTCGGAACTCTCACCACGACTGAAACTAAACTACGAGTGGAATCTCGGCATCTCAACAAATTGGGAACCATACGACCGTTTCGATAACCCGACAATGGACGCAATCGGGTCGAATGTCAATGTCCACGTAGCACTGAATCTTATGCTCAGATATTCAGTAAATGACTATTTAGACTTGAATCTCGGTGGAGCATTCACCCATTTTTCAAACGGCTCATACCAACAACCCAATGCCGGAGTTAACCAATTTTCGGGATTTTTGGAAATGGTCTATAAATTCAATCCCGTTAAATCACCACTTAAATCGATTGAAAACCACGAACCATTTACACCTCATTACGACCACGACATCTTGCTGAATATCTCATCACGTCAAGTTGAAGCCGATACGAGCAAAACCAATTTGCCAAGTGAATACACCAAACACCGATTCAAGATTTTCAATCTCAGTTACGGATTTTTGAAGGTGCCAAACTATCGATATAAATATGGTGTCGGGCTCGACCTATTGTACGACGAAAGTTCGGGAGCAAAGATGTGGCGACAGATTCACCCTGAAGATGGCGAAGTTTATGAGCGTATTAAACTCGCACCCGTAACCGATAGGCTCTCACTTGGAGCATCACTGCGAGGTGAAATGGTAATGCCGGGTTATTCGATTTTTGCCAATTTAGGTTGGAACCTGATTCACGGCAACAAAAAAGACCAACGACTTTATCAAGTCATAGGTATCAAACTCTATCTGAGAGATAACTTCTTCGGCACATTCGGAATTCGTGCCACCCACTTTACCAAAGCCCAATACCTCTATTGGAGTCTTGGTTACACAATAAATGGCAAAAGCTACAAGAAATAGTCAAGATAAAATTATAGAGAGTGTACTCCAAAAGAGAGTACACTCTCTTTTTTTATTCTTATAGATAGAAAATTACGCATAAATGCTAATTGTAAATTGACATAAAATTGCTCACCTTTGCGTATAGAAATATAGAGTTATTATGAAGAAATTTACACTATTTACCCTTTTCTTGATTGCAAGTCTGTCCGTTAATGCACAGACTCAGCAATGCCCAAACAGCGAAAAACGAATATCCGACATTGAAAAGATCGTTTCAAAACTACCAAAAATCAGCGGATACATTCAACTCGGATACCAATGGAGTGACAATCCAACCAATACTGAATCTACATTCCATATCCGACGTGCAAGATTAAATCTCACCAACAATCTCTACAAGAAACTTGTCGATTATAAGATTCAGGCTGAATTGTCAGGCTCACCCAAAATAGTTGATGCATATGTTCGATTCACACCCTACAAAGAGTTTAATATCCAAATCGGACAGTACAAAGTACCATTCTCAATCGAAAATATCGACTACTCACCCAGTCGACTGGAAACGATTGATTACCCGATGGCACTACAAAAACTGATGGGTTTCAGCGAAAAAATCGACGGCACTACAATTAAAGCTACAGGTCGAGATATGGGTGTGACATTCTATGGTAGTTTTCTCCCACAAGATGGTTACTCGCTGATTAGTTACCGTATCGGTATATTCAACGGCTCGGGAATTAATACGCAGGACAACAACTCATCAAAAGACCTAGCTGGACGAATTAACATCAACCCGATTAAAGAACTGACTTTATCTTGTTCCTATTACAGAGGAGAATGGGATAAATCGTTTACTGAACGAGAACGCGTAGCCATTGGTGCAGCATACGATACCAAAGACAATATTTTTGTTCGTAGTGAATATCTTATCGGCAAAACAAATATTGTTAAGAGTGATGGACTGTATGTATTATTTGGTTGCCATATTAACGACAAATTGTCATCAGTAGCACGCTACGACACATTCCGCGAGGATAAAAATGCATCTGATTCACGTCAAACCAACTACCTTATCGGTATTGACTACAAGATGTTCAAGCAAGTCAGATTGCAATTGAACTATACATTACAACACTTCGAACAGAACCATCAAGTAGCAACATCAACAAATCATCAGAAATTTTCGTTGATTCAGATGATGCTCACAGGTTCATTTTAATTGCAAATAATAAATCAATATATCGTGAAAAAATTTTGGGAAAATTTTTTAGTCGAAGATTGGGTTGTTACTGTGATATCAATTCCACTTCTTCTTTTGGCAGGATTTGCATATTATCTGCCATCTATTTCGATTCCGTCAAACCTACAAACTGCAGATGCTTGGGCTAATCTCGGAATGCTTTTCATAATCGCACTTGTAGCCCTCTTCGTCGGAAATAAAATGCTAAAACGGCCATTGAAAGGTTTGTTGCGTTCGTTCATCGTCGTATTTATCATCGCAACATTAGCTCTATGGATAGCCAAGATTCCGATTGTAAAATTCTATGGTTTTGAGGCTGTATTCTTTTCAGTAATTTTTGGTCTTATAATCCGTAACTGCTTTAAGATTCCTGAATGGCTGAAACCTGCAATCCAGGGCGAGTACTTCATAAAAATCGGAGTCGTTTGTCTAGGTGCCACAATCCTATTCCGCGACGTTATGAAATCAGGCAGTATGGGATTGCTTCAAGCGATTCTTGTAGTTACAATCGTTTGGTTCTTTGCCTATTTCATTTCACGCAAACTCGGCGTTGAAAAGGCTACTGCAATGACACTATCTTCGGGAGTTTCTATTTGCGGAGTTTCTGCTTGTATTACCGCAGCACGTGTCGCACACACTAACGATAAAAATCTCTCATATGTAGTTTCTGTAGTATTGATTGTTGTCGTACCGATGATTTATCTTATGCCGTGGCTGGCTGAACAGATTGTTCCGTTGCTGACATCAGATCCTGTACTGCAACAAAAAATCGCAGGTGCTTGGATTGGCGGTACAATTGACACGACCAGCGGTGTTGCCGCATCTTCAGAAATGGCTTTTGCCGAGATCAGTGACTTGTCAAATAAGACAGCTGTGATTGTTAAGGCTACACAAAATGTTTTGATCGGATTTGTTGCATTTTTCATTGCCCTTTACCTCTCTACAAAAGGCGAAGATGGTAAATCTCAACGTCCATCATTGGGAATTGTTTGGGAAAAATTCCCAAAATTCATTCTCGGATTTGTAGCTGCTTCATTGGTATTCAGTCTTTGCCAATCAGGCAATATCTTCCCTGACGCAAGCAGCTCAAAACTCGTAGAAACAAGTCTTGCAAAGACTCTGTCACAATTGTTCTTCTCGCTGGCATTCGTCTGTATCGGACTTGACACACGTCTTAAAGACATTATATCTAAAGAGAATCGCAAGACATTATATGCATTCTTGAGTGCTCAATGCTTCAATATTGTCATTACGTTCCTGATTGCCTACCTGTTCTTCGGAGTCATCGGCCCCAAGTTCAACTTGTAGTGACAGGTTATCCATAAAAAAAGTTCGCCGAATTCGACGAACTTTTTTTTTAACCAATTATTTATTTTTTTCAGATTTATTGCACCCACACTTAGAAGCACAATTTCCACATCCGCAATCGCCACTCTCGCAGTTACATCTCGACCTGCGTCTGAACATTGTATATAAGGCAATTGCCACACATACACCCACAACTATCAAAGTCAACCACTCTTGCATACTAAATGAAATTTTGTCCGATTTGCCAAACTATAAAGGTCACAAGCCAAGCGATTCCCGTAGTATAGAGAGCTGTAAATACAGCCCATTTTAAACCAGCCTCACGACGCACTGTGGCAATAGCTGCAATACAAGGCAAATACAACAATATGAACAACATCAAACAATATGCCGTTAAAGGAGTGTAATTCACATTATTTTGCAGAGCAGCAATTAATGAATCCTCATTCTCGCCTGAACCATTCAACACAGCCATTGTACTGATGACAATCTCTTTAGCAGCTAGTCCGGACAGAAGACTGACTCCTATTTCCCAATCAAAACCAAGCGGTTCGAGTACAGGTTCGATTACCTGACCGAGTTTTCCGATATATGTATCTTTCAATTCACAATTCTGCGGATAATTACTCATTGCCCATATTATAACCGATGCTACGAGAATAACCGTACCCATTTTTTTGAGATATTGTCCGGCACGACTCCACATATGACGCATAACGCTACGTGCTGTCGGAATGCGATACGGAGGCAGTTCCATTACAAATGCGACCTCATCTTTTTTAAAGAACAATTTTTTCAGAACGATAGCCGATATGATTGCAATCACTCCACCAATCAGATAAAGCGATGACAATATCACCCCCTGATTATGCTCAAAAAATACCGTTATAAGCAACAGATATACCGGCAGTCGAGCACTACACGACATAAAGGGCATTATTAACATTGTAAGCAATCGATCTTTACGACTCTCCAAAGTTCTGGTAGCCATAATGGCAGGCACATTACAACCGAAACCCATAATCAAAGGGAGAAACGATTTTCCGTGCAGACCTATTCTATGCATAATACGGTCCATAATAAAGGCAGTTCTTGCCATATATCCCGTATCTTCCATTATTGCGATAAAAAGAAAGAGTATCAAAATGTTAGGCATAAATACCATTACTCCACCCACACCGGCAATAATACCTTCTACTAATAAATCTTTAAACGGACCATCAGACATAATACCTTCGACCCACTTGCCTAAAGCTACAAAACCAGCATCTATCCAATCTGCGGGATATTGTCCCAATGTAAAGGTCAATTGAAACATTGCCCACATCAGCAATAAAAATATTGGAAATCCCCAAAATCGATGGGTCAATATTGCATCCGCTTGATAGCCTTTCTTATGTTTAGCAATATTACCTTTAGTGTAAGTTTCGCTCATTGCACCCGTGATGAATGCAAATCGAGCATTGGTAATCAACGATTCTGCACTCTCTCCAAAGATACGTTCAAGACGATTCTGTTCGCGTTCGGCAACAATACTCATTTCCGACGCATTATCACAATTCTGAATTTCCTCTTTTATAACCACATCTCCTTCGAGCAACTTGATTGCTAAATATCGTGAAGCATATCTGGCAACGAGATCCTTATTTTGTCGCACTTCATCCTGAATTGCCGAGATACAATCTTCCAACTCGCTGCCATAATTGATGTGAATATGTCTG
>JAEIGA010011946.1_pt1 | contig 13167 bp, 13 predicted proteins | sample 9270691 | NCBI WGS metagenome assembly JAEIGA01 (sample SAMN17057246, study PRJNA624740) | gut metagenome | biome: biome; isolation source: fecal sample | host: Bos grunniens | place: China: Xizang | collected 2019 | reverse complement strand
ATTATTCAGCCACAATTTGAAGAATTGGATAATATAAAAGTTGCCTTAAATATAAAAGGATCATATAATCGTATATCTGTTCATAATGACATTGCTCTGATGTTCAATACTCAATTTGTTGAGCATATGCTTGATGCTGTTGATGATTACGGACTACAGATGTATTTGCCTTCTTTTTGTGAGTGCCCATGTGTCGAATTTGTTGATGATCCTATAGTTGAAACAGAATCTGTGATTCGCCTAGAAGATGGGACTGTTATGATAGGTTGTAATGTTAGAATTGGTGCCGAGATTAGTTATAATATAGACAGATCTAATTATGGCGATGTGTGTGTTGATATACATCCTCATGTAATGAATTATGAACATAATGATCATTACCTTGAGGTATTGAATCTTATTGAGCTAAATGCAGTAATTAATGTTAGAACGACAAGAATGCTCTCCAAGGTTTTAACCACTGAAGTGATTCCGAGATCTATAAATTTCGTCCCTTACCAGTAGGTAAGCATCCGATAAAATGCATATTGTAGCAGAGAGCGATCTCTGCTACTTTTGTATCAAAACGATCCTCCCATGCTTCACCGAGGGCTTACACAGAACTTAATGATTATGAAATACCTATTAGTAGTAGCTCACCCTGTGGTGCCTTTTCTATAATCTAAGATAATCCCTGAAATAAATTTGCCTTTTTTGCATTATAGTTGTTATATTTGTAAAAATGTTGCAAATATTGTATTGAAATGATTATTGAAATTAAATTAGGTAACTTCTTTTCTATAATGGATGAGGTGGCTCTGGATATGCGTGCTGCTAATATCCAGACAAGAAAATCTAAGGAACTTGAAAATAATACATTTGTTTATCAGAAGGGTAGATTACTTAAAACGGTTGCTATTTATGGTGCAAATGCGTCAGGGAAGAGCAGCATTGTTAAGGCTATTAGAGCTTGTGTTGGGATGGTTATCAATTCTCATAATCATAATGAGAATACTGTTTTCCCGTTTGCTCCATTCAAGTTTGGCGGTGCGGATAAATTGAGTTCTTTCTTTATTCGTTTCAATACTGAGGGAGTGGAATATGAGTATTCATTTAAGATGACTCATACTCATATAATGAATGAGGAATTGTATTATTATCCTAATGGCCGTAGGTCAAAGGTATTCAGTAGGGATGAGTCTGCAGGGCCAGATAAGAAGAATATTTATGATTTCAGGGATGCAATAGCACGTCCTATGGATGTTGTGGCAAATACATCTAAGAAGACTTTGTTTGTTTCTCGTGCAAGTCAGATGGGGCGAGAAGTAGCTCAGAAGGTATTCCGCTTTTTTTATGAGAATTTTATCCTTGATTTTTATAATTACAATCCGCTTTTGTTGGGTAGGCTATTGGAGGAGCATAAGGAGCAGTTGCTGAGTGTGTTGCATATTGCAGATAGTGATATTGTGGATATGAGCAGCAAGCATGAGTTAAAGCCTTACACTACAGCTGTGTTTGACCCAATGAACAATAATACGATTTTGTCAATGGATGATATTCAGAAGACTCAATTGATTATAACTACATTTCATAGGAATAATCCTGCTGTGCCGTTTGATTTTAATACGGAGGAGTCTGAAGGTACACAGCGATTGTTTTTTATGATGTTGACTATACTTGATATTGTGAAGAATAATAAGATATTATTGGTGGATGAGGTTGAGAGGAGTCTTCATACCAGATTGGTGGAATATATCATTAACCTGTTTAATAAGAGTGAATGCGCGCAACTCATATATACTACTCACAACACTTATTTATTGAATAAAGACAAAGTTCGTAAGGATCAGATATATTTTACCAATAAGCTTGCTGATGGATCTACTGATTTGTATTCATTGTGCGATTATAAGGATTTTAGGGATACAATGGATATAGAAAAAGCGTATCTACAGGGACGTTTTGATGCGATTCCTTATATAAATGATTCACTTAGTTTCTAGGTTAGGTTATGGCACGTAATGTTCGTAAGTTGAAGGCAAAGAAAATGCGCCCACTTTTCTTTGTGTTTTGTGAGGGAGAAACTGAGGTTGCGTATGTAAATTATTTGAAATCCAAATATCGTTTCCCTGTTCAGGTAATACCAAAGAAGAGTGATTCAAATATATCATGCCGATATATTGAGAATTGTAAAAGGGAATATCTTACAACTGCTTCTGATAGGACATTCTTGATGTATGACTTGGATGTTGAAGGTGTTATGGAAAGGTTGACTTGTATTCCTGAGGTTACCCTACTTGTCTCAAATCCCTGTGTTGAATTGTGGTTTTTGTTGCATAACCAGGAGTGTAAGTCCGAATTGAACACTAAGGGATGTATTAGAAAATATGAGATGGTTTCGCCTGATTATAAGAAGGGAACTTTGAATGTGTCAGATTTGCAGTTGTTTTATAAAGGTGAAGATGCTGCAGTGGCTAGGGCAAAAAAAATGGGTACTCCTGCTAATCCTTCTACAACTGTTTATAAGTTGGTGGAAGCGTTACGGGAAGAGAGTTTATAGTGTCAAGAATATCCCTAATTTCTAATTGTATAGTGCCCATTGGGATGTTGTCCTAATGGGCACTTTGGTATCCGTTAAATTTAGATTCTAGCCGAAGAGCGGGGTTGGGTAGGTGCCTTGGGCTGACAATTCTTTCAGCTTGTCTACTACCAGTGGTCTGTCTTCCTTGTAGGTTACGCCAAACCATTTGTCGGGAGTATTCAAGACCTTTACGGTGGCTGAGCCTTCCTGGATGGTGGTGTTTACGATGTATGGGATGTAGAACTCTTTTTTAGGCTCGTTGGCATTTTCTTTGATTGCAGCACTTTAAATGTACGTAAGCCCTCGGTGAAGCACGTCTTTTAAATAGGCGCTATTAGAGCGACCTTTGTTATCAAAAACTAAATTATCATGATGACACGAGAGAAAGTGGCAGAGATTCTTCACTATTGCAAGACCAAAGGTATTATACGTGCTTCACCGAGGGCTTACGCTTCACCGAGGGCTTACCTTACGTTGAGGGTGGCTCGAACGGCGGTAACACTGGAAACGGTGGCTCTTCTGACCGGGGTGGCTCGGGAAACAATCCGTCGGGAGGTAACTCGGGTGGTTCAGGCGGTAACACGGATGCTGGTGGCTCTGGTAATACCGACCAGGGTGGCTCAGATTCAGGAACTCCCGAGCAGGTCTTCATCGGCACCTCGGTGAACGACGAGACGAGGGGTAGCGTCACCGGCATGGGCACCTACGACAAGGGTACTGCCGTAACACTCGTAGCAACCGCCAACGAGGGCTACCGCTTCGTGAGCTGGGGCGATGAGGTGACCGACAACCCACGTACCATCTCTGCCGACGTGAACGGAACCATCTACTCGGCGATATTTGAGGCGGTAGAGTAGTGAGCAATGAGCTGTGAGCAGTGAGCTTCCTTCGGATGGCAGGCTCATAGATCATGGCTCAAAGCCCAATGCAAAGAATGCCATGTTTACAATTTGTTGTATCCTAAGTATATGCCTGGTAGTGGGCGGCTTCTTCTGCCCACCCATCGGAATCATCGACGGCAGTGTGCTTACGGCAGGAGGCGAACTCCTCGCCTTCGCAGCCCTGGCCCAGGTGCCCGAAGTGATGAAGGCTGTCCGCAACAGCAAGTCCATCACCTTCACCAAGGGCGACCTGAAGGTCGATGTCTCTTCGGAACCGGAAGATAGGGATTAGAATTTAGAAGAAAGTTCTGTGACCGGTGGGTTACGGAACTTTTTTATGCCGTTTAAGCAAAATTGTGATAGTTATTTAGCTGTATGTCGGGCAAAAGAAGTATTTTTGCATAGAAATGTACTTTATTGACATGTTCAACAATTTGGAAATTATATGAATAAGGAAAGTTTGCTAATTAGAAATTTAGGCCCTATACATGAGGTGGAGCTGAACGATATTTCTCCTTTAATGGTGCTGGTGGGTGAGTCAGGTGGCGGTAAGAGTACTATTCTCAAGGTATTGGCTCTCTTTCAGTGGATATACAAGATGATGAATATCCGTGCTTACTTGGCCAAATCGGGGGTGAGCAAGAGTCCTTTCCGTTTCTCTTGGCAGACTTATATGCGCAATGCGGGTTTTGAGAAGTATCTGAAGCCTGATACGGAGATAGTATATACCGTGGGTAGTTGTACTATCAGTTATGCCGGTGGTAAGTTGAATACTTCAAGTGATATTCCTGAAGAGGAGATGTCGCTGGTAAAGGTGGCTTTTGTGAGTGACAAGCGTAACATGATTTCAAATCTTGTGGCTGGTAAGGCTAAGAATAATTACGATTTCTATTTGAACCAGACGTTTGAGGATTTTGTGGCTGCCACTCGTGTGATTCGAGAGCATGCCATTGATTATTTGAATGTGCGTCTTACAGTGGAGAAGGGGAATAATGGTGAAAATTTTTATATCTCCGGCTCGAATGAAGATGAGGCGTTCAAGATAGGTTTTGAGGATGCCTCTTCGGGTATGCAGAACGTGAGTCCGCTGAGCGTGAATGTGGAGTATTTTACGCATCACTTTGACCCTGTGGTAGCTGCCAATAAGATGGTGTTCAAGTATCTAAGTGAGTCGGATGACCTGAAGAACTTTGCAGCCAAGCAGAATCTGGGTGAATGGAATCAGCGTGTAGTCAGTTTGATGATAGAGGAGCCGGAGCTGAGTTTGTATCCTGAGAGTCAGGCTGAGTTGGTGGATTCGCTGGTGAGCCGTTGCTTTGATGAGAGCCTTTCCCACCAGGTGCGTCTGGCGATTGCTACACACAGTCCGTATATAGTGAACTATCTGAATCTTCTTGCTGCAAGGGCTCTGTATAGGGTCAATGACGGTAAGCCTTCGTTGGCGATGGAGAAGATGAGTGTGTATCATGTGGAGGATGGGTATGCTTATTCGTTAAAGGTAAATGCCAAGAATGGCAGTCAGATAATCAATACAAGGGTGCTGAGTGATCCTATTTCGGCCATTTACCAGTCGTATAACCAAATTGTGGAGCAGGAAGATGGAAAGGTTGCTGAATGATGCCTTGTTGCCGTTCTTGAATGAAAATCGTCCCGGTAATGTGCAGCCTGCAGGTGAGGTGCAGCTGATGGTGGAGGATGTGAAGGAGAAGGCATTGTTTGATGTGGTGGATACCCGTCATATGGGGCTACCTGTGGTGAGGGATTTTGGAAAAGGACATGCTTCTTATCTGAATGACAAGCGTGTGCATAACCTGAAGGTTCTTATGTATGAAGATTTTATGAATGCGCTTGGTGATGTGTCCAAAGGTAAGAGGAGACCGGATTTGATGGTGTATACTACTGATTCGGATTCCTATTTTATCATTCATGAGCTGTCTGTTGGTTCGTCTACCAATAAGCGTCAGGATGGGAAGCATCAGTTGGGAAACACGGTTCAATTGCTCAATCGTGTGCCTGCAATAAAGCAATATCTGTCTGCTTTTTCTCATCGTCTTTGCATTCTTTCCGGTGCAGATGGTGCGGTCAATACTCCGGATGGTATAGCCGATGCTTTCTCTGAAATCTACCGTCAGGTTGCAGAACCAGAACCGCTGAATTGTGCGTTGTGCAAGAATGGTGGGTTTGAGGCTTATATTACGCATAATGTAGTGTTGGAGTGATAGGCCTAATAAGATTTAGCAAGTATTTGTCAAATAATAATCTTGATTATTGTGGACGAGACAGAAAATAAATATATTGGTTTACAAGAGAGCCTTCAGCCTCAATGTCTAAGTGAAAAGAATGAGGCTTATCAGAGTGTGCTCGATATTGAGGAACGTCTTCGAAAAAAAGATGCTACCAATATAGCATTGACTGGTCCATATGGGTCGGGAAAAAGTTCTATTCTAATAACTCTTAGAAACAAGTATTCTAATTACAAGTACTTGAATATATCCCTTGCAACTCTTAAACCATCACAGGCTCTTTCCGGCTCTGAAAATAATCAAAAAAATGAAGATGATAAAGATAAGGTTTCGAAATTAAATCTTGACAGACTTATTGAGTATAGTATCTTACAACAGTTAATATACAAGGAAAAACAAGAAACTTTACCAGATTCGCGTTTTAAAAGAATTTTTCACCTCTCTGATAAGAAGGTTAGATTGATTACAATATCTATCCTCTTTGCAGCTTTGTCTCTTATAGTAGTATTTGAACCCTCTTTTCTTTATGTTGAGTGGTTGTGTCGATTATTGGACGAGAAATGGATGAACGTTGTAGGTGATACAATGTCTATCGTTTATCTTTTGTCTTTCTTATATCTGGCTATCTCTAAAATCGTTCCATCGGTTTGTAACAGCCGTTTGAATAAGCTTAATCTGAAGGATGGCGAGATAGAAATAGTGGAGAATACCTCTATTTTCAATAAGCATTTGGATGAAATATTATATTTCTTTGAGCAGACAAAATATGATGTGGTGATTTTAGAAGATTTGGACAGGTTTGAGACTACTGATATTTTTGTAAAGCTGCGAGAACTGAATTTGTTATTGAATGAATCGAAAGTTGTAGGTAGAAAGATTTTTTTCATCTATGCCGTTAGAGATGATATGTTCCAAGATGCAGAGCGTGTTAAATGCTTTGATTACATAACCACTGTTATTCCTATCATCAACCGTTCGAATGCGAAAACTCAGCTTAAAGGAGAACTTGAAAAACGAGGTGTTACTGATATAGCAGATAAGCATCTTCAAGAATTGGGCTTCTTCTTGCATGATATGCGTTTATTGAAGAATATTGCTAATGAGTATGTTCAGTATAGGGAAAAACTTCAGAAGGGTATATGTAGTGAAAAATTGTTGGGAATGATAGTTTATAAAAACTACTATCCTCAGGATTTTGCCCTACTGCATTACTGCAAGGGTGTTGTGTATGGACTTCTTAATTTGAAAGAAACGTTAGTTGCTGCTAAAATAGAAGAGTTAGAGAGTGAATATGATAAGCATCTAGCATTAAGGAAAGCTAACCTTAAGGAAAAGCAATTGAAAGAGTGCGAGTTGAGAAGAATCTATGTTGATGCATATCGTGATAAGTGTGGTGAGAATGTTTTGCAATTTAAGGTTGGGGATTCCCTTTGCAGTTTGAAAGAGATTGCTTCGAATGAAAATCTTTTTGAAAAGTTAATATCAAGTCATGATGTTACTTATTCATACATAGCTACAACTAATAACTATTATAATGCTGGAAGAGTTCTGCAAAATACAAAGAATATAACATTCTCTGAGATTGAAAAAGCAATAGATGAATCATCTGGATATGCAGAGCGGTTGCTGGCATTGAGAGCTGCTTTCAACGAATTGGATGATGTGAATTATTCAGATACCAAGAAAGATGATATTAGGTCACAATCTTTGAGTAAGATAATGGCTGATATTGATTATAAATCTAATAAGGAATATGCTTCGTTGAAGGTGCCAAGGATGATTGAGTATCTGGTGGTGAGAGGGTATATTGATGAGAATTATTATGACTATATATCTTATTTCTACGATAACTTTATAGATGCTCATGATTGGGAGTTTGTGTTAGACTTGAAGTTGAATAGAGCACATTCATATGATTATCATATCAATAATGTAGAAGCATGCATTAAGGAAATACCCAATACAGTATTTAGGACAACTGCAATATTGAACGTAGAACTATTGGATTATTTGGCAGAGAATAGTTCGGATAGAATGAATCTTGGTCGCTTAAGGGTGGTGTTACGAACAGCGATCAATGAGAAGAAATATGATTTCATTGCTTCTTATTATCAAAAGGGTAGGCAACAAGATGTTGTGTTTACTCAGCTGTATGCACAGCATAAGAATCTATGGGAAACGTTTGAAAAGAATGATGATGAAAATGATAGCTTAAAACTCTGTTGGTTTAAGTATGCAGAGTGGGAGCAGACTTGTGACGCAAGTCAGAAGTGGCTATCGAAGCATTATGATTTTATAACAAAGAATTTACTGGAGATTGGTGAAGAACAATGGTCAGAGCTGATTCAAGAGGTGAGGTATGAATTTATAAATCTCAATGATAAGTCTGTTTACATTTTAGAAACGATTGCAGAAAGAGACGCTTATACATTGAGTCAACATAATTTGCTGATACTTGTTTCATGTATGTTGAAAAAGGAGGTTGATTCTTTGTCTTATAGGTTGGTAAAGGAAACTGAAGACCAAGCTTTGATTGAACGGGTAGAAGCTGATTTGGGAAATTGTATGCAAGCAGTGTTTGCTGCTCCAGCTTCTGAAAAAGAAAGTGAAGCAACCATACTTGGTATATTGATGTCGTCAAATGTGGAAGAAGAAAACAAAATTAAATATTTAAAGAATCAGCAGACCAAGATAAATTTAGATATCGTACAGAATGATTCAGAAAAAACTTTGGCTCTGAGATGTGATGTTGTGGAACCAACATGGGAGAATATCATTCATTATTTGAATATAGTTGCTGATAAGACTGTTGATAATGAGTTAGTAGCTTTTATAGACAAACATTCTGTAGAGCTTTCGTCGATGGTTGTGCCTTGTGATCCTGAAGAGGATGAAAAGATGTTATTAAGACAATTAATAATGACAGACCTTTTGACTTTTGTGGCTTATAAGGACATTGTGGGGCAGTTTACAAGGTGGCAGTTAGCAGGAGTTCCTACAATTGAAGAGAGAAGGGTGCAGTTGCTGATAGAGAAGGGAATGATACGATTTAATGAGCAGAATACGAATGATTTGTTAGAACATTTTTCTGCTGACTTAACAGTACAATATTTATTAAGGTACAAATCTGAGTTCTTAAGATGTGTTGAAAATATTGAATATAAAACAGATGTTGCTGTTGGCTTGATGAAGTCCAATATGTCGATTGGTGAAAAGGCCACAATAATACCGCATTTTAATATAGATATTATAAATGAAGAGTTGGCGGACAACATAGTGAGTGTTCTTACAAAGCAAAGTATTGACCTTCCTCCAGATTTCTTGTTGAAGGTAATGAATCTTACCGGATTATTTACTGATAGACTTAAAGTTCTGAATTATGCGCTAGAGAAGAATGCTTATGCAGAAGAGACAATAACAGCGTTTATAGAATGTTTAGAGGAACCTTATAAATCCATTGCAGAAAAAGGTAAGAAACCTGAGCTTCCTGATACGGAAGATTCTCGAAGATTAGTTAGTCTTTTAAAGGATAAAAATTATATTTCCTCTTCTTCTGATACGAAGACAGGAATTAGAGTATATACAAAATTAAAGTGATAATTTTACAAGAGTAGTAACTATAAAGAATTTAATTTATGAAATATCTACTTGTGGTGGCTCATCCAGACGATGAGGTGTTGGGAGCCGGAGCATCGATGTGGAAATGGACATAGGCGGGCGATACCGTGGAGGTGGCCATTATGTGTACGGAGGCCAAGGCGCGTGCGTTCCGTCCGGAGGATAATGAGCTGGAGGACGATACGAATGCGGCCGTGAAGTTTGTGGGGGTGAGCAAGAAGTATGAGGCTACCTTCCCGAACATTGAGATGAACACCGTGCCACACCTGAAGCTGGTGCAGTTCATTGAGAGTGCCATCAAGGAGTGTGAGCCGGACATCGTGATTACGCATCATCCTGCCGACACGAACAACGATCATCTGCAGACCTCCATGGCTTGTCAGGAGGCGGTTCGCCTGTTCCAACGCAGATCGGAGGTGAAGCGTGTGAAGGAGCTGTGGTACATGGAGGTGCCGTCGTGCACAGAGTGGAAGATAAACAATGCGTTCAACACGTTTAATCCTAATTGCTTTGTAGAGGTAGGCCCCGAGGGTGTGGAGGCCAAGATCAAGGCTCTCTCAATGTATCGTGGCGTGATGCGTCCGTACCCCCATCCACGTTCTGCTGAGTATATTACTGGTTTGGCAGCAATGAGAGGCGGTCAGTGGGGATGTAATTATGCTGAGGCTTTTGAGGTGGTATTAAGAAAGTATTGATAGTTTATAGTTATGAATATAAAGATTGATACTGTGCTTTTGGATAGTTTGACAGAGCAGGCTAAGGCTTCTCCTCGTTTTCGAATGAATTTGGATTTGCGTACTTCTAATGAGGACACGTCACAGAGGATGCTAAATGCGATTGAACCAGGTTCGGTTGTTCCAATTCATCGTCATCAGAAGAGTTCTGAGACTTTTGTTGTGTTGCGTGGTAGAGTGGTGGAGGAGTTTTATGATGAACTAGAGAGGATATGTTGTGCAACTTATGAGGTTGCTGCAGGTGGTCCTGTTTGTGCATTGAATATTCCTGCTGGTACTTGGCATACACTTCGTGCTCTTGAGAGCGGTACTGTGATTCTTGAAATGAAGGATGGGGCGTATGAACCGATTGCTGAGGAAGATATTTTGAGATAAATGACGAAAGGCTCGCGGTGCGGGCCTTTCGTTGTATATGGTGTTATTTGAATAACGGACTTGGATAGTCTCCATTGTCTGCCATTTGTTTCAATTTTTCAACCACCATCGGACGGTCTTCCTGATAGGTTACACCGAACCATTTGTCCGGAGTACTAAGAACTTTTACTGTTGCTGAGCCTTCTTGGATGGTGGTGTTTACTATGTATGGGATATAGAACTCTTTTTTAGGTTCGTTGGCGTTTTCCTGGAGGAAGTTGATGAAGAGTTGCTGGCCGTAGGTGAAGATGTCGGGAGTAAAGCCCCACATGTTCATTGAGGCTGCGGCGTTGCCGTTTAGGGTGCGCTCTTGGTTGTTCATACCTATTCCGGTGATGGTGCCGTTGTTGTCTTTGATTTTGTGGTGTTCTTCAACGGTGGTCAGGTAGCCATCTGTGTTTACTGAGCAGATGCCTCTTGATACTTCTCCGCTTTCTGAGAGGGTTTTGTTGAGGTTGAAGCCTACCATGCAGTATTGGCTTTTTTGTCTGCTTGCTGAGTAAGGAATTCAGCAAGGTTTTTAAAGGATTCGGCGCCGTAGAAATCGTCGGCATTGATTACTGCGAATGGAGTGGTTACGGCTTCTGCTGCCATTAGGGTGGCATGACCGGTACCCCATGGTTTTTCACGCTCTGGATTGAGGGTGAAGCCTTCTGGTAGTTTGTCCAGCTCTTGTTCTACGAGTCCTACTTCTATTCTGTTTTTGTATTTTGAGACTACTTTGATCTCAAATTCTTCTCTGAAGTGTTTTCTTATAACGAACACTATTTTGCCAAAGCCGGCTCTGATGGCATCGTATACGGAGTAGTCCATGATGGTTTCACCGTTAGGGCCTATGCCGTCCAATTGTTTCAGGCCGCCGTAGCGGCTGCCCATGCCTGCGGCTAGGATTAGGAGGGTGGGTTTCATTGTTTTACTTGTTTTTTGCAAAGATAATGATTATTTGAGCTTTTTGTCGGGAAGATTTTATTTGTGTTATAAGTTGAGGTTTATTATGCCGTTGTCTTTGTGGTCTACTTCTTTGTTTAGGTATTGGATTGTGTAAAGTAAGTTGGTCATTGTTTCAGGTGAGAAGATGCATGGGAGGATGTTTTTTATGAAACTTTTCTTGAATGCTATTCTTCTGTATAGGGCGCTTTGCTTGAGGAATTTTTTTATGTCGTTGTCGTTAATTGGTGGTGTTTCTATTGCAAAGAAAAACTGAGGAAGACCACCCCTAAGGAGCTCTCTTGTGAATGCTAGAGGAATGATTTTTATTTCGCTTTCAGGTATTTGGTTTTCTTGCATGTATTTGTTGTACTGGGTTTTGTTGTAGAATGTCTGCAGCAGTACTTTGGATACGTATTGTTCCAATGTGTCTGAGAGAATATCGTATCCTTCTGCTGGGAATTTTACGCCGCTACTTATTGTGCCTAGCATTCCATCGTATACAGCAAATCCTTTGTCCCTGGGTTTAAGGAAGAAATGGATGTAGTCATTTTTGTGTTTCTTGGGTTCGCATCTGGTGAACCAGATGGCTGAGACTCCAATGGTGTTGGTGAGTAATGATTCTGCAAATGGCTTTAATTCTTTGTCTTTTCCCATATCCATTGTGCGGATGGTTTTATTGTAGCCAAATGGGTAGTCTATTGTTAGATGTGTTCTTACTTCATTGAAGTATTCTGTTCTCTGGAGATCACAGAGGTATTGGTTATCTGTGTGTTCCAGATTTTTAATTCTCAGAATCATGTTACCATTGAATGTGTTTGGCTTTTCTTTTAGAAATTCAGCCAGGCTTTTTTCTGAGTAGGCTATTATATCATCGCGTAGTGCGTGGAGGGTTTTATCGCATGAGTTGATTTTGATGGATGTATCAGGCGATGTGATGTAGTTAATGATTTCTTTGTAGTATGTTGTGTATGTCTGGCAGTCTTTTTCTAGTTTGAATTGAAAAGTTTTGAGGTCTACGTTTGTGTATTTGGAGTCTTCAGGTGCAGATTTGTAGTTTAGGAATAGGGTGTCGTCTATTTTGTTGTCTTTTTGGTAGTGTATGATATCCTTTATTATTGATACGGGATAGAAGTATGATTTCAAGTAGTAGTTCTTGAAGTATCTTAGTCTTGGGTATATTTTGCCGGTGAATGTTCTGGCGTTGTTGAATGTTTTGAGTATTAGTAGGAGTTCTTCTAGGATCATGTTTTTTTTGCAAAGATAGGAAATTTGGGGGAGAGAGCGCCCTATTTGTGCCATTTGTAGGGGTGTAAAAAAGTCATCTAAAACGGAATGGAATGTACCACTTGTGGCGGAGTGGAATGTACCCAAAAGGCCACCTGCAATAAGTGATTACGTTCCCTGATATAGGAAAATATGAATCCCCAATAATCGGAAATGACAATTAATTGGGGACTGATATAAAGAATCTTGTATGATTGAACTTCCTGCACGGAAGATTGTTGTGGTATTAAGTAAGCGCCATTTTGAGATTCTAGTTATTCAGTTTGTTACGTATTTAAGTTAGTTTGTGTTTTGAGCCCGCTGGTGTGGGCTTTTTTATTGAGGGGAGGGAGGAGATGACATTGTCATTTGATGCGATATTAGTAAGCATCCGATGAAATGCATATTGTAGTCAGGAATGTTCCTGGCTACTTTTGCATTAAAAAGGAAAGCATATGATAACACGTGAAGAAGTCCTTGCGATTGAAGAGTACTGTGCAGAGCACAAGGTTACTCATAAGGCT
>JAEIGA010011945.1_pt1 | contig 13168 bp, 4 predicted proteins | sample 9270691 | NCBI WGS metagenome assembly JAEIGA01 (sample SAMN17057246, study PRJNA624740) | gut metagenome | biome: biome; isolation source: fecal sample | host: Bos grunniens | place: China: Xizang | collected 2019 | reverse complement strand
GGTAAAGGTATGGGGGGAGCGTGCATTATTTCGGAACGGAGGTAAAAAGTTATGAGTTATAAGTTATGAGTTATGTGTTACCCTGCGGACGGTTTGGCGACCTTGCTTTGCTTGTCGAAAGATTAACAAAAGGGAAAGAAATATTGAGATATGGGGTACTGAGTGTGTAGATATGAGGTTATTTCGAAGGAAAATAGTCTAAAAATGTAGTTATCTCGAGGCAATTGATTAACTTTACATCAGAAAAGAGTTTCGGTATGAATTCCGCTCTGGGAGCTGTTCCAAAGGGGTATTGCTGAACTGAAACTCTCACCTTGTATCTAATATTGGAATTATGACACTGAAGGAATATGCGGATATAAAAAAGGCATCGATAGAGGATATTGTGAACTATGCTTCGACAAAAGGCATGGCCTTACCTCTTGACGCAGATTATATCCTGGACCAGTCTACCATGAAGAGACTGGACCCCATGTTTTTATTCAAATATAAATATAGATTCAGTTATTCGGAGAAACCCGCAACTGAATCAGCTAGTGTACCGTCCAACGTTCCGAAGAGTGAACCGGTGGGGAAAGTTCATCAGCCCACTTTCAAAAAGATTGATTTGGAAGCGTTGCAGAAGTCGTTGGCTATGAAGGCGACTGATGATAAGAAACGTAGGGAGCCGAAAGAACGTTCTGCCGTAAACGGCAGAATAGCCAGACCGCAAGAAAAGAAGGAGTATAGGGAACATAAGAACCGCCCGAATCATTCGAAACCATCAAAAGAAAAGAAACCGAAGAGAATTGTAGGTGTCGTCAAATTTTTTGATGGATATAAAGCTTTCGGTATTGTCCTGTCGGGGCATAAAGATGTCAGCAATAAACCGGAGGATGCTGAAACTATTTTCGGCTTCTATCTTGGTTCGCAGGAATGGGCCGGTGATTCGGTCCCCTTTGAAAAGCAATGGGTGGTCTTTACCCCGCAAGATGGCCGCAGAGGGTGGACTGCTGTCAATGCAATGCCGTTGACCTATGATAAGGAAGGGCTGATGACGGTCATGACCTATCGAGGACCTTATGCACGTATCAAAGGGCGGGACACCAAAGGGGATTCGTATGACTTTAACGTGTTATGTACCGTCATAGATACCATCAGCAGGAGAATGAATGACGGTTCAAAGGTTGTTCTGGATACGTTTGTCGAATATATAGCGGGATGTGCTCCAGATAAAAGGGAGAATGTCATCGCGGAGTTCTTGCAGGATATCGATTTATGCAAGAAGCTTATCGGCCATCTGCCGCAGCTGAAGGATTATCAGCATGAATCGGCTGATTTTGTAGTTGTGGCACAAGCTTTGCATAATGTGCTTAAAGAGGCTATCTTCCAGAAAAAGGAAATCAGTGTACTGGAATCCTTGCCGTCTGATTTTGATTTCCTACCCTACCTGGATAAACTGGTCAGCATACTGGAAGGTTCTCTGGATACACAGGAATATAAGGTGAAACAGTGGTTGGAGAACCACAAATCCTTGATAGAGCCTATCCTGAATGCGGGACTACCCTTGTCCCCTGCCCTGTTATATCTTGTATATAACATCACGAAGAATCTGGATGTATTGGTCAAATGCGACAGACCTTGGCATGAGATGTATGATTTTCTCTCCAAAAAATCGAGTTCGCTGGCAGGTTTCTACATCAAGGAGTTTTTTGAGGGTAAGGATGCCGGCTATTTGCAGCAATGTAATATCGAAGACCATCTGACGACTTCCGTTTTGGAAACAGTCGTTGACATGATGGTGCTGCAACCGGATAAGCATGTTGCATTCTTGAGAGTTGCTGCGGAATGCTTTGCAAAGAACGCATGGAACGGGTTGCGTCATTATCTGTCGAAGCAACTGGATATCAGGTATGTCTATGGTACGTTAGCTGACAGCTTGAACGAACAGGTATCATCAAAAGAGAGTGAGGTCCGTCAATTCTTCGCGTTGGTCAAGGAACATGGTTTGTCCATCCAGGACATCATGAGAAGTGGCAGTCACCTTTGTGACGAGATGCTGACGATGCTGTTTACCCTTACAGGAGACCTTGACTATCTGAATGACATTGAAGACTTTGAGAATGTCCCGAAGTGGCTTAACACACAGTCGGATGAACTGTTACGTCTGTTCTTGCAGAGTTGTAGTACCACCTTCACCAGTGAAGAGGATAAACAAGAAATAGCAGAAACGCTCTCTGCCATCCACGAAGAGAAATTCCGGGATGCTATACAGAACCTGTCGGATGATGAAAAGTATCAGCTGTTACAGCTTTGTCCGGAGGATTACGCCAAGCAGCTTGTCTGCAAATATTTTGCTTCGTCGAAAGTATTTGAACTCTATATCGGGGAACAGTGGAAGCTTCTGAAGGCTACTGTACCTTATGTGGCCTTTGACGTGATGACCGAAGGGGATGCTGTCAAGGAATTTTCCATCAGAACCCAGGAGAATACGAAATATTATCAGGATGAGACACAGTTCGGCTCGTTGCTTAGAGCCTTGAACCGTGCAGACATCCTTGTAGGTCATCGGATTAAGGACGTGCATCTACAAGAGTTGTTGCAATCCAAAGGTTTGGAATCAAAGGCTTTTGTATGGGACACCCTGGAGATAGAGATTCTGCTGAATCCATGCCGCTATTCGTATGCCTTGAAGATGCAACCGTCCACGAAAGAGCATGTGGAGGTCATCGACCGGTTGTTCTGGAACCAGCTCTACCGGTTATCACTGGAGCCTTCACTCTGTACGGAACTGTCTGAGCTGCTGCCACCCCGGATAAAAACCATCCTAGAGGAATTGCGACAACCTGAATTCACTGAATTCTTCCAATTGACCTCGGGTGGTGATGACTGTTTCTTCCAGGTGCTGGAAGATACGGATGAACATTTCGTCAGTCAACTGAAGGAGCTGGCTGGCAATACCTCCAAGACGTTGCTCATAGCTCCGAAGCGGTTGTGGTCGAAAATAGCTTCACAGGTCAGTCTGCACTTTGTCGGAACTGAAGTACCTATGGATTACTTGTCTGTCAGTGCAGAAGCTTTGGAAGCTCATCCGATGGAAGACGTTCTGCTGAATGCACTGCTGAAACGCTATATCACGTTGTCGAAGACACCTGTCGTATCAGGAATCGCTCAATACTTGCGTTATAACCTGCTGCCGGATGAACGGTTAAAGGACTATGTGCTGCCTTATCAAGGAGCGATTGACTGTGCGGATATAGCCATCATCGAACAATCGGAAGTGTTGAATGACTACGAGGAAATTTACTTTGTCGGTTGTGAGATAGAGAACCGTATGAGCCATCATACTTTGCCGGAGAGATTGACGGCCAGTGATTTCTGGGGCTGTCAAAGCAGTATACCGATGCGAATGGGTGCATCCACTTTTGTTGCTGTCACCTCGGAGGAAAGGAAACTGCCTGTATTGAAGGATGTTCCAGCTGATGCTGTCAACGTATGGATAGAACGCACTCAGGCGGGTGACTATACGGTCAATTACAACTATGACATCTTCAAGAAGCTGGAACAGATAAAGAAGAAGAAAGGTAAGGACTTTCAGGTTCATACCATTCCCTGGTCCTCGGGTCGGAAAGGTTCCGAATCGATAATCCTCGTACATAGTGCGAAGCACCGGAGTTTTGATGCACCTGCCAAACGTGTATCCGCTACTTCGAGATACCGTTCAGTCTATTGGACCTATCAGATGGGACTGATAAAGCATCTCTCTGAACATAAGGATTCCAAACCGGTTATCCTGCTGCTGGAAAATGAGCTTGAAAGAACACAGGTGGAATCGTATGCCCGGGCGTGTGGATTCCATGTACCGGAAGATACCAATCTGGTCAATGGATTGGAGCAGGTTGCACATTATCAGAAGGGGATGCTTGTATTAGGCAAAGAACGTTTCTTTGATGTGATAAGCTGGCGAAAGGATACAGCCTTCTGTTATGTCTGGGACCACCTTGCCGTGGAAAAGCACATGATGATGTGGCAAGGTTTCTCGACCGAACTCAACAAGAATTTATTGCAGGACGGTGTGGAGGAATCCGGAGAAGACTTGAATGCAGGAACAACGAAAGATACTTATCAGACCACCTTGCTGTCCCTCTGGCCGGTCTATGAATATTACTTTAAGTTTATCAAGGCCAACAGCTGCGAATCAACGATGTACGTACTGGATTCGTTCATGGAGGAATATCATACGTTATCCTCGGTATGGGGAGTCTCTTCCTATGGGGTACAAAACCTATGGAAGGATGAAACCAGCTATAATGAAGCCCTGGCAGAAACGCGAAAGGTATTTACCGATGATTGTAAGTCGTATACGCAGGATGCTGATGTAAAGGTGGCTATGGATGTGATACTGCATTCATTGATAAAGACTGCCAAAGTGCCTAATCCGGAGTGGAGTCCAATACAGAAAGAGGTGTTGCCGCAGATTCTGACCAAGGAGTCAGACTTCTTGATATCGTTGCCTACGGGTGGCGGCAAGTCCGTCCTTTTTCAAGGTCCGGCACTTTATAATGCTGCCTACAACCACAAGCTGAGTGTGGTTGTTACTCCGCTGAAGGCGTTGATGCAAGACCAGGTCAAGGAACTGGGAGAGAAAGGTTTCATCACGAATGTGGACTATCTGAACGGTGACCGTTCTTACCAGGAAATCAGAAGCATCTACCGTAAAATAAACGGTGGTGAGATAGCCCTGTTGTATGTAACCCCTGAACGCTTCCGTTCGAGAGCATTCCTGAACGCCCTGAAGACGCGTATCAGCAATGACAACGGATTGGAATACATGGTATTTGACGAAGCACACTGTATTTCGCAATGGGGAATGGAATTCCGACCGGAATATCTTAATGTGATAAAGAAGTGCCAAGAGCTGAAAGAACAGTATGGCAGTCGTATGTGTATTGCCATGTTTTCGGCCACGGTCACTGACATGATATACAATCAAATCAATGAGATTATCCCTGTCAAGCGGTTGGGCAAGGAGAATGACAAGACCCTCTATAACCCGATTCGTAGTCATATCGGTATGGAGTTCAAGGAAGTTGCGCATGACAACCAGAACCGGTTGGCAGAGATTGTCAACTACATTGCGGAGCATCGTATCGATGCGGTAAAGAGCCGTATGCTGGTATTCTGCAAGACTAGAAGCCAATGTGAGGAGATGGCATTGATGCTGTCCGCCGAATTGGCAGAAAGAGGCATTCTGGACAAATCGGTTGCCAGTGAAAGCATCGGCTATTTCCATGCCGGTATGGATGGTGATGACCGTGAAGAGACCTATAAACGTTTCAAGGATGAAGCGGACCCGTTGTACATCCTCTGTGCAACTAAAGCGTTCGGTATGGGTATGGACATTCCGAACATCCATTATGTCGTCCACCTGATGCCTCCAAGTGTGATGGAGGACTATCTGCAGGAAGTCGGACGTGCCGGACGTAACAAGATGATGTATGAGGAAGTGGGATTCAGTGCGGAGAACCCGATTCCGACGCTTTGTCTGTGCTCGAAGGAGGATTTGAAGAAGGCCAAGGAACAACTGCTGCAAAGCAGCATCAGCTGGAAGAACCTGGAGGAAATCAGGGAAACGATAGTCAGCTACATCACCAGGATACAATCGGTGGAAACCACCCGGGAAAAGCCGGTCGTGTTGCCGAACACGCTATGGGCACGTAACCAGTTTGACTTTGACTTTACGGATTTTAGAATCGGTCTGTACTGGTTGGAACGCATGAACCGCATCAAGATGGGTTATCTGAGTTCAGCCCATATCAATGTGACGTTGCTGGATGTGTCAGAAACATTGCCTTTTGTGGATAGCATGAAGACTCATCCGACCGAGTCCAAGGCTGCTCAATTGGCTTCGAGGATAATGAAGGAATTGAAGGTGTTGTACGAGCAGCAAGGTTCGGAAACCTTACAGGTATCGTTGCAGGAGTTGGCAGGGAAAATGGTTGTACATCCGACGAAACTGGTTGACTGTCTGTTATGGTGCGAGAAAAACAGATTCTTGCAAATAGAGGATGAGGTACGTTGTCGTGTTGCCTTTACCCGCATGGATGAAGTTTCCTACTTCTTCCAATGGAGAGCCCATAAGGTTGCTCTGCAAATCATCATGGATGCTGTGCGAAGCTTGCTGGGTAAACAACGCAGGCATGTCGAAAAGAACTATACATTGAATGATATCCGACAAATCCTCAAGGAAGTGGATACTTTGCAGGAGATTGTCAAGGATGTTGAAAAGACCGACGAAAACGGTCGCATCGTCAAGGAACAGTATATGACCTGGTACAAGGCCGACGACAAGGGTAAGAATGTAGGATTGTCTTCGGCCAAGAAATATCGGGATGACCTGTACAAGAAGCGCATCCGTCAGATATTCTTCCTGTTGGAACTGTTGCCGGGAGTGCGTGTCAAGTCTTACTTGGATACGAAGAAGAAGACGGTCTTTCAGTCCATTATAGTGGAAAACAACGATTGGGATAAATTCCTGAATGAATTCTATGTGGACTGCCGTTCGGTGCTGGAGTTTATCAACAAGCATGTGCAGCCGAACTTCAGATGGTCCCAAGCCATCATAGAACTTGGTTTGGGCGATAAGGGTTATGTCTATTTTGAGAATATCCTTCAGTATCTGCACGGGATGGGCTATATCGCCAAGGACATGCTGATACCTACGGGGATAGAAATATATGCAACGGACCGTATTGAGGAACCAGTGGCGGAAGATGTGCCGGAGACCTCTGCTGACTTCGGTCACAAAGCTGATTTTGACGAAGCGATGGAGATACGGAAACTCCGTCTGAACGTGATGGAGGTATTGACTACCCGCATCCGGAGCAAGAAGGATTTTCAGGAACTAATTTCGAACTATTTCGCCGTTACCGGCTCGTCGGATTTCATGGAGTTATTGGGAAAATACTACGATGAATCGGATGAAATATGGAAAGCGGTACGTGCTACTGCCATCAAGAATGCCGAAGCCCTGTTAAAAGGTAATGCTGAGCAATGGGCCATCTACAACTATAATTCGAACAGCAATGTCAATGTGGAAGCCGGACCGGGTTCGGGCAAGACGCATCTGTTGACGATGAAATGTGCGAGACTGATTTATCATCAGCATGTCACCCCGCAAAGCATCCTGGTACTGGCTTATAACCGTGCTGTGGTGCTGGAACTGAAGAGTCGACTTGCGAAGCTGTTCGCTTCGTTGGGATTGAGCCGTTCAGCCAGTCAGCTCCATGTATACACGTTTCATGGTCTCGCCAAGCGTATATGCGGAGAGAAAGCCCTGGATGGCTATGAGATGTCTGAATGGGAAGGCATCCTTTTGGATACGATTAAACACCAACCCAAGGAGGTGCGAGCCATGCTGCCTGACCTTAAGTATGTATTCATTGATGAGTTTCAGGACATCACCCAGACTCGTCTGGATGCCATGTTCGGCCTGAGAAAGATATTTGAGAAACTGTCCTTCTTTACCATTGGAGATAAGGACCAGAGCATCTACGGATTTGAGAAAGCGGAGTCCATGGACCCGAACTATTACTACAATCAGCTGTATGAAGGTCTTAAACCGAAGAAAATGACGATGAACACGAACTATCGTTCGTATCCGAAGATTCTAGAAGCTGCTTCCCGGTTCTTACCTGAGACCTCAAAGGTTCCGGTTCCTTCGCCACAGAGCAGGAAGAACGAACCCCTGGAAGAGTACGTCCATATCTATCCGTCCGGACGTGACTGGGCCAAGGAGTTCAAGGCCCATGTGCAGTATTTCGTTCAGAAAGGGATGAAAGACCTGGCTGTATTCTTCCGGACCAATGGTGAGGTCTATTACGGTTATTCACTGATACGTGCCCAGGACATTCCGGGTATCCGTATCCGTATTCAGGGTGCTTCAATCTGTGAGCTTTACCGTATGCGTGAAATCTATGCCATTGTCAAGTACCTTGAAGACCATGGCAACCAAAAGATTGTGCTGGAGAACCGACAAACGGAACTGGCCCTGAAAAATACCATTGCCAAGTGGATACAGAATTTCCCGAACTGGGACACGTTCTATATGGATTTTGCCTTTGTCCTGGTACTGGATTATCTGGATTATGCAGAAACGGAAGAAGAACCCCATACCTATGCGGACATGGCTGCCAGCATCCGTGACACGTTGAAGGAAGATAATCCGCAGTTGTACAAGCTGTACGATGACCAACGGTTTGCTTCCCGCCGAATCTGTCAGGACAATAAGATGAATGTCGTGCTGACCACCATGCACAAAGTGAAGGGCTTGGAGTTTGATGCTGTGCTGATAACCCCTTCGGTAACCTCGTTGCCATTCAGCCCGTATGAGCAGGTTCCTGTCAACCAACCGCTTTCGCAGATGGATATGCAGCAGATTGAGGAAGAACAGCGGTTGCTCTATGTAGCCTATACCCGTGCCAAGAAGTGTCTGGTGGTCTATCCGGGTGAGCGTGAGCAGGCTGTGATGAGTATGCGTCGCTATGAAAGCAGGGAGGACCAGTGGGGTCTGAGAGAACGGAAATCAGGTCTGGATAATTATAATATTGGCTTCAATGCCAACTATAATTTTGCGAACAACCGTTCCATCATGCTGAACGTCCGTAAGAATGACCCTGTATCGGTTCATCTGGAATGTGGTAAGACACGTACCGGCCAGGTGTTCTATATCTGTAACGTGAAGCACAACGGTGTAACCATCGGTCAGCTTTCGCAGAACAGTACAATAGCCAAAAAGATGAAGGAAAGCAATATCCGTTGTCTTACCGGCTTTTTCATCAGTGAAGTGTTTTATTGGACCTACGAGGACACTGTGGCTGCAGACCGTCGTATTGAAAAAGAGAGCGGTTACAGTCCTGACTACGCATCGAAATGGAGCGATGTAGCCAAGAAGCAAGGTTATATCTTTATTGTGGATATAGCCGGTTACGGTCAAGAGGTGTAAAATGATAAATGAACGTAAACTATGAATCAGAATAAAGACAAGCAGATACCGGGTGCATTGCCGATAGGAATGCGACTGGATGGGAAAAAGTTTTCGTACCGGATAAGGGAAGTACTTGGTCAAGGCAGTTTCGGTATTACCTATAAGGCCGACATTATCTTTGAAGGAGATTTGGGAGAGCTGTCCAGCCTGCATCAGTCTGTAGCCATCAAGCAGTTTCATATGCAAGGGTTGTCTGTCCATTCGGGTGAGACGACCTATCTAGGTACGTCAGCACCGGAAGATGACTGCTATGCGGAAAAGTTCAGAAGAGGGTTTCAGAAAGAAGCCATCAACCTGTCCAGGATGCGTCATCCGGGTATTGTCAAAGTGATGGAAACATTTGACGAATATCATACCAGCTATTATGTGATGGAATATTTGGAACGCGGTTCGCTGGACAGTTACATCAAGCAGCAAGTCCGTCTGTCCGAGAAAGAGTCCGTATCGCTTATCCGAAAAATCGGAGAAGCCTTGGGGTATATGCACGACCAGCGTATGCTCCATCTGGACCTGAAACCTGGAAATATCATGCTGGATATGCATGATGAGCCGATTTTGATTGACTTCGGTCTGTCGAGGGTCTATGACCAGACGGGAAAGGCCGAGTCATCGACTATCATCGGACTGGGAACGGAAGGCTATGCCCCGCTTGAACAGGCTACTTATCAAAGTGACGGGAAGTTTGAAACGACCCTGGATATCTATGCTCTGGGTGGGACTCTGTACAAGATGCTGACCGGCGAGGTGCCACCTGCTGCCTCTGAAATACTCAACCATCCGGGTACCTTGACACAAGCCCTGGAAGCAGCAGGTATCAGTGAAAGTCTGACAGCCTTGATACAGCATGCCATGCATCCCTTGCGTGCTGAGCGTATACAGACAGTCTCAGCCTTTCTTGAAGAGCTGTCGGAAGCACAACCGAAGGACACTGCCCATGTTGTCATCCGACAACTCGAAGCGGAGGATAAAGCGCAAATGTCCGTTGTACAACGACAAAAGACGGAGCTATTGCTGATACAGGCAGAGAAGCTGGCCCAATTAAAAGAGACCCCTGGTGCAGAAGTGCAAGCATCGTTGGTGGAGGAAGAAAACAATCTGTTGCGTGAACTGGAAAAGTTCGATTCTGAGCGAAAGATTCTGGTAGCTGAAGCTAGTGTTCCTTCACCTGCCAAGCCAAAGAAACGGTTTGGCAAAAAGGTGCTCATGGCGTTTGATGTAGACCAAAAATCTATGGATGATGACCAGCTGGACCTGATAGGCGATAATTTCGATACGCCGATGCTGATAGCCGGTTGTGCCGGTAGCGGCAAGTCCGTTATTGCCATGCACAAGGCCCAGCAAATCATGGATGCAGGCGGTGATGTGATATTGATAGCCTATACCAAGTCGTTGAACCGCTATATGAGTCAGAACAAGGAAAATGGGCTGAAGAACCGATTTTTCTATCACTGGCAATGGCAGCATTGTGGTATGCCCCAAGCGGATTATATCATCGTAGATGAGATACAGGACTTTGATGAAACGGAAATAAGACAGTTTGTAGCTGCTGCCAAGAAATGTTTCTTCTTCTTTGGAGATACGGCACAATCCATCTATAAGGGATTCGGCAAACAGACATTGAGTATTGATGAAATATCGAAACTTACAGGTGTTCGTGTGTCATATCTGTACAACAACTATCGTCTACCCAAGCCGGTAGCCCGAATTACACAGGATTACCTCGGGCTGGAGGAAGAGAAGGATAAGGTCATCAAGTATTCCGACGCTATCTATCAGAGCAAAGAAAATGTGTTGCCTGTCTTTGTGAAGTGCTATTCAAGAGCTGAACAGATAGAGCGAATGAAAGACATCATCGGTAAGAACAATTATCGTAATGTGGGTATACTTGTCCCGGACAATGAGATGGTCTATGAGATGATGAAAGACTTTACGGGTATCGGCTTTGCCTGTGAATTCAAGTATAATATGGGGTTGAATGAGGATACCTACAAGGACACGCTGGACTTCAAGACTGAAACGCCCAAGCTGATGACCTATCACAGTGCCAAGGGGCTGCAGTTTGAAACAGTGATATTGCCTTTCTATAAGGGGGCCAAGAGTGCCGAAGAGCGAAAAGCTCTTTATGTAGCCATGACACGTACCTACCGGAATGTCTATGTGCTGTATGATGAAATACTATCAGCACCGCTCCGGGATGTTCCGGTACATCTTTATCGGAAAGAGTGAGTTCAACAAATATAATAGGGTGTACCGTTATCATTGGGTACACCCTTTTTCTATCAATCGTTCAGCATCATCGGCATTTGAATGACTATCATGGAATGGTCAGATTCGACAGTGTCGGCAGGGAAAAAGAGGGCTGCCCGTGTACCGTCAAGGTATTTCATTCTCAGACGTTCGTCAGTGAACGAAGAAAGGATGGTTTGTGTCAGTCCGGCTTTGAATCCTATTTTCAGGTCATTGCCTACCTTGTCTACCATAAGGGTTTCTTCGGCCTTGGTATAGAAATCCACATCCTCGCCCTTTACATTCAGTTCAAACCCGCTAATCGTGAATTTCAACAGTTGGGAAGCGGCATTAGAAAATACGCCTACACGCTTGACGCTGTACAAGAGGTCAGCACGATTAAATTCGATGAAATCGGTATAATTCTGAGGAATTACTGAATTGTAGTTCGGATATTTACCCTCAATCATGCGGCTGTAAAGCTCGTATTCTGCGAACTTGATGTATGAGTGTGTACGGTTATGGCCGATGGTAATCTGTTCATCATCCTTGCCAATGAAAGCTTCTGCCAGCTTCGCTGTTTTCAGTGACATGATAAAACTACCGTTCCCCTCGTGCGTACAGTTCTCAGTCATCTTAATCAAGGCATGGCCGTCACTGGCTACCGCTTCGAGCTTATCGTCAAAATTGAAGCAAATACCATTCATTACCGGTCGCAGTTCATCGCTGGCCGCAAAGATAGGAGCCTTTGAGAAGATACGTTTGAGTGATTCAACCGAAATCGTTAAGGAAGATGTTTCGTGCATCTTCGGAAACATCGGGTATTCAAGAATGGATTCAGCCAATGGCATATTGAAATGTCCGTTGTTGTAATGTACGGTACAAGTGGTGTTGTCTATTTCTAAGGTCAGCGGTTGTTCCGGGAGTTCCTTTAACGCTGTTACCATTGTTCTAGCATTAACGCCGAAAACATGGTTTGCAAGTTCGTCCTGTAATTCGATGTGTGCAATGGCAAAATGTTCGCTGTCGGAAGCTGTGATATGAAGATTGCATCCATCCACTTCGAAGCGAAGATTATCAAGGATTGGCAATGAATTCTTGCTGTTGATTACTCGTGCCAAGTTGTTGCACTTATTCAATAATTCACGTGATGAAATAATAATAGTTGTCATAACAGATTGATTTTAGTTGTCGGCTAGGGTTGCCGTGATTGATATTCCCTGTGGATAAAGTCCCTATCTTTATCTATAACAAATGTAGTGATAATCAGTGAGATATGCAAATATTCCGGGCTTATAATTTATAAAATAAATAATAAAAATCAGTTGTTTTCCCTCTTGTTCTATTTATAAAAACAATGGAATGAGCTTGATAAGTGAATTTGTTTAGAAATGTTTTTATGTAGATATGAAAATATGTAAATATGAAAAAATGATTTAAAGAAATACAAGATTTATCCTACGGATGGTTTGGCGACATAGCTACGCTTGTCGCTGTGGTTGCATGTTCGCTTCGCTCATTGCATGTGCCTTTGCTTTGCTCGGCACTTTCGACCTTGCTCCGCTTGTCGAAACATTAACAATAGGGAGAAGGTATTCCTCTTCCTATTTGTTCCAGACCTTATTTGTTTGAACCGGTATTAATGTAAGCGAACTCCCCTCAAATGAGAACTGAGGGGAATTCACTATAAGATTATAGGTTTGGTTGTATGTAGAAACGGTTAAAGCAACTCACTTTAAGTAATAACACACAATATGCTAATAAACTGGAAGTTATAACTTAAAACCTCTAGTGTTACTTTCACTGTTAAAAAGCCGATTCCCATACTTTGAAGCTATCTGCTCTTTGGTGAGTTCTTCTTTATTCATACCCGGCAGGAAACGTTCTTTAAAATCCAAATCGTCCATAGTCATCTCG
>JAEIGA010011944.1_pt1 | contig 13168 bp, 14 predicted proteins | sample 9270691 | NCBI WGS metagenome assembly JAEIGA01 (sample SAMN17057246, study PRJNA624740) | gut metagenome | biome: biome; isolation source: fecal sample | host: Bos grunniens | place: China: Xizang | collected 2019 | reverse complement strand
AACGGCAATTTTTCACCGTTTTATAATCAATTCATATTCTGTTCACACATGAGCAGCAACCACCATCAATTATAACTGGTAGTATAATTATAAACAACATATACGACCAATATAAAATAATACTTGTTGTATAATCCTATCAAATAATACTACAATTATACTTGACATTTGTCAAACCATACTATATAATATAATCAAGGTATAAACCATATACCAATATTGAAAAACTGGAGGTAAACAATATGAAAATAGTGGATGTCATTTCTGTTGTCAAGTCTGGTATCTCCCAGCTGACAGCTGCTAACTACTTTAATGCTGAGACACCTGTACTCACTGAGACAGATACAGCAGCTATAGTAGAGCTCGGTAAATCATTTGATAACTATGAAAAAGCACCGGATATCTTTTTAAAAGCACTCGTTGATACACTCGCTGTAATGCGTATTGACAGCAGACGTTATACAGCTGTACTACCATCTCTTTTTGTAGACACTTATGAATGGGGCGGATTTAGAGAGCATGTAGTTATGGGGCTATCAGATATCCTACAGGATGAGATGTACCCAGTCAATGGATTTATTGACTATAATGATGAGGGTGGTGATGATGAGGCTGTCCGTATAGCCGGTGTAGAGCATGGTACATATAAGCCATCAGCAACATCTAAGTTCTATGATGAGGGTAAACCCTTTATGGTTGCACTCAGCACGATCAGAGAGCAGCTGTTCACAGCTGTCAAGTCAGATAATCCTCTCAGAGACCTCAACCGTATTATCTCAGGTATGCAGGTATCTGTAGATAATACAATACAGCTGGAGGCTGAGATATCAGCACTGTACACTGTTTCGACAGGTGCAGCCAGAGCTATTGCATTAGGTAATGAAATACCACTTGTTACAATGTACAACAGCACAAGGGCTGACTCAGGTACGATCACAAATACAACTACATTTACACTTGTAACAGAAGCACCTGTGGACTGGAGTACATCATATACAGAGTACTATATGCTTGATGATACCGGTATTATAGTACCTATACCACAGGGTGAGAGTGCACCTACTTTTGCAAATCTCACAGTGTATAGTGCAGCTGTAGTACCTACTAATATATCTGTAGTAATACCTACAGGTGCCAGAGCTTTGGATTATCCTGAATTTGTAAGCTTTATGCTTGAAACGATAGCAAATGTAAAGGATGAGTTTAAGTGTTTCAGTGCAGCTTATAATAATCATAACCATGTCACATTCAGTGATGATACACGTCTGGTATTGCTTGCTAAGGTTGCAAACCGTGCTAAGTTCGGAGTAAGAGCTAATACCTTTAATGAGGAGCTTTTAGGTATCGGAGATTTTGAAAAAATATCCAGCTGGCAGGCTAAGAAAATAACAGGTGGTAGGGTATTTGACTTTAATGCATTGTCAAGTATTGCTATGACAAAGGCAGCAGCTACAAAGGTAGGACTGACAGTACCAGAGGGTGCAACAGGTATTACACTTGAAAATATAATAGGTGTGGTATATGATAGATATGCAATGGGTATCTCACTTGATAAACGTAAAGTTACATCAAACTATACAGCCAGTCAGGATAAAATCAATACATTCCATCATCTGATCAAAAATATGCTCATAGATGATAATTTCCCTATGGCTGTATTTACTTTAAATTGATCTCATTTCCCCCAAAGACAAAGCCCATATATTTATGGGCTTTTGTCATATCAAAGAGGTGACTATAAATGAATAAAAAACGACTCATGGAGTTTAAAAACAGAGACAACTATATAAGACATCTGACAACACTACTTGATCTCCAGTGCAGACAGTTTGTATATAAGGGACTACCGGACACTATACCGGCTGAATTTTTAGAGTTTTATCTGACTATAAATGGTACTGTGGCTCTGGGACATGTAAAAGAGCTTGCTAATAATGAGGTATATTGTGCTACAGGTGGGTATAATGGTGATTACAATGGATATTTGCCTAAAGAGTATACAGCAGCTGTTTTAGGACTGGGTGAGATATCAGGCTCATGGTATGGTGATGATAAAAAAATAGTTGTGGGCTGTAATAATCTAATGAGAGCACCCGATTTTGACATACCACATACAGCTGAGGTACTCAGTCAGATAGATATATCAGAGCGTTGTAATACTATATTTGCGAGAATGGCAAGGATACCATATGCTGATAATGATAAGCAGAGAGCTGCTATAGAGAGTGCTATACAGTCGATCATCAAGGGAGACCCATTTAGTACGTTTACAAGGGATACAGTAGATAAGTTTGAGCAATTCTTAGAGAGCTCCAACTATCAGGATAAAGAAAAATTTCTTGATCTGGTAGACCCTGATAAAATTAATGGTCTACAGTATCTAAATCAATACCATGATAATGTTATGAAAAGATTCTTAGCACGCAGGGGCTACATGATACAGACTACATCTAAGCTTGCTCAGCAGACAGACTCAGAGATACATGGCTCAGACTCATATGCTATGTTGTACCCTCTTGAGCAGCTGGAGTGTAGGATTAAGATGTGTGAGAGTATTAACAGTCTTTTTGATCTTAGTGTATCTGTAGACTTTAACCCTGTACTTAAAAAGGTTTATGATGACTATATGAGAGAGCATGAGGAGCAGCCAGACTCAGACCCAGACCCAGACCCAGACCCAGACCCAGACCCAGACCCAGACCCAGACCCAGACCCAGACCCAGACCCAGACCCAGACCCTGATGGAGGTGTAGAGTAATGACACGCATAGTAGATTATAAGACTATAAGTGCAGACCTGAGAGAGTATGAGGATGAGTTTGATATCACTATAAAAGATGTTGATATCATGGATGGCTCAGAGCTCCTCAATGAGATGGATAATATGTACTATGATGTGAGTTTTATATCACATCAGCCATTAGCCGGTGATGTGTCAAAGTTTATTGACCTATGGAAGTTATACAAGCTCAGACACATGGATGAGTGGGTCAGAATTTTTGATAATTTACAGATAACAAAGTCGCTGGACTATGACCCCAGAGCCTCATACTATGAACATAAAGTTAATACCCCTGACCTGACCACAGAGAGTATTATAGACTATGGCAGAGTATCTGAAACAACAGCTACATCTACAGATGGATATACACATGGTCAGACTATCACTAATCAGACCAACACCTATGATGGTGAGCTCAGAGATAGCACTAAGTCAACAACAGGTGGTACTGACACACACGCTATAACAAGTGGTGGGACTGATGAGCTCAGTGGTAGGGATACAACAACATCATCAACAACAGGTACAAATACAGAACACACAACAGGCAGCAGAGATAATATACTTGTTAATCTCCAGACTGATATAGACTTTGCAGCCAGAAATAATCTCAGAGACCTTATTATCAACAACTTTATCAAAGAATTTATGTTTTATAACAATGAGAACAGAGAGGTGTGTGGGTATGGCTTTTACTATTGATATCGGATATACCACCGACAATGTAAAGACTGTAAATAAGTCAGTGACAGTGATAGAGAGTGGTGTATCTATACATCCAACCAGCTCAATAAATCAACTATCACCTGTTTTTATAATTGACAGGGATGACAGATACCTTAATGCTAATTATGTGACAGCTACATTTTTAAAACGTAAATACTACTGCACTGTGTCAATCAATCCAGCCGGTGCAATGGTGCTCAGCTGTAATGTAGATGTGCTCAGCAGCTTTGATTTGTCAAGCTGTCCTATACAAGTTACACGTTGTGGCGGTCTGGGTAAACCTACTATGTACCCAGATACTAAATACCCTATAATCCCTAATAAAAAAGACATTACAAGTATTATCAGAGATAATGCAGCACTGCATGTTAATAATGGAGTATATGTACTTACTGTGATAGGAGGTGGTACATAATGTCTATCAATTATGATGTGTATGGTGCACCTGAGACATGGCAAGATTGTTATTATGCAGGTGGTTTAACAACAACTATTGCAACACTTTTAAAAGCAACGCGTGCTAAAATTCCTAATTGGAATGAAACTAATCCTACATGGACATTTTCAGCCGGACAACTGAGAGCCGGTATAGCTGACGGTAAACTAATCTATCATGAGCCTATTGATAATAGTATCTGTACTATCGGTATGGATCCTGAAACAAGCCCTTTTAAAAGTTTTGCGGTATGGGGTAATTATCCGGACACTCATACATATATGATAGGTACTGCTGATCTTGGTGCACAAGGTGCAGCAAACTCCATATTTTGGTTTGAGGCTAATTGTGTAAGTTCAGGGTTTACAGGTGTATATGGTAATAACGCATTTTCTCGTTGGCGTTTACCATTGGAATCACTCGATAAACGTACATATGCACCGGACGGTGTACATGGTACAACAGATTCCACACAAAATGGTAATTTTTTCATAGCACCATTTACAGAGTTTGGAGCGCGTGCATTTATATTACAGATTGTGGTATATGTACAAAATTCAACGACACATCAACCACCATACAGCTCAGAGCCAGCTGGTACATGGAGGACTCTTGATGACTGGAAAAATAATTATTCTGATCACACAATAAGCTGCTGTCAGCTGAGATATAGATATTTATCATCATATACACAGAACACTGGAAAAATGAACTATTATAGTGCAAACTGGGATTCAGGGCAATATAGAAAAGCAGCAGCCGCTTTTGCTGATGAGTTCACAGTAAAAATTGACGCAGGTGATAATTATGAATTCTATGACTATGGTATACAAAGCCCCGGTACAAATGTAGGTGCTATTCGAATATTTGGAGACATTGATGGTTTGTATCAATGGAGCGGCTCAACACAAGTCATTGGATTAGTACCGTGGTTTGTTAACAACTATATACAAGTTACAACTAATTATCAGATTATATTCCCGATCATACCATATAGCGACGATTTTTACGACACATTACTATCAGTAGCTGCTCATTTCGGAGTGCCTTTTACACCGGGTAAAAACACAGGCTCAGATGCTTCATACTGTTCTTTTTCAGATGATTTTCTGGATGACGATCTATATTTACCAATCATTGACGAAAATGGAATAACACATGGTGAATACACTCACGGTTTAGCTAATGCTGACAACAGCTATTATGATTTTAGCAAATCAAGTGATACCGGATATGACCCATCAAAACCACCTACACCTATAGACCCTAATACATACTCCGATACCACAAACTGGAATACAGTCAATTTTCAAAACACATTCTGTAAACGGTATGAGCTGACAGCAGCTCAGGTGGGACAGCTTGCTACAGAGCTTTGGTCAGCTCAGGCAAGCAAGCCGGCTGATATAGACTATCATAACTTTGCTATTGATGAGTACCTGACTAATAATCCTATAGATACTATAGTATCTCTTAAATATTTCCCATGTGATGTTGAGACAGCAGCTAATCCGGCTATAGTACATCTGGGTAAATATCAGACTAATATAGCAGCTAACGGTATCAGTCACACTGTAAAGATAATAGACTATCCACCAATTGATGTATTTCCACATTTTGGAGATTTTCGAGATTATGAGCCCTATACAACATTACAGATGTATATACCATTCTGTGGTACAGTGTCAATACCAACAGCGGAGGCTATGGGTAAATGGGTATCTGTTAAACTCTGCATAGACATCAATACAGGTGCATGTGCTGGATATGTCATAGTAAGCAGTAATGGCTCAGGTGGTATCTGTGTTGCTACAGCCACAGGTACAGCCAGTATAGATATACCGGTATCTGGTTTGCAGTCTGCTAACTTGTCACAGGCTATATTTAATGCTACAGCAAACTGGACTCAGACACAGATATCAAATGCTAAGATATCAAGTGGTCTCATGTCACATGCCGGTGGTCTGCTGGGTAATATATCTAAGGGTCTTAATAAGCAGGGAGCACTGTCTACCTCAGGTCTGTTAGGTGCTCTTACAGGTGGACCTGTGGGTGCTCTTAAAATGGCTGAAAATTTAGACCCGTACAAGGCGTATTTGTCAGGATTAGAGACTGATATAGAGAGCTCAAAAGCTGACTACCAGCTGTCACATATAGAGCTCCCCATGAGACTTATAGGGTCAACATCTCCAGTTCTCAGCTCTGTTATTGAGAGCTCATGCAGACTCATAATATACAGACCTATTACAGATGAGAGTGCTCTGGTTGAATATGCAGACACTGTAGGATTTGCCACATTATCGAGTGGTACAGTGTCACAATTTCATGGATACACAGAGGGTACTATTGATGTAAGAGGTATTAATGCTACAGCCACAGAAAAAAGTGAGATACAAAGGCTTTTTGCCGGTGGTGTATATTTATAAAATAAGAGGAGCTCATGTGAGCTCCTCTTTTTCAAATCCAAAACATTGTCCTGACATACCTATATCAATATCAAACTCCTTGCCACATATAACCATGTATAAGCCATGTGTATAGTCCCATATTGTATCAGTACAATTATTACAAAACAGACAGCAGCTGTCAGGGGCTACATACTGCTTACCTGTACTTTGCAATGTATATATTGCATACCCCTCCGGTATACCGTCTATCTTTTCCATGTTATCACCACCTTAATATATTCCTATACGTCTGATACTCTGCATATATGCCTCCACATAAGCACCTACATCATTAGTACTGTAATATACTCTGTTCTGTGTAAAGCATTTTCGGATGATCATTTCCAGCTTACCACTACCTGTTCTGTACCTGTACCTGTTGTCCGTCCTATCCTCAGATGTCAGTATGATACTATCCTTATATGTATTTGTAGCCCAGTGTGCATACATACACAGACCCAGTGTCTCATGTTCTACTAAATCGAGTCTCACATACTTATTTGAGTATTTTATGTATATCTTAGTATAGATATACTCATAGTCACCATCAGGGATATGCTGATAGTTAGCAATAGCCCAGTCATCACCTGTGATAGCCGCTAACTTAGGATTTGGGAATCCATAGTATAAGACTTTATCTATCTCATCCTGTCTTTTAGCAGCTGCTGGCTGCTCTATTCTCTCCACAAATACTTTAGTACCCAGTGCTGATGTAATTACTGTCCGGTCACCAGCTCTCATGTGCTGTACCTCATCAGCAATACAAAATTCTTTAAAATAAAAGTGATACATATTGATAGTATTAGCCAGCAGAAATATTTTAGTAGACCGTCTGAGTCTTTTTATAGTGCTTATAAGATTAAATAGGTCTATAAAGCTGTTAGGTCTGATAACAGAGCTGATAAACTCATCAAATATGATTATATCTCCGTATGGGTCATTAAGGACAGACTTGACATCCTCAGCTGACTCTATACTCTGCATGTAGCAAAAAGCAGTCAGACACTCGTCTATGATAACACCATGCTCATCACGCTTGACCAGATACCATGCTTTTGATTGATACTTGACACTATTGTATTCTCCACCTGTGATGATCTCAATATAGTCATACTGAGTTATAGTGTTAAACAGTTTTTTACTATTACGCGGAGCGATCATATCATCTGTCTCTCTGACATAGTATGTATGAGTACCATATAGCCAGAACATTATGAGACCATAAAGCAGATAGTTGGTAGTCTTACCAACACGTCTTTTACTCATTCCGATATACCACATGATGTTGTCATGTGCCATTGTCCTGATCACAGATGTAGGGTCATAGACATCATCAGGACAGTGCAGTGCTTTATAAGCTTTAATAATCAAATCCCAGTCATAGCATATACCCAGCTGTACATTATTGTCTATATATGCTATAGTCTCCATTTTTTCCACCATTAACCTCCTGTAGTATGTATTCCAGATGAGCTAAATACAATGGTGCCATTGTCAGGGTAAACCCTGTAGGATAGAGAGTGCAGCTGCTGTACTCCCTGACTTTTTCACCGGCTACAAAAAACTCCATGAGCTCATCATGGTATTTGCGACCTAACTTTACTTTATCCTGATCATCTAAGTCATCAGAGCTCAGTGTAAAGTCCATAAGGTTTTTGAACTCCAGCCATATATCAAGTTTATTCCGTTTACAAAACTTTTCAAGTGAGCCCTTAGGCAGTCCCGCTACAGTCGCTTTGATCTTTTTACGCCCCTTACACTGTATCTCTTTAATATATCTTTTAGACCCCAGAGTCTTAAAATTAATAAAGCGGTCTGAGTATCCATGACTCTCATCAAGGGCTATATTATCAAACTGTCCCAGAGAGCCCAGAGATGGTCTGTATGGCTCAGGGAGTCTGCCCAGTACCCTAACCCTGACCCAGTCATTCCATGCATATATGATGTGTCTGTGTCGCTCTGGATTGATAAAGTATAATGAGTCTGTATCACAATACACTGTATCATTGACCTGTACAACTCTATCACCCACATCAAAGCTGTCAGAGTCCTCAGATACACGCTTTATTATGTTCAGCAAATTAAATCTCGCAAATGCTGATGTCCAGATACCCCAGTATGGACTCAGGATAAAAGACTTAGTACACTCCTCAAATGTCTGACGTTCACAGTCCTCAGACTCCTCAGGGTAGTGTATATTTTCAACATGCATATCCACACTATGCTCTGATATATACTGCTTACCGAAAAATACCTGTGTATCTATCTCCAGTGATGTATACCCTGTCTCTGTGATCTCATTATCATAAATGTAATTATTATATACCGGCTGCTTACAACATAGCCCATAAAATGTGTTAAATGCTATCTTGTTAAGCAGATAGTCAGTCTCTTTACCTGCAATATGTTTGAGCTCTTGTTTTTTTCTGCCTGCCTCCCAGAGAGGGATGAGGAGATAGTCAGGGAGCTTACCGGCTTTGGCTCTCCATGCCTTGATAACCCTCGATCTATCTTTATTCCATGTGTAATACTTTTTATAGAGTGCATAATCACAGTCTGTGAGGCAGCACATCATGCGATCTGCACTATATACCCTACCATTATCCTCAACGATATTATCACCCTGTACTTTGCTCTTACTCTCTATGCAGTAGTCATCAGTGGTCTTAACGTCAAAGAGCTCCAGTATAAAAATATATCTCCAATTTTCAAAGTCCGGATGATCATACTCCAGACAGAGCTCATCTATATTACCCTTATACTCCTCAAAACGTCCTACAGGATAATTAAAAGCTGTCATCACAAATGGATATGATGATACATAATCCCAGCCGTCTACAGCTGTTTGTACCCCATACTCCATAAAGTCTGGGAGTGAGGTATAACGTGCATTAGACTTTGCTATACCACCTCTGTACAACCATTGATAAAAGTCATATATCATATGACTACCCTCTCTCATACCCTCCACAGGTGGTGGTACTCCCAGAGAGTCATATGGTACAAACATATTTGTGTCAACAATACCTGATACCTTATGTCTGAGACCATTAACAGAGTATTTATATCCAAAGATATAACCATGCAGTCTTTTAAGCAGGTCATAGCTGTTGTCTACACTATTGCACCATCTCTCCCATCTCTCAGCTCCGACAAATTCAGCACCATGCTCTATTGCACTGTCCTGTACCTGATGACTCAATATCTGTGTAGCTGTGTCAGGGATAAAGTCATACATGCTGTATATCCTCTCTGCAAAGTCGGAGAGGATAAAGACATCATTGAATATATATCGCTCCTCTTGTTTTGTAAGAGGGGTAAACATATTTCTAGGTTTACTATGGTCAATATCTGCTATTGTCTTAATGTGCTTAGTCTGGTATGTCTCAGCCAGCTTACCCAGACTCATATTTGTCATACTGTAACTATCATGTAAAAAGATGTGTTGCTCTGCCAGATACTTGATAGGTCTCTGTCTGGATTTACCGAAAAATGTATTGCAGTCTATATTGACTCTGTGTTTGATATATGATGTCTCATAATCAAGATTATGGACATATGTCAGGATAACATCCGATTTACCCAAAGCCCAGAGCTTAGGCAGCTTTATAAAAAACTCTCTTACATGCTGCCATTGTCGGAATCTGACACCAATACAGCTTTTATCTGCTCCCTCACCCTTAATGCTATATTGTGCCACATACATACAGCTGTAATAATCCTTGACCCCATTAATAAGGTTACATGTGAGAGCTGTTGATGTTTCGATATCAAACCCACAGCAAAAATTAGTATATGTATAAAGTGGTTTACTCCGTTTTTTACCAGTCTCAGTCAGATAAGCTCTTGACCCACATTTTACTTTACGCCCCAGCTCACCAACCTCTGTTTTTATAAAAGCCCAGTCCTTTTTTGTCATATCCTCATAGTACATGATATAGTCTATATGCTGTCTGTCTTTGGTCATATCATTTCTTTTGTACATATCTCATTTACCCCACAGCTTTTAAGTCAATCGCCTTTGCAGATAGTCCTCAAGCTGTGGTATGAGCTCCTCTATCTGCTCCAGTGTGTACCTGCCTGTACTTGCCTGCTTAATGTCTATGAGTATCTCATCATCTACATAATCCAGATTTTTGATCTGATAAGCAAGCTCAAACAGTCTCTCTTTGATATTACCCCATCTCTTGACCTTACCGATCATCTCATCAAGCTCATTATTAGAGATACCAGCACCTGCACCCTTGCCTCTCCTATGCATTTTAGCATAAATAAAAGCTATATCAGCCGGTAGTGTACCATCTCTCTCATCAATATAGATAGCCTCCAGAGTATCATCAATTGCACCCTGTCTCTCCGTAAACTTGACAACCTCAGCTTGTATCTGCTCTTTAGTAGGTTTATCTATACCACTATCTTTTAGTCTTTTCTTACTCTCAGCCTCCAGCTGCCTGATACCCTTCCTCTTTTGCAGCTTTACCATGATCTGTCTCTGATATACACTCATTTTCTTAGGAGTCTTTATCTGGATGATACCATCCTTTGTATAGCCAACCTCAAAATTTCTGTCTATATCAGAGATATAGTTTTGATACTCTATATTGTCAGTGCCGTATTTACGTCCTAAACGTCTTATTTTCTGATTGATGGTCTTAATAGATGTAGGTGTTTTAAATTTTGGTGTCGGTTTACCCATTACTTAATCACTCCCTTTTTTATCAGGACTTTACAAAGCTCCATTGCATACTCCCTCACATATGCATCTGACAGCTGCCCATAGAGCTCAGCAGAAATAAGCACTCTGCCTCTGTCTAAGATAGATATACCTGTGGTGTTTTTGATAGGGTAGTACTGATATACATATTTGATAGTCTGTGTTTTTTCACAGCTATTGCATACCTTATTTTCAAGTGTGCAGATACACTCACAGTCTATGTACTTACATTTTTTGTTAATCATGGTGCTCTACCTCATTATATTTAGCTGTTTTTAATGCCATATGCAAATCTATGAGCCAGATATCTAAAGGGAACATATTTCCCTCTGAGCCATGATGTGTTAAACGTATAAAAAGCTTTGCTAATATATCAGGTGAGATACCGCCTACTTTAAATCTTAGCTGTATATCACTGTTATACTCATCATTTCTAAAACTAAGTTCTATCCAATGTCTATTTTGTTTGAGTCCTGTCAGTTTATAATCCATGAACATCACCTCTTTTTAAAATGGTCAACAGTCAGAGCTATGGCTACATACAGACCCAGCAGCACTATAGTAATAATACCCAGTGCAGCATAAAAGAGTACCTCATCAGCCGGTGTTCTTTGTAGCTCCGGTGTATTTAAGTATGTCAATATCCAGTCAACTATAAAAAATCTCAACATGATATTCTCCTATATAGGGTTTGAGCCCCTCAGCTGAGGAGCTCAATGTACTTTTTGGTGGTTAATTTCTCTTGACTAAATCAAAAGTGTGTGCTATTCCTTTTTTGGTCTGTATTGTCTTAAATCTGATGACTATAGTATGCTCAGGTGTCGGTGCAAACCCACAACCTATCAAATCTTTGACATTTCTGATAATACCATTACTGAGTGTGGTCATGTGTTTACCATCAGCTGTGTAAAAATGCACACATGGTTTAGATACAATAGGAGAGTCATCATCATTGACATCCTCATGAACATCTGCTGATGTCACTACAATATCTGTCACCTCTATCTCATTATCAAGATAGTCCTTGACAGCCTCTGATGAGCCTGATACAGCATTAAAGAGTGATACATCATCAAATGTGGTGGTATATCTTACTTTATCACCGTCACCCTCTCCAACTGTCTTAAAGATATTACTGTCTACATGTACCTGTGTCAGCTGATGTTTGGTTGTCTGAGTCTCTGTCTGAGTCTCTATCTGAGTCTCTGTCTGAGTCTCTGTCTGAGTCTCTGTCTGAGTCTCTGTCTGAGTCTGAGCCTCTGTCTGTTTGTTGACTCTGTCAAGCTCTGCATTAAAGTCAATCATGGTTATTACCTCCGGTTTTTGTGTTGATATGGTTTTGGTTTTGGTCACTGTCCCTGTGTCTGACTGTCATATGCTCCTGAGTGTGGTATAGTCCCGGATATGGGAGTGAGCTTTGCAGTCTGTACAATGTGGTAAATGACATATGTGCACCAGAGAGGTGCTGGTTAGGGGCTCATTAAGCAGAGACCCCTGAGAGAGCTGTCAGAATCTGACATTTGTAAACCATTCATACTCTGATATAGCTGAGTTTATAAATGACTCCTCCAGAGCTCTGTATTTACGCTCCAGACCTGCTTTATTCATGGAGCTGATAGCCTCTGTAAATATATCAAGCTCCCTGTAGATATAGCTGTATACCCTGTTAATAAGTGATACCTGTGTCATACTGATGACCTCCTCTGTTTTGTAATTGTATGTGGTTTTGGTTAGTGGGCAGTATGAGCCCATATTTATTGTAACATAATGTCGAATTTGTGTCAATGCACAAAATATTATAATTATAAGCTTGTATTTATATCTATTTATACAGATTAGACAATTTAATTTACCAGTGGTAATTGGTTGATATGTTCATTTACTATGTGTATTGTTATGATCTGAGAGTGCTGTGTTATATTTGTTGATAATTATACTATGTGTTATATTTATATTGGTTGTATATGTTAGTTGTAATTATACTACCAGTTATAATTGATGGTGGTTGCTGCTCATGTGTGAACAGAATATGAATTGATTATAAAACGGTGAAAAATTGCCGTT
>JAEIGA010011943.1_pt1 | contig 13169 bp, 11 predicted proteins | sample 9270691 | NCBI WGS metagenome assembly JAEIGA01 (sample SAMN17057246, study PRJNA624740) | gut metagenome | biome: biome; isolation source: fecal sample | host: Bos grunniens | place: China: Xizang | collected 2019 | reverse complement strand
TTGACGATGCCGACTACATAGAAAACACAACTACCGGCTGTTATAAATTGGAACTTGAGAAAGGTAATTTTGAGAAAATTCTCTATGTAACACCCGATGGCGAGATTATTACCTTGTAACTTAGGAACTATTCAAATTCCTTATATAAAAGATATGAGCTCCTTGGAGGCATCCAAGGAGTTTTTATTTTGCCTGTCACAAAAAGAAGAGAAAAACGACAAAACGAGCCAAGCATTTTTAAAGCATTTTTTATTGGTAAAAGCGAATGTTTTATACAATCTGTTCACTGTTTTTGAAAAAAAAATACTATTTTCGCAAATTAATGACTATATGGTGTAGTAGATAACATATTTTGTGGCCATTATGGCGCAAAAAAGGTGAAAGCCTCTGTTATTTGCACTAACAGCCATCAGCTATAAAACAGAAGAAAATGAGAGTTATTGACTGCATAAATTCATCCGATAAAACAGCCTTTTCGTTCGAGGTTCTCCCACCCATAAAGGGCACGGGAACCACAAAACTATTTGGCTCCATAGACAAGCTAATGGAGTTCGACCCCAAATACATAAACATTACAACACACCACAGCGAAAATGTATATGTTGATATGGGTGACGGACTCTTTAAGCGTACGAGCATACGTCGTCGCCCCGGAACTGTGGCAATAGCAACCGCTATACACCATCGTTACGGCATTCCCGTAGTTCCGCACATTCTATGTAACGGATACACGCTCGAAGAGACCGAGTATGTGTTAATAGACCTGCAACTATCAGGTATAACAGATATTTTAGTTCTGCAGGGCGACAAGGTAAAGGATGATAAGAATGGCGCACCACGCCAGCAGGGACACGCACACGCAATAGACCTACAGCGACAGGTGAACCGATTCAACGAAGGATTTTTCCTCGATGGCTCACAGATGAAAGAGCGTGGAACACGTTTCTCATACGGTGTGGCCTGCTACCCCGAGAAGCACGAAGAGGCGCCCAACCTCGACAGCGACATTGCCTGGCTAAAGAGAAAGGTTGACGAAGGTGCCGAGTATGCAGTGACACAGATGTTTTTCGATAATGAGAAATATTTCGAGTTTGTGCGTCGCGCACGCGAGGCCGGAATAAATGTACCTATCATTCCGGGAATAAAGCCTATATACCGCCTTTCGCAGCTTAATATTCTGCCAAAGACCTTCCGCGTCGACCTTCCCGATGCACTTGTTACCGAGATGCTTAAATGCAAGGACGACGCATCGGCTGTGCAGGTAGGTCGTGAGTGGTGTACCCAGCAATGCCGCGAACTCATCGCAAACGGTGTCCCCAGCATACATTTCTACACGCTGAACGCAGTAGATAGCGTATGCGAGGTAGCAAAAGCAATATATTAATTCTTTTGAGAGTGGGAGTATGATGTTTGCAGATGTTATAGGACAGGAAAATATAAAAATGCAATTGCGTCGCCTTATCGACGAAAACCGTATGCCGCACGCACTGCTACTTGCCGGGCCACGAGGAAACGGTAAGCTACCGTTAGCAGTGGCATTGGCACACTATCTGCTGTGCCGTAGCCGACACGATGGCGACGTATGCGCAGCCTGCCCCACCTGCACAAAAGTAAGCAAGCTGATACACAGCGACCTGCACTTTGTTTTTCCTGTACTTAAAAAGAAAGGAAGCAGTTCTGATACTCCACCCGTCAGCGACGATTACATAGCCCTGTGGAGAGAACTTTTTATCTCGAACCCCTATATGACATACGCCGATTGGCTGTCGAAAATGGGAGTAGAGAACCAACAGCCCATGATATACGAGCGCGAGAGCAGCGAGATTCTGCATAAGCTATCGCTACAATCGCGTGAGGGAGGATGGAAAATTGTTATAATATGGCTACCCGAAAAGATGAAAGAGGTGTGCTCGAACAAACTCCTGAAGATAATTGAGGAGCCACCAAAGGAGACACTTTTTATTCTTGTATCGGAGGAGCCCGAGGCTATAATACCCACCATTCTAAGCCGCACACAGCGCATAGATATTCCGGCTATAACACCTCGGGACATTGCCGAAGCACTTATAAAGCGCTACCATCTCACCCCCGATGACGCAACGAGTGTGGCTTGCCAGAGTGGTGGCAGCTGGGAGAAAGCCGAGGAGCATCTTCGCGTCGACAGCGACAAGGAACTATACCTTGAGCTATTTATGCAGATGATGCGTGTAGCATACGCACGTAACATACGCGAAATGAAAAAATGGAGCGAGCAGGTGGCAGCCCTGGGACGCGAGCGCCAGAAGCACTTGCTCGACTACTGCCAGCGTATGATACGCGAAAACTTTATTATGAATTTCAGACGCGACGAAATGTTATCTATGAATCCTGCCGAGCGTAACTTCTCGGTAAGATTCTCGCCCTACGTCAACGAGAGGAATATATTCGGCATTGTCGAGGAGCTATCCGAGGCGCAGAGACACATTGAACAGAATGTAAATGCCAAAATGGTCTTCTTTGATATGTCATTGAGGATGATCGTTTGGATTAAGAATAGATAAAAAATGGAAAATTGCAAAAATAGAGATACAAACTGCCGTTCGGGAATCTGCTGTGAGGGCTGTGGCAAGATGGATGCCCCCCTTAACACCTTTGATTGGCTTGCAGGTATTCCCGGTAACTACGAGGATACCGATATTGTAGAGGTGCAGTTTAAAAACACACGTAAGGGATACTACCGCAACAGCAACGGTATACCACTGAAAAAAGGTGATATTGTTGCCGTAGAGGCCACTCCCGGACACGATATCGGTACAGTAACACTCACAGGACGCCTTGTGCTGCTGCAACTGAAAAAGACACGCCTTACTCCCGAATCGGAGTTTAAGCGCATATACCGCAAGGCAAAGCCCGTCGATATGGAAAAATTTGCCGAGGCGAAGGCTCGCGAACACGACACAATGATACGTTCGCGCCAGATAGCCAAAGACCTTGAGCTGGATATGAAAATCGGCGATGTCGAGTATCAAGGCGATGGTCTGAAAGCCATTTTCTACTATATTGCCGACAATCGTGTCGACTTCAGACAGCTTATTAAAGTGCTTGCCGATGTCTTTAGAATAAAGATTGAGATGAAGCAGATTGGCGCACGACAAGAGGCAGGACGCATCGGTGGAATTGGCCCCTGCGGACGCGAGCTATGCTGCGCTACCTTCACCACCAATTTTGTATCGGTATCAACCTCGGCAGCCCGTTTTCAGGATATATCACTGAATCCTCAGAAGCTGGCAGGACAGTGCGCCAAACTGAAATGCTGCCTTAACTACGAGGTGGATGCATACGTAGAGGCATCGCGTGGAATGCCCTCACGCGATATTGAGTTGGAGACAAAGGATGGTACATACTATTTCTTTAAAGCCGACATTCTGCGTGGAGAACTCACCTACTCTACCGATAAACATCTGGCTGCAAACCTCACTACAATATCGGTAAAACGTGCCAATGCTGTAATAGAGATGAACAAACGAGGCGAGCGACCCGAATCGTTATCTACAACTGTAAACGAAGAGAAACACTCAGCCGACCTGTTAGAGCAGGAGAATATAGCACGCTTCGATAACAGCAACAAGAAAAAACGTCGTAAAGGTGCAGGTGGACACAAGAACGAGGGAGGCCACGAACACCGTGAGACTAAGCGCGAAGATAGCGAGAACAGAAGCGATAATCAAACAGCCGAAAGAGGCGAGCAGGAGCATCGTCCCGAGCGTCGTTACAAACGCTATAAAGGCAATAACCGAGGAAAAAACAATGAGAATGGTGCAGGAAAAGATAAACCTGCTCAGTAAAATAGCAACAATGGCAGCTGCAATGCTGCTTATGTCGTGCGACAGCCTCTTTCACCGGTATTACGGTGTAGGAGGCTGTTGGCCCTCGTCCGATACTCTGACATTTACATACACCCCAAAAAACGAGAGCAAACTATGTTGCCAACTCGACGTAGAGTTGCGCAATAGCAGCGACTATAAATACAAAGAACTATTCCTGCGTGTAGAACGATTTTCGAAAATAGAGAGAGACACTATTGTCGACACCCTGCGATGCGAGCTATACGACGACTCAGGACATATACGCGGAACCACAGCAGGAATACTGCGCCAAACGAGTTTCCCGGTAGACACAATGGAAATACAACCAAACGATACTTTAACGATAAGAGTATCGCACTTGATGGATGACAAGGAGCTGCAAGGAGTGTCAGACGTTGGAATCAGACTTTCACATTGCGATCGGCGTCAATTCTAAGGAAGCTGAACAGCAAGATAGAGAAGCCCAAGAACGAGGAGCCACCGTAGCTGAAGAATGGCAATGGAATACCAATCACAGGCATAATTCCAAGCACCATACCAACATTAATGGTAAAATGGAAGAAGAAAATAGAGGCTAAAGAATAGCCATACACACGCCCGAAACGGTCATTCTGACGCTCGGCCAACGACATAAGACGCAAAATAAATATTGCAAACAGCACAAGCACAGCTGTCGACCCGATAAAGCCCTGCTCCTCGCCTATGGTACAGAATATAAAATCGGTATCCTGTTCGGGAACATATTTCAGTTTGGTCTGTGTTCCATTGAGAAAACCCTTTCCACTCACCCCTCCCGAACCTATGGCAATCTTAGACTGATGGACATTGTAACCGGCACCCGACAGATCCTCTTTCAGTCCAAGCAACACCTCGATACGCACCCTCTGATGGTCTTGCAACACATTGTGCATAACGTAGTCGCACGATGCATAGAAAGCTATTGAGCCGCACATAAAAAGTACCACCCATATATTACTCTTCTCCTTTGCTAATTTCATACGAACCAGCAGATAGAGTATGCTGAATATAATGAGCAAATATTGTACTATTATAATATTGAATGCAATTATATACACCGCTATCCAATAGGCAACGAGCGTACCCGCAACGTTCACCGCAAGGAGTACCAAGAAGGTCTTGTCGTGACGGCAGCTGAATTTGAGCAACGCAAGAGAAAAAATCTGTATAAGCAGAAGCACCGCATAATGCCCCACCGACACATCTAATCCATCAACATTCTCCTCGCCGAATCTTATTCCAACCACAAAATAGACAACGGCACTTACAGCGGTGAGCAGAAGAAGCCCTGTCATACCCTCGCGATAAAGCACAAGGAAGAATGCCAGATAGACAAGGGCACTACCCGTCTCGCGCTGCGACACAATTACAAGCATAGGCAGAAGGAATATTGCTACACTCTTTACAAAGTCCATCTTGTCGTTTATATTGTATCCGCGCTTGCTGATGAAGCTTGCCAATGCCAATGTGGTGGCAAATTTCATAAACTCGGCAGGTTGCAGACTGAAACTGCCGATAGAAATCCAGGAGCGTGAGCCCTTAATATCCTTTGCAATGAATATTGTAAGTACTCCCAACAATATAAAAAAGATATATATGATAAACGACCAGTCTTTGTAGATGCGTTTGTCGATACAGAGCAGAAATAGTCCTACGAACATAGAGACACCCATCCACATCGCCTGCTTACCTGTGCGCTCCGATGGGCTTAGAAACTCAAGAATATCGGTCTCGATATAGCTATAGCTGGCACCGCAGATTGCAAACCAGCCCATTATGGCAAGCGCCAGATAAATTCCTACGGTGAACCAGTCTATCTGCCGCAATATATTACCTCTCTCCCTCTCCATAGTAAATTACTCTATTCTTGATATACTCGGCCTTAGCCTTGCTCTCTTCGCGCAGTGTGTCGTTAAGATATTTCTCCATAAGCAGTGCGCCTATGGGCACTCCAAATTCGGCACCGAATCCTCCATTCTCGACATACACAGCAATAGCAATCTTCGGGTCATCTTTTGGCGCAAAGCCTATGAATGCCGAGTGGTCTTTACCACGATTCTGTGCTGTTCCGGTCTTGCCACACACCTCGATACCGGGAATATTTGCTCCTCGGCAGGTGCCATTAAGAACCGCCTGACGCATACCCTCTACGATATTTTCATATGCCTTACGCTCGGCCATTGTCGAACGCGGCTCCTTATATTTAGATGCTATCGTATCTCCTTTTATACTACTCACAAGATGTGGTGCGATATATGTTCCTCTATTGGCTATTGTTGCACATAGATTGGCTATCTGCAGCGGGGTAAGCGTCACCTCTCCCTGCCCTATCGAGATACTTATCACTGTCACTGCGTTCCAATATTTTCCGTAGTGTTTGGTATAGTAATCGGCATTAGGTATCATTCCTCGCGCCTCACCGGGCAGGTCGACGCCTAAGCGATAACCGAATCCCATTGACACCATATAGTCGCGCCAACGATTCATAGCCTCGGCACTTCCGCTATATTTTTCCGACGAAAACATTCGCACCAATCCCCAACAAAAGTAAGCATTGCAGGATGTAGCGATGGCAGGAGCAAGCGGTATTGGAGAGTAGTGTGCGTGGCAACCGAGTTTAAACTTATTGAATCGGAAACCTCCCGAACAGGGGAAGCTTGTCTCGGGTGTTATTATACCCTCTTGCAAGAATGTAAGTGCCTGCGAGGTCTTGAATGTAGAACCGGGTGGATAGGTTCCCATCACCGCACGATTCATAAGCGGTTTACGTTTGTCCTGTGAGAGTTTTTTATGATTCTCGCCTCGCTGACGGCCGACGAGCAGACGAGGGTCATAAGTGGGCGCCGATACCATACAAAGAATCTCGCCTGTCGAGGGTTCTATGGCTACAATACTGCCTATCTTATCTTTCATAAGCTCCTCGCCCAATGCCTGAAGCTCAATATCAAGACCTAATGTAAGGTCTTTTCCCGCAGTGGGCATTGTGTCGTGCGCTCCATTAAGATAATTACCCTGTATACGGCCGTATGCATCGCGCAGAAGCATCTCGGTGCCCTTTTTACCGCGCAACACAGTCTCATACGACGCTTCGAGTCCCTGCGTGCCTATGTAGTCGCCACGAAAGTAATAAGGGTCGCTGTCAATCTTTTTTTGCGAGACCTCGCCGATATCACCGAAGAGCGCTCCTGCTGCTCCGTATGCATACTGGCGAATAGAGCGTTTCTGCACATAGAAGCCGGGGAAACGGTACATCTTCTCCTGGAACTTCGCAAACTCCTCGGCCGAGAGACGGCTCATAAACACCTGCTCGGTGTAACTCGAATAACCTCGGCTGCGACGCAGTCGCTTCATTCGGTCGTTAAAATCGTCGACGGTAATACCCAATGTATTGCATAGGTCAAGAGTATCGACCTTACGAATTTCACGAGGAATGAATGTAATATCGTAGGCAGGCTGATTGTATACGAGTAATCGTCCCTTACGGTCGTACATAAGGCCTCGTGCCGGATAGAGTGTCTTTTTATAGAAAGCATTGCTATCGGCCTTGTCTTTATACTCGTCGCTGAGTATTTGCAGATTAAATAGCTGTGCAACATATACCAACAGCACACCTACAACCACTGCGCCCAATACATATTTACGCTTTTCGTTGTCGAAATTCCTCATAGCAGGCTACTTGCGGTTGAAAAGTTCTGTTGCAATGATAAAGAGCAGCGTAAGAAGAGTACTTCCACCCACACCCATAAGCAGTGTGAGAGGATAGTTTATTGTAAATAGCTCCAAAAGGAAAAGAATGATACAGAAGAACAGCAACGAGGTTAACGAGTAAACGATATACTTACTCCAGCTCATTGTCGCTGCCGAGGGGACAAAGTCATCGGAAGTGCCTTTCTGAACAAAGCTCTCGAGTATATATCCTCGAGTAAATGCCATAAGCGTAGCCGCTGCGCTGTTTACTCCCGGCGTATTGCCGAATATATCTACAATAAGTCCCATAGTAAAGGCCCACAGCATAAGCTCGTTGCGCGTAGTGTGGCGCGGCAGTTTAAGAAGGAAGATTATATAAATATACGCTGTTGCATAGCCAAACAGATGAATTTGGCTGAATATAAGCACCTGAGCAAGCGTTGTCAGGAGAAAATTGCGCAGTCGTATAAGATATACTCTTGTCATTACTCGGAAATTTTATTCATTAACTCTTTAAGTTCGGCTTGTCCCTTGTTGCCAACAACAAAGACCGACTCTAAGTTGGCAAAATTTGTAGATAGCTTTACCTTAGCACGATAAAACATTCCATCGACCGAGTTCTCGACATCCTCTATTGTGCCGACAGTTATTCCACCGGGGAATATCTCGGAGTGTCCGCTTGTCACCACGGTATCGCCTTTGTCGAATTTTGTATAGCGGGGAAGGTCGACAAGATATGAGTAACGTATGTCACCGCCGTCCCATTGCAACAGAGGAACGCTTGCGCCCTCGTCACCCACGATACGACAGCTTGTACTGCTCTTGCTATTGAGCAGAGGCAACACCAAAGAGTAGTTTTTCGATGCAAGGTATATTATTCCCACTACTCCTTTGCTGCTGAAAACACCCATCTCCTGAGTTATTCCATCCTCGGTTCCTTTATCGAGCACGATGAAATTGTTTATAGAATTCAATTGGTTGTTTACTACATTGGCTGTGTAGAATGTATATCCCGACCCAAAGCCGCGTACCATAGTATCGGTTAGAAGTGCCTCGTGGCTGCTGAGTTCCATAATCTCACTCTTAAGCTCGGTTATCTCGCTCAACAATTTGGCATTATACTCTTTAAGCTGCTCGTTCTCGTTACGCAGCCCAAAGTAGCTGTCAATATCCGATATTGCACTGTATATCTCACCGACAGTGCTATTTGTAGCAGTGAAAAAAGTTGCCCTCTGATAATTATTGAAGTGCACAATAAGCATAAAACTGATTCCTTCGAGCAATAGCAGAAGGAACCAGTGATTATGCTTTACTAAAAAATTCAGTATTGTCTGCACTTCTTATAGAGTTTGACTTTTATCGCATCAAGAAAGGATAGTTAAGGTTGTTTAGTGCCAACGCTGTACCCTTTGCCACGCAATAGAGAGGATTCTCGGCAATGTGGAAGGGGATGTTTATCTTATCCGACAGACGCTTGTCGAGTCCGCGCAGAAGAGCGCCACCACCGGCAAGGAAAATACCATTGTGAACAATGTCGGCATAAAGTTCGGGAGGTGTTGCCTCGAGAGCATTTATGATGGCATTCTCAATCTTTATGATTGACTTGTCGATACAGTGAGCAATCTCCTGGTAGCATACGGGAACCTCAAGAGGCATTGCTGTTATCTTGTTGGGACCGTGTACAATATAATCCTGCGGTGCATCGTCGCCCAGGTCGGTTAGCGCCGAACCTACGTGAATCTTGATACGCTCGGCCATACGCTCGCTGACGCGCACGTTGTGCTGACGACCCATATACTCCTGAATATCGGCTGTGAAATCGTCACCGGCAATGCGCAACGAACCGTTCGAAACAATACCGCCAAGTGAGATTACGGCAATCTCGGTAGAACCACCACCGATATCAACCACCATATTACCCTCGGGCGCTGTAACATCGAGTCCGATACCAAGTGCCGATGCCATAGGCTCATAGATGAGGTAGACGTCACGTCCACCTGCGTGCTCTGCCGAGTCGCGAACGGCACGAAGCTCAACCTCGGTAGAGCCATAGGGAACGCCGATTACCATTCTCAGAGAGGGGTTGAAGAGCTTACTGCCCATATTAACCTTCTCAATGAGTCCGCGCATCATCTGTTCGCAGGCATTAAAGTCGGCAATCACACCGTCGCGCAAAGGACGAATGGTCTGTATATTGGGGTTGGTCTTTTCGTGCATCTGCTTGGCACGCTCACCAACGGCAATCATCTTTTTTGTGCTGTTGTCAAGGGCGACCACCGAAGGCTCGTCAACTACAATCTTTCCATTGTAGGTGATAATGGTATTGGCGGTGCCAAGGTCAATGGCAACATCTTGTGTGAATGAAAAAATACCCATTAGTTTCTTAAAATCTCTTTTTACTGTTTAACGAAAAGATTGGGGCTGCCTGTCGCAGGCCACCCCAGCCTTATTAGTGCTTAAAGTGGCGGAATCCGGTTGTAACCATAGACACGCCGTTTGCATCACAGTAATCTACCGACTCCTTGTCTCTTATAGAGCCACCCGGATGAATTACTGCTGTAACGCCTGCCTCGTGAGCAATCTGCACACAGTCGGGGAAGGGGAAGAAGGCATCACTCGCCATTACAGCGCCCTGAAGCGAGAATCCGAAAGAGCCGGCCTTCTCGATAGCGTGACGCAGAGAATCAACGCGTGATGTCTGTCCTACACCGCTTGCGATAAGCTGCTTACCCTTGGCAAGAACGATAGCGTTGCTCTTGCTGTGCTTAACAATTTTATTAGCAAAGAGCATATCCTCTACCTCCTCGGCTGTAGGCTCGGCCTTTGACACAGTCTTAAGATCCTCGGGTGTCTCAACCTTTGCATCGCGCTCCTGCACGAGCACACCGTTCAGCACGCTGCGGAATGTCTGCGCGGGCATATCGGTTGTCTTGTGCACAAGGATGATGCGGTTCTTCTTCTGTGTAAGAACCTCAAGAGCATCCATATCGTAGTCGGGTGCAATGATTACCTCGAAGAAAATCTCATTGATAGCCTCGGCTGTAGCCTTGTCGATAACAGCATTTGCGATGAGTACACCACCAAATGCCGATACAGGGTCGCCGGCAAGAGCAGCCTGCCAAGCCTCGAGGATTGTGGGACGTGATGCAAGACCGCAAGCATTGTTGTGCTTGAGGATTGCAAATGTTGTCTCGCCCGCAAAGTCGTGGATAAGCTCCACTGCCGCGTGAATATCGAGCAGGTTGTTGTAAGAAATCTCCTTACCGTGAATCTGGTTGAAAATCTTATTAAAGTCGCCAAAGAAAGCACCCTTCTGATGAGGATTCTCGCCATAGCGCAGACTCATAGGACAATCCTTAGCATAGCGGAACGCACTCTGCTCCTCACCTGCGAAGTAGTTGAAGATTGCCGAGTCGTAAGATGACGACACTGCAAATGCCTCTCGTGCGAAGAAACGACGCTCCTCGAGAGTAGTCTCGGCACCACTGTTCTTAAGAATATCGAGCAGAGGCTGATACTGTCCCTTGCTTGCAACAATTACAACGTCATTGAAATTCTTTGCAGCCGCACGGATAAGCGAAATACCGCCTATATCAATCTTCTCGATAATGTCAGCCTCGGGTGCACCGGAAGCAACAGTCTGCTCAAAGGGATAGAGGTCTACAATAACAAGGTCAATCTCGGGAATCTCATACTCGGCCATCTGCTGCTGGTCTTTCTCAAGCTCGCGACGTCCCAAAATTCCACCAAACACCTTAGGATGCAGAGTCTTTACACGACCACCGAGAATAGAGGGATAACCTGTAAGGCTCTCAACCGCTGTGCAAGGAATGTTAAGCGACTCAATGAACTGCTGTGTTCCACCTGTAGAGATAAGTTGTACGCCCTCGGCGTGAAGCAGTCTGATAATCTCGTCCAATCCGTCTTTATGGAATACGGAAACCAATGCCGATTTAATTCTTTTAGTTGACATAGTTATTATATTTTAATTGATTTGTTTATACAGTTGAATATCAGGCGATTGTATTTAAACCAAGCACCGCCCTTCAAATTTTCAGCAAAGATACTGATTTTTCGCCGATTTCACACTATAAAAAGCCCGCTATTTCCCCGATGAAAAGAAGATTTTCGGAAAGTTTTTCACAGAGCGTAAATACTGTTGTTAGAACAAAAGAATAAAGAAAATTAATGCAATAAAACAACTGTAAAAAACTTGCCAGCAAAAGAACAGTTTTTATTCAACCTTAACAAAAAGGAGGATGTCCCATTTTACTTTTGGAACACCCTCTTGTAGTAAGTAGATTTGACGTTTGAACAGCGTAACCGACTATTTCTCGCCATCTTTTTTAAGATGGTCGACATTATAGTGCAAGCCCCTGCTCTCTTTACGTTCAATAGCCTGTCGCATAATAAGATAGCCCACATTTATAATATTGCGAAGCTCACACAGTTCACGACTTATCACGCTCTGCTTAAAGAGCTCTTCGGTCTCTTCGTACAAGAGGTCGAGACGATTCCACGCACGCTTCAGACGCAGGTCGGTGCGCACAATACCTACATAGGTACTCATTATCTGTCCCACCTCCTTGGCATCTTGCGAGATAAGCACCATCTCCTCGTTCATCGTTGTTCCCTCGTCGTTCCATTGAGGGATTGCCTCGTTGAAAGAGTACTCCTGGAACACCCCTAACGAGTGTTTGGCAGCCGCGTCGGCATACACAACAGCCTCTATGAGCGAATTGCTTGCGAGGCGGTTACCACCGTGAAGTCCTGTGCAAGAGCACTCGCCTACGGCATACAATCTGTGGATACTTGAACGGGCATCAAGGTCGACCTTTATACCTCCGCACAGATAGTGAGCGGCAGGTGCCACAGGGATATAATCCTTAGTAATATCTATACCCAACGAGAGGCACTTTTCGTAGATATTCGGAAAGTGACGCTTAGTCTCCTCGGGGTCTTTGTGCGTTACGTCAAGATAGACATGGTCATCGCCTCGCAGTTTCATTTCGTTATCTATGGCACGCGCCACAATATCACGTGGTGCAAGCGAAAGACGCTCATCGTATTTGTGCATAAACTCTTTGCCGTCGCGTGTACGCAGGACACCACCATAACCACGCATCGCCTCGGTTATGAGAAACGATGGGCGGTCGCCCGGGTTGTATAATGCCGTTGGATGAAACTGCACAAACTCCATATCTTTTACTGTGCCCTTGGCTCTATAAACCATTGCAATACCGTCACCTGTTGCCACAAGCGGATTGGTAGTAGTCTTATACACTGCACCACATCCTCCTGTTGCCATAAGCGTTACCTTGCTGAGGAATGTATGTACCTCATTGGTGGCAATATCGAGCACATAGGCTCCGTAGCACTCAATATCGGGAGTCTGACGGGTTACGGTAATGCCCAAATGATGCTGTGTGAGTATCTCAATAGCAAAGTGATTGTCAAAAATTGTAATATTGGGATGGTTGCGCAGTGCGCGGATAAGCGACATTCCGGGGCCCTTTTTCCACGTACCGTTTTTGGCGGTTGTCTCGGTGGCGGGAATGCTGAAATAGGACTCCAAGCCACGGAAATGGTCGATGCGCACGCCGTCGAAAAGCTCTAACA
>JAEIGA010011942.1_pt1 | contig 13169 bp, 14 predicted proteins | sample 9270691 | NCBI WGS metagenome assembly JAEIGA01 (sample SAMN17057246, study PRJNA624740) | gut metagenome | biome: biome; isolation source: fecal sample | host: Bos grunniens | place: China: Xizang | collected 2019 | reverse complement strand
TTTTGTCAGAATTGGTATTGAACGAATATTAAGCGGTGCAAGAACGGGTATATCGTCTTTAATGAAGATAGCGGGTATAGATAGCGCTGCATTTTCTTCTTCCAGAGTGGCTTTTGGTCTTGTTCCCAGAATTAATGCGGCAGGCAGAATGGGTAGCGCTCTGCGTGCTTTTAAACTTCTTGTTACTGAAGACGAACAAGAAGCATACGACTTAGCAAAAGAAATTAGCGAAGAAAATTCTTTGCGGCAACAAATTGAAAAAATTATTTTGGATGAAGCGGTTGAAAAAATTGAAAAAGAAAAACTTTATCTCCAACGCGTAATCGTGGTATCGGGTGAAAAGTGGCATCACGGTATCGTTGGTATCGTTGCATCTCGTATTTGTGAAACCTATGGAAAGCCAACTATTGTTTTAAGCATAGACGGTGATTTAGCTCACGGTTCGGGTAGAAGCATTGAGGGATTTTCGCTTTACGAATGTATTAACAGTGCGGCTGATTATACCGAAAAGTTTGGTGGACACGAATTAGCGGCGGGCGTAACGATCAAAAAAGAGAATATTGATGTTTTTGCGTGTTCAGTTAATAATTATGCCCGTACCATAAAACCTACCGTGCCAGTTTTGAAACTTGACTGCAAACTTAATCCCGTTGCGCTTTCGTTAGATTTATTTGATGAACTTAGTGTTCTTCAGCCGTTTGGAACGGGGAATAACGTTCCTGTTTTTGAAATTTGCGGAGTAGCAATTGATAAAATTACCTCTGTGGCTGGTGGAAAGCATTTAAAATTAAGTTTTAGTAAAAATAACGTTTCATTTCAGGCAATGCTATTTTCTTGTAGTGAAGAGGCGTTTGCGTTTAAGTTGGGTGACGTGCTTGATATAGCCGTTATACTTGATGCGGGCACTTTTAACGGAAAAAGATATTTGTCAATAATAATTAAGGATTATCGTATTTCAGGAATCAATGATGATAACTTAGCTCAACAAATTGCAGATTATGATGATTTTTGCGCACTTGTTCCAAGAAACTATGATAATATAGCGCCTTCTCGTGAAGAGTGTGCAGTTGTTTATAAACATATCAGTCGCGGTACTGTTTCAGCGCGTGCTGTTGAACAATTCTTTATGAACGAATTAGGACTTGCTAAAGTTAAAATTATTATTGATATCTTTGTTGAGCTTGGACTTCTTTGCAGAGATAACAACGAAGTAGAAACTTTGCATATTAATGCTGGCGGCGGCAAGGTTGATTTGGAAAATTCATCAATTCTAAAAAGGGCAAGGGGGTGACCTTATGGATAGTGTTTATGAAAAAGATTACGGTGCATTTAAAGATTTTTTGGAAAGTCAAAATGCTGAATTTAATTATGAACTCATAAGAAAAGCATATGAGTTTTGTGTTACTATGCATAAAGGTCAACTCAGACGTTCCAACGAAGAATACTATATTCATCCTGTTTGTGTTGCTGAAATAGTTGCGCAACTTGGACTTGACAGCGAATCAGTGTGCGCTGCGTTACTTCATGATACTGTAGAGGATACAGACACCACACTGGAAGATATCGAAAAATTGTTTGGTGACGAGGTTGCCTTGATTGTTGACGGTGTTACAAAAATCGGCAGACTTTCATTTGTTTCGAAAGAAGAACAACAGGCAGAAAGTATCAGAAAAATGCTTATTGCTATGGGTAAGGATATAAGGGTTATTATTATAAAACTTGCCGATAGACTTCATAATATGCGAACGATAGACTTTATGCCTCAGCAAAAACGCAGGGATAAAGCTCTTGAAACACTTGAGGTTTACGCTCCTATTGCTCATCGACTTGGTATTCGTCCTATAAAAGAGGAACTTGAAGATATTTCTATCGCGTGTCTTGACCCTATTGCGTATGAAGAAATAGAAGGCCTTTTGAATGAAAATTTTAAAGATAGCTCACGAATGCTTGACACTGTTAAAGATAGGATAACCGAGCGTCTTAAAGAGGAAATGCCTGATGTAAAAACTGAATTTCAAAGCAGAGTTAAGTCGATAAACGGTATCTACCGCAAGATGTTCATTCAAGGTAGAGCATTTGAAGAAATTTATGATATTTATGCGGTAAGAATTATTACGGATACCGTTGCCAACTGCTATAATATTCTCGGAATTATGCATGATCTTTTCCGTCCTATTCCCAATCGTTTCAAGGATTATATTTCAACACCTAAACCGAATCTTTATCAGTCACTTCATACTACGGTTATCGGCAGAGAAGGCGTTCCTTTTGAAATACAGATACGTACCTTTGAAATGCACGAAACAGCTGAGTACGGAATTGCTGCACATTGGAAGTATAAAGTAGGTGTCAGTGGCAGCGACAAAGGTATGGAGCAACAACTTGCTTGGATACGTCAGATACTCGATGCGCAAAATGATACGGGCGATGCTTCTGAAATTATAAGAAGTATAAAGGTTGATTTGGCGCAGGACGACGTTTTTGCGGTTACTCCCAGAGGCGACGTTATTAATCTTCCCGTAGGAGCAACTGTTGTTGACTTCGCTTTTGCGATACACTCCGCCGTCGGTATAAAAATGGTTGGGGCAAAGGTTGATGGCAGAATCGTTCCTATTAACCATGTCATCAAAACGGGTGAAATTATTGAAATTTTAACTACAAATCAGGCGGGACATGGCCCTAGCAGAGATTGGATTAATATTGCGGTAACCAATCAGGCTAAATCAAAAATCAGAAGCTGGTTTAAGAAAGAAAAACGCTCTGAAAATATTGAAAATGGTAAAATTGAAATAGAAAGAGAATTTAAGCGAAACGGTATTGTATTTGAAAACGAAGCGTCACTTAAAGAATTTCTTACAGATATTGCCAAGCGTCAACATCTTGAAAACATTGACGAACTGTATGCCGCTATTGGTTACGGCGGTGTTGTTTTGGCAAGAATTCTTCCCAGCATTAAAGATAATTACAACAGGATATCAAAGCAAAATAAGGTTATAGTTACTACTCCTGAAATCACACCTCATAGAAGAACTAAAGCTAATGACGGTGTAATTGTTGAAGGTATTGATAACTGTCTTATTAAATTCTCAAAATGCTGTGCGCCTCTTCCCGGTGATGATATTATCGGATTTATAACACGTGGACACGGTGTATCAATCCACAAATGCGACTGTATTAACGTTCCTAAAAATATTGACGACAGTCCGGAACCTGCACGTTGGATTAATGCCTATTGGGCAGATAATTTGCCTTCTACCTTTATGGCATCCTTGCAGATAACTGCAATAGACAGACAGGGTCTTATTCTCGATATTTCACAGACCCTTATTAATATGCGAGTAGCGCTTCACAGCATCAACGCCCATCCGACCAAAAAAGGTAACAGTTTAACGGTTATAACTGTTAGCACCGAGGGTGTAGAGCATTTAAAGAATATAATTACTCGACTTGAAAAAATACACGGAGTATATAGTGTAGAAAGATTAAATAAATAACAGGTGTTTTTATGAAAGCAGTTATACAAAGAGTAAAAAATGCAAGTGTATCGGTTGACGGCAAGGTTATCGGGTCGATAGACAAAGGTCTTCTTGTGCTTTTGGGAGTATATGAAAACGATACCGAAGCAGACACCGAAATTCTTGCCAAAAAAGTGAGTTCATTAAGAATTTTCTGCGATATGTATGATAAAATGAATTTATCGGTTATAGACGTGGACGGAAGCGTGTTGGTTATTTCAAACTTTACTCTTTGCGCTGACACCAAAAAGGGAAACAGACCTTCTTTCACTCTTGCAAAAGAACCTTTTGCCGCCAACCTAGAATACGAAAGATTTTGCGAGTTACTAAAAGTAAATGGCATTAAAAACGTTCAAAAAGGTGAATTTGGCGCTGATATGAAGGTTGAACTTCTAAATGACGGTCCCGTTACGATAATTCTTGATACAGAAATTTGGAGAAAAGATAAATGAAACTTAAAACTGTAACTATTCCTTATATGGATCAAAACGTTTATCTGATTTCGGGTGATAGCGGAGCAGTTATTATAGATCCGGGTCAAATGACCGAAGAAATCAAGGCTTTTATAGTTGAAAACAAAACTAAAGAATTTGCTGTTTTGCTTACTCACAATCATTTTGATCATATTTTAGGTGCACAAGAAGCCAGAACCTTGAGCGGCGGTAAAATTTACATTTCCGAAGCCGATTCTATTGGTCTTTCTGACGGTTCTGTTAATTTGTGTGAACGGTTTTGTATTGATTTTTCACCCTTTGAAGCTGATGAAAAGTTCAGTGATAATGATACGCTCAGTATTGGTGACATAAATATTAAAGTTCTGGTTACACCGGGGCACTCGAAGGGTAGCGCCTGTTTTATAATAGGCGATTGGTTATTCAGTGGTGACACTTTATTCCGTTTAAGCGTTGGCAGAACTGATTTTATTGGCGGAAATAGTGAAGAATTGTATAAGTCTTTAAAGCGTCTTTACGAAATTAAAGGAGATTTTGACGTTTATTCAGGTCACGGTCCTGCTACGCGTTTATCCTATGAAAAAAAGAACAACCCGTTTGTGAGAGAATTTTAATATGAATTTGTGCTGTATAGGTCATACTTTTCAGTATGAAATGGAAAAAGTTTGCAGACTTTTTATTCCTTTTGAAAAAATTATAGTCAGTTACGAAATGATCGATAGCGGTGATTTTGCTGTTACGAAAATTTGCGAAAATCATATATATGCCTCGGTTTCAATAAATAATTGCTTGAACGAAAGCAGTTTGGATTTGAATGACGGTTTTAGCGAAAGAGATGCTGAAAGAGAAATAGCGGCTTTACTTTTTGAATGTTTTGTTAAGTTAACTTCATATTCGCCGAAGTGGGGAATTGTCACGGGCATAAGACCGGCTAGATTATATTCGGCTGTAGTTAAAGAATTAGGTAATGAAAAACTTGCGAAGGAATTCTTTAAAGAAAAGTTTTTTGTTAGTAGTGAAAAGATTTCACTCTGTGAAGAAACACATTTGGGCGAATCTAAAATTATTAAACTTTCGGAAAGTGATTCTTTTAGTTTATATATTTCTATTCCTTTTTGTCCTACAAGATGTTCGTACTGTTCTTTTGTTTCACACGCGGTTGAAAAGGCTGATCATTTAATACCCGTTTACGTTGATTATCTATGCAAAGAAATCAAACAAACCGCTTTAATCGCAAAAACCAATAATTTAAAATTAAAAACTGTTTATATGGGTGGCGGAACTCCGACTACTTTGGATGCTGAACAGTTAAGGGTAGTTTTAGGTAAAGTTAAGGAGCGCTTCGATTTATCAGACTTGTTAGAGTTTACTGTCGAAGCAGGACGTCCCGATACTATCACCGAAGAAAAACTTATTGCAATTAAAGATTGCGGAGCAACTCGAATCAGTATTAATCCTCAAACAATGAATGATACCGTTTTAGGTATTATCGGCAGAGCGCATACAGCTCAGCAAACTATTGACGCTTTTCAACTTGCGAGAAAAGTTGGTTTTGATAATATTAATATGGATTTAATAGCGGGGCTTCCGGGTGATACCGTCGAAAGCTTCAAATATACCGTTGAACGGTTGCTTTCTCTTGATCCCGAAAGTATTACAGTACATTCTCTTTCGATGAAGCGCTCTTCCAAAATGAATATCAGTGGTGATTTCCCTGAAATTGAGGCAGGAAGAATAGCGGACGAAATGGTATCGTATGCTCGCAAAACCCTCAGTGAAAAAGGTGTTTTACCGTATTATATGTACCGTCAGAGTAAGACGGTAGGTAATCTCGAAAACGTTGGTTATGCTAAAGAAGGTAAAGAGTGTTTATATAACGTATTTATTATGGATGAAACCCATACTATTCTCGCTTGCGGCGCTTCCGCTGTTACTAAACTTCGTGAACCAGATGGTAGCTACATTGAAAGAATTTTTAATTTTAAATATCCTTATGAATACATAAACAGATTTGATGAAATGATGCTCAGAAAGAACGGCATTAATGAATTTTATAAAAAATACGGAAAGATAGGTGAAGTTCCAAATGTATAAGAAAATAGGTGTTGTTGTTGCTGATGACGGCGAATTTAATCCATTTATAGAAAAACTCGAAAATGCTGACAACGTTGGCTTTTTTGGTCGAGACTGTTATAAATTTGCGGTTAACGACGTTGTTGTTTACGCAGTGCATTGCGGTATTGGTAAAGTGAATTCTGCCGCTGCTGCTATGTATATGTATTCGCTTGGTTGCGATACTATTTTTAGTTTTGGTTATTCGGGTGGTATTTCACGTGTTAAAAAAGGCGAAGTAGTAATTAATGATAGCTTTATTGAACATGATTTTGATTTGACCTGTCTTGGATATAAATTATGCGAGAAACCAGGCCAAACGTATATATATAACGCCGATGCGAAGTTGGTTGAGTTGGTATCATCAATATGTCCTGAAGCAAAAATCGGTCTTGCCGTTTCGGGAGATTGTTTTGTTAGTAATGATAAATTAAGATATTCTCTTAAAACTAATTTTAATGCGATTTCCTGTGATATGGAAACAGCGGCTATTGCATCTGTTTGTCATCAGACGGGTATGTCTTTTGTTGCAATCAGGCAAATATCCGATGATGCAGGAAATGATGCCGACAGTTCATATAGTGAAGTCGCTTATAGTGGTGATATTGCTCCTGCTGATATTATTTTGAAACTAATCAATAAACTGGCTTAGGTGAAGTGTAATGAACGAGAAGAAAGTTAAAGAACAAAACTTTGAACGTAGCGCTATAATTTTACTTGCTTCAACTGTTATCGTTAAAATAATAGGCGCAATTTTTAAGATTCCGCTACAAAGTCTTATAGGCGATTTGGGTTTTGGATATTTTTCGTCTGCATATGATTTATTTTTACCAATATATGCTCTCTCGATGGCGGGACTTCCAATTGCTGTTTCGCGTCTTACGGCTGCTTCGGTGGCTCAAGGAAAACTAAAAGATGCCCGTAAAACATTGAGTATGGCAAAGAAAGCCTTTTTGGTAACCGGAGTGGTCGGTTTCTTGATTATGCTTGGAGCAACCTATTTTTATGCGGTTTCAACTACCGATAACATAAATGATGCGAAAAACGTTGCTGTATGCGTAATTATGATAGCACCCACCATACTTTTTTGCAGTTATATGTCCGCTTACAGAGGATATTACGAGGGTCTTCACAATATGTATCCCACTGCTATATCGGACGTTATAGAGGCACTTGGTAAACTGATTTTAGGATTTTCGTTTGCATACGTTGTTCTTAAAATAACTTCCAACGTTGCATATGCTGCAGCAGGTGCTCTTGGAGGAATTACTGTTGGTACTATAGCCGCCGCTGCTTTCCTTATCTTGCGTCATAAATTTATTGGTGATTCTATCGATAAAAATGATTATGAAGATTCTCCCGAAAGTAGTATGGGAAAGGTGATTTTAAAAGCATTGCTTGTTATCGCTATTCCCGTCGCATTAAGTTCTCTTGCTAATAACATCACTTTGTTTATAGATACGTTTATGGTTAAATGGCAACTTAAAAACGTAATGGAAAATTCCTTTGATTACGTTGCAAATTTGTATGCTGAATCTGTTGCTGATTATAACGCCACTGCATCAGCCTTAGGAAGAGAAATTCTTTCTGCTTCAAATATGCCTACCTTCTTATACGGTATAAGAGGGGAAGCCTACGTTTTCTATAACTTGATTCCTACTATTACGGCTACTCTCGGTATTGGTTCGGTGCCTTTTCTTACTACCGTGTGGGTGGAAAAGGATATGCCTGCCGTAAAAAAGACTATAGAAACTATCTTGCGTACCACTGCAGTTATTGCGATTCCTGCCGGAATTGGTCTTTGTGCGATTGCTCCTAACGTTATGGGACTGCTTTATAAAGGTGTTGCCCCTGTAGAGATAGGCGCGCCTATACTTCGTATGTTGGGTGTAGCTGCAGTATTTTCAGGTCTTAGCGTTCCAATGACTAATATGCTTCAGGCAATAGGCAAGCCTATGCTTCCTGTAAGAAATATAGCTATAGGCGCTGTTCTGAAAATTATAGTTAATGCTATTTTGGTTGGCCGTCCCGAAATAAATATTATGGGCGCTCCGATAGGTACGACACTTTGTTACGTTTTCATTTTTGTTTCTAATACCTATTGTCTTATTAAGCATACGGGAATAAAGTTTAATTTCTTTGCGGTTATTATCAAACCTTTTATTTCTTCACTCTGCTGTGGCGTTGCCGCTTTCTTCGTTTCTTTGCTTATGAATAAGATGGGTTACGGTGATTTTATAGCTACTATTTGCAGTGTAATTGCGGCTGTAATCGTCTATTTAACGGTACTTTTTGCCATTAAGACTTTGAACAAAGAGGATATAGAGGGATTCCCAAAAGGCAAAACTATAGCAAGAATTCTCGAAAAATTGCATATTATAAAGTAAAATGTGTAAAAATTGCGTGTTTTTGGTGTTTTTTTAACAAAAATTTTTAAACAACTATTGATTTTTAGGTGAAATTATGGTAAATTTATATACAGAAGCAACTAAAAGAAAATATACAATGGATGATTTTATAGATATTATGAAAAAACTAAGAGCGCCTGACGGTTGCCCTTGGGATAAAGAACAAACTCATGCATCCATTAGAAATAATTTTCTTGAGGAAACTTATGAAGTCGTTGATGCGATTGATCGTGACGACTCGGCTGATATGTGTGAGGAACTTGGCGACGTGCTAATGCAGGTTGTCTTTCACGCAGTTATGGCCGAAGAGAAGGAAAAATTTGATTTTTCCGACGTTGTTGATGGTGTGTGCAAAAAACTGGTATATCGTCATCCTCACGTATTTGGCGACGTGGTTGCAGAAACTTCTGAAAAGGTTCTTGATAATTGGGACAAGTTAAAGCGTGTTGAAAAATCACAAGAAACTTATACCGATACTTTAAAGAGTGTTCCTGCGGCTTTTCCCGCGTTACTCAGAGCACAAAAAGTGCAAAAGCGCGCTTCAAAAGCAGGTTACGACTTTACTGACGTTTCTGAAGCTTTTTCTAAAATTGGTGAGGAAACCTGTGAACTCGAAAACGAACTTTCGAAAGGTGATAAAACAGCCCTGACGGATGAAATAGGAGATTTATTGTTTTCTATTGTTAACGTCGGCAGAATTTTAGGAATTGACTGCGAAGAAGCACTTAGTCGTTCTACAGTAAAATTTACCGATAGATTTGAAAAGGCTGAAAATTATATAATTGCCGACGGATATGATATCAAAGAATTGTCTGCAGATAAACTTGATGAATATTGGAACAAGGCAAAAAACAATTGATTTCAAACAGTTTTTACTGTTGAAAATATTTTTATGGAGGTTATCACAATGAACAAAACAGAACTTATTGCTGCTATCGCTGAAAAAGCCGGTATCGCAAAGAAAGACGCTGACAAGGCTCTCGCTGCTTTCATCGAGACTGTTGAAGCTGAACTCAAAGCCGGCGAAAAGGTTACTTTAGTTGGTTTCGGTACTTTCGAAGTACGTGAGCGTGCTGCAAGAACCGGTATCAATCCTAAGACCAAGACTAAGATTGAAATCGCTGCTTCTAAGGCTCCTGTATTTAAAGCTGGTAAAGCTTTCAAAGACGCTATCTAATAAATCAGATGCCACCCATTTGGGTGGCTCGGTTTTTTTAGGAGAATTTTATGAGACTTGATAAGTATTTAAAGATTTCACGTATTATCAAAAGAAGAACTATTGCAAACGAAGCTTGTGATGCCGGACGCGTAATGGTTAACGGCAAGGTAGCTCGCGCATCATACGACGTTAAAGTCGGTGACGTTTTAGAAATAGAGTTTGGAACAAGAGTCGTTAAGGTTCAGGTAACTCAAATTACCGAATCCGTTAAAAAAGACGATGCAGTTTCTTTATACAAAATAATTGAATAACATAATAAATCACTTTTCGCAATATATTATTGTGGAAGGTGATTTTTTTATGTCTGAAGGATTTAATCAAAATTTAGAACATTATATCGAAATAGAAGGTAGGAAGAAAATAAAAATTACAGGAGTAGTGGATATAATGAATTTTGATGAAGAAACTATTACAATTTTAACTGTTATGGGTAAATTGATTATTAAGGGTGAAGAACTCAAAATTCTTAAATTCGGAACTGAAACAGGCGATATGGAAGCAGAGGGTAAATTTAATGCGGTAGTATATCTTAATGACACAAAGGGAAAAAGTTCTTTTGTCAGTAAATTATTCAGGTGATTATGTGGGAAATTACAGTTAAATCTCAAATATTGACTTTTTTTTACGCCGTAATTTTAGGTTTTATTTTATCGGTGCTTTTTGATTTTTTAAGAACTATTAGAATTAGTTATAAACACAATAATATATTTGTATTTATAGAGGATATTGTATTCTTTTTAATATCGACTTTTTTAACCTTTATGTTTCTTATGGCAAGATGTAACGGTGAATTCAGAACCTATGTGATTTCGGCCATCTTGATCGGTTTCTTTATATATAGAATCACTTTATCAAAGATTATTTTACCGACGTCTGTTATTATTACAAAGTTTTTTATAAGGCTTTTTGGAAAAATTTTCTTGCTTTTTCAAAAAAGTGTATCCCTAACAGTAAAAAATACAAAAAAATTGCTAAAAATAAGGGGCAGAAACAAAAAAACTCTTGAAAGATAGGGGGAAGTTGTTGTATAATCATAATGAATTAATTTTGAGTGGAGTAAGGCTATGAAAAAAAAGAAAGACAGAAGTGTTATCTTACGCGTACTTGTATTACTGGTTTCTGTTTATCTTATATATTCGCTTTCTTCATTATGGACAGATTTGGCAGAAGGTAAGAAAAAACTCGATGATTATAACCAACAAATAGCCGAAACTGACCGTAAAATTAATGAATACAAAAATCTTCTTAAAGAAGGCAACGAGGCTAAGATTATTGAAAAAGCCGCTCGTGACAGACTTGGGTATGTTTTTGCGGACGAGCAGGTGTATATAGACGTTTCAGGTAATTGAAACAAAAAATTAAGGGGGATATGCATAGTTTATGCAAATTGAAGTAGGACAGATTGTTGAAGGTAAAATTACCGGTATTACTAATTTCGGAGTTTTCGTAGATTTAGGTGAAAACGTTAGTGGAATGGTACATATTTCTGAGGTTGCCAGAAGCTACGTTACGGATATTCGTGAATTTGTAAAAGAAAACGATACCGTTAAAATGAAGGTTTTAAGTGTGGGTGATGATGGAAAAATCAGCCTCAGTATTAAGCGTGCGCAAGAAGAACCTAAAAAAGAACGCTTCGATAAAAAGAAAACTACTCCTCCTCGTGAGCAAACAAAGATAGACTCCTCTTATACTTGGACGCCTAAAAAACAAGAGCCTGTATCTTTTGAGGAAATGATGAATCGTTTTAAGCAGACAAGCGATGAAAAGTTTTCTGATTTAAAACGCAAAAACCCTGAGACTCGTCGTTCAAAACGCGGTGCCGGAGTTAAGTAATTTCGCTTATTTGGCAGACTTTACGTCTGCCTTTTTTACTGAAAGGATGTAATTTAGTGAGGGAAATTTCTGTTACTATTATCAGAGATGAAGTTGAAAAACTTTGCATAAGCGCCAATAAGTTATTACCAAGTGATTTGGTTTCTAAAATCAAAACTTGTTATGAGTGTGAACGTAATAATACTGCTAAAAGTGTTCTTTCTGATATAATTCAAAATATTGATGCTGCTAAAGAAATGGATATCCCTATATGTCAGGATACCGGTATGGCGGTCGTTTTCTTGAAAATAGGGCAGGACGTTCACTTTACAGACGGTTCATTATATGAAGCAATAAATGAAGGGGTAAGAAACGGTTATACTTCCGGTTTGTTGAGAAAATCGGTTGTATCGGATCCGCTAAACAGAGTAAATACTGATGATAATACTCCTGCAATAATTCATACGGAAATTGTTGATGGAGATAAAGTTGAAATAACCGTTGCACCGAAAGGTTTTGGCAGCGAAAATATGAGTAAGGTAATTATGTTAACTCCTTCTGCCGGAAGAAACGGTGTAATAGATGCGGTTGTAAACGTTGTTAAAACTGCTGCTTCTAACCCATGTCCGCCTATGGTAATAGGAGTTGGTATCGGTGGAGATTTTGAACAATGCGCTCTCCTATCGAAAAAAGCTCTTTGCAGAAGTGCAGAAGTAAGAAACGGTAATCCATTTTATAAAGAACTTGAAGAAGAAATACTTGAAAAAATCAATCAACTCAACATTGGTCCTCAAGGTTTTGGCGGAGATACAACGGCGCTATATGTAAATATTGAAACGGCGCCTACACATATAGCCGGACTTCCTGTTGCAGTAAATATAGGCTGTCATGTGACACGACATAAGAAAATTATAATATAGTAAGGAATTTGAAATGAGTAAATTTGATTTGATTGCCCCTTGTCTGTTTGGTATTGAAGGTATTGCAGCCGATGAATTCAGACGTATGGGTTTTGAAGACGTAGTTGCTGAAAACGGTAGAGTGAAATTGTCGGGCGACGAAAATATGCTTGTAAGAGCTAATATTAATTCAAGATTTGCCGAAAGAATTCTTATTAACGTCGGTGAGTTTGAAGCTTTATCATTTACCGAACTTTTTGATAACGTTAAATCTTTGCCTTGGGAAAATTATATAGGTAAAAAGGATGCTTTCCCCGTAAATGGTTGGAGCATTAATTCTCAACTTACAAGTATTCCTGATTGTCAGTCGATAATTAAAAAAGCAATTGTTGAACGCTTAAAATCAAAATATGGTATTTCTTGGTTTGAGGAAACTGATACTGAATATAAAATCAGATTTTCAATACATAAGAATTTAGTAACTATGATGATCGATACTTCAGGTGAGGGTTTGCATAAGCGTGGCTATAGAAGAAATTCCAATGCCGCTCCTTTAAAGGAAACTCTTGCCGCCGCAATATGCGATATGGCACGAATTTTTCCCGATACTATTTGTATTGATCCGTTTTGTGGTTCGGGTACGTTGCTTATTGAAGCTGCTATGATGGCTAAAAAAATGGCACCGGGTCTTCGCAGAAATTTCGCATCTGAACGTTTTCCTTTTATAAACAATAATGTATGGCGCGACGAAA
>JAEIGA010011941.1_pt1 | contig 13169 bp, 5 predicted proteins | sample 9270691 | NCBI WGS metagenome assembly JAEIGA01 (sample SAMN17057246, study PRJNA624740) | gut metagenome | biome: biome; isolation source: fecal sample | host: Bos grunniens | place: China: Xizang | collected 2019 | reverse complement strand
TAGGTGCCGACGAGTTCGTTTACCGTACAGCCTGTGGTGGTATCAATGCCCATCTTTGTCATTGAGCCTGTCTTTTTGCCATTCTCGTAGATATCAACCGTCCACTTGGTGTCGCTTGAAAAGATGTTGGCCAAAATCACATTCTCGGCAAAGTTGAACTTGTAGTAGCCCTTTGTGCCGTTAGTGTTGGCATCGCCATCAGGAATGGCGGCACCCGTAAGAGCGTTACCGCGATAGAGGCGCATCTGGTAGTTCTTGTCGTCCATACCGTCAGGTATGCCCTGGAAGTACCAGTTGACAATTTGGTTGCCCTCAATCTCAAATATCTTATATCCGTTTGGTGCGCCATCACCCGCGATGTTTGATGACCACCAACCGCCACATACGGCCGAGATATTATGCTCGTAGATGTTGGTGTGCGACGACCCCTCTACGCTATGCTCATAGTTGCGGTTGCGGTGCCAGTGTCCCGACAAGATGTGAACATTCGGGAACTTGTTCAAGAGTTTCAAAGCGGCTTGAAGACTCTCTCGGCTGTTGTTGTAGATCTGGATATGTACGCAGAGCAATATCAACTTATCCTTTGAAACATTTGCCAAGTCGGCCTCCAACCAAGCAAGTTGCTCGTCGGTAAAGCCGGTCTGGTAGATGCTTGGGTTGTCAACCTCGGTGAAGATGATGTCGCGCATAGCAATAATGTGCGCATCGCCTCTATCAAACGAGTAGTTCGCAGGGCCAAATATCTCCTCGTAGAGTCGTTGAGCCTTGATGTTTGTCGTCTTGTTTCGCCAATCGGTTGTCAGAGGCTCCGTTGCATTGTGGTAGTTGTGGTCGTGGTTACCCATCACATAGAATACAGGCATACCTATATTATCTGCCGCGTGCTGGGTGCGCATCTGATACATATAGTTTGTCTTGTTGGTTGAGGTGGACATTGTGATAATGTCGCCCAATACCACACCATAGCAAGGCTCCGAGAGGCTATCTGCGTGTCGCTTAATCTTTGGCACTGCCTCGTTGATGAAGCGGGTGAAGCCCGCATCTGACGACACCTGTGGGTCGGCCATACCGAAGAGGGTAAACTTACTCTCCTTGCCTCCGCTCAACGGTTCAAGCGTAAAGTTGTAGAGCGAGTGGAAGTAGGAGAACTTCTTGTAGAAGCAGGCCTGTCCATTCTCGTTTATAGGTATCTTGTACTCTGCCGGCGAGGTGTAGAAGATGTGGTACGCCTCGGGGTTGGCCTCCATCTGATAGAAACCGTTTGAGTTGGTCTTTACAACCGTGAAGCCATCGCTGACAGCAACACCTGCGACAGGGTTACCCGTTGTATCCTTGATATAACCGAATACACGACCAGGGATATAGTCAATCAATATGTCGTCGGCGAAGATATCCATATCTTCAAGGACAACCGTGTTGCCAATCTCAATCTCGTCTTCCATGCTCTCAAACGCATCAAGCGAGAGTGTTCCCTCGGCCGTGTAGTAGATATTGCCGAACTCGCGTACGATACCCGGCTTGATGTTGTTGGCTGTCCACTTCAACATCATTGAGCGACCATTGGTATCGGTTACAGCAATGACGCAACTGCCGAAACTTCCCTTTGGCAGGGTGATAAATACGGGCGTTGCCTTTGAGGTACTCAACGCAAGACCCGACTCGCCCAACGAGTAGACGATGCTCTTTGAGGTCGTACCCTTGATAGCGGTAATATCTCCCGTCTTGCAGTCAACCTCAAACTCGCCCGCCAAAGTGGCATCGGCGGAGGTGGCTGTAATAGATATCTGTTTGATTGTGGTGTTCGGCACGCTGGCAACGAACGGAAAACGCAACACACCCGCAAGGTGTTGAAGCGTGGTCGTACCCTCTCCGTCAACCGAGTAGCCACACATCGGAGCGGCATTCAAGTCAAAGGTGCCCTTAATGTAGCTCTGGTTTGCGGGGAATACTACTGTTGGTTGCTCTGCCGTGCAAGATGACCCCTTGGTGTAAGGGAAGGTGATGTATCGCTCCCCGTCAATCATTCCCTTGAACGAGAAGCTTGCGCGACGGCTATCCTCCTGGTTGATTGTAACAACATCGGAGGGCTCTCCGTTCATCACAATACGGTCGGTCGTAGTCCAATAGATTGGGTATGAGTCGCCCGTCTTGTTGCCCAAAGCGGTCTTTGTTCTGCCCAACGATAGGTCGATAGTGGTGCGAGGACCATCGTAGTCAACCTCGTTGGATTGAACACAAGCTCCGAGCAATAGCGCTACAAATAGGAGTAATAATAGGTTAATTTTTTTCAATTTAGGGGGTTGTGGTTTTACAATTACCCAAACAGCCACTTGAAGTGGCCGTTTGGATGATTGTTAATATGGCCAACTATTAGTGAGTTGGTTTTGTTACGAGAGTGTAGTCTGTACCCTCGGTAATAGTGTTGCACTCATACTGGCGGCCAAAGCGGTCGGTTGCAACAACCTTGATGTTTGTTGCCTCTGGGTTTGTGAGGGTATACTTCCACATTGACCAGCACTTGGTGAGTCCTCCACTTGTATATGCGCCTGCACCCATAACACCGATATGGTAACCTATCGCATACATATCGCGTGGAGAGTAAACATTTAGATAGAATGGAGTCTCAACAACATCCTCGGTTGCAGGGTCGTCTGCCAATACACCGTGTCCCTTGAGGGCAGACTTATCCTCCGCGTTAAGAGAATCGTCATACATCCACTCCATCTCACCAGTCTTAACATCGTCCTCATATACCTCAACCTTCCACTGCGAGTCGCAGCCGAAGATATTTGCCAAGAGGACATCAGAGCCAAAGTTGAACTTGTAGTAGCCGTAATAACCTGTTTGGGTTCCCTTGTCAGCACCAGTAACAGCATCACCGCGATAGAGTCGCATCTGGTAGTCGCGGCTATCCATACCCTCTGGGAAGCCCTGATAGTACCAGTTGGTCATCTGGTTACCCTCAATCTCAAACACCTTGTATCCGAGTGGCGCACCGTCGCCGTTGAGGTTTGAACGCCACCAGTTACCGCAGACTGCGGCTATATTGTGCTCATAGATGTTTGTATATGGTGTGCTATACAATGAGTGCTCGTAAGAGCGGGTGTGGTGGGTGTGTCCCGAAAGGATATGTACATTAGGGAACTGGTTGAGCAAAGCCAATACCGCCTGAACATTTTTGTATTCGTCACCTCCGTGGTTGTAGAGAGGAATGTGAATACAGAAGAGAATCAACTTGTCGTTCGGTACCAAAGCCAAGTCAGCCTCCAACCAAGCGAGCTGTGCGTCGGTGAAGCCTAACGAGTACTTCTTCTGATCTGTTTCAGAGTTGAAAATGGTGTTACGCATCGAGATAATGTGTGCATTACCACGATCAAACGAGAAGTTTACAGGACCGAAATACTTCTCAAAGTAACGCTGTGCTTTGAGGTCAAATGTAGAGTTTCTCCAATCGGTAGTGAATGGGTTAGATGTGTTTACAAAGGTGTGGTCGTGGTTACCCATTGTGTAGAATACAGGCATACCACTGTTATCCTTTGCAAAGCGGTAGTACATCTCGGCCATAAAGTTCTCCAAGTTTGACGAACCTGACTGCTGGATAACATCACCCAAGACGATACCGTAGCAAGGGTCTGTATATTGTGCAGCGTGCGCCTGAATCTTTGGCAAAGCCTCCTTTGTGAAGCGAACCATCTCCTCGCTTGACTCAACCTGTGGGTCGGCAAACGCAAAGAGGGTAAACTTGTTCTCTACGGTTTGTGGTTTGAGAGTAAAGTCGTAGCGCGAAAGGAATGGGTCATACAACTTGTAGAAGCAAGGGTTGCCCTTGTCGTTGAGCGGAATCTCATATCCGGCTGGCGACGAGTAGAAGATGTAGTACGCGTCGTTGGTTGTAGCCATAGTGTAGAAGCCCTGCTCATTGGTTGTAGTAATTGTGAAACCGTCACTTACAGGAACATTTGCGATTGGGTTACCTGCGGTATCCTTGATGTAACCGAATACAGTGCCTGGGATATAGTCTGCACCAATCTCCTCCTCGCTGATAATCAAGTCCTCAATATCTGCATCTTTGTCGTTGTAGATACCGTCCTGCTCGCTGTCAAGTGGATCAATTGTGATGTGAATACCCTTCTTGTAGGTGATGTTGTTGAACATACGAACAACACCTGCGCGGATTGGCTTCTCCTCCTTCACATTCCACGACATAAGCATTGTGAAGTCGTTGGTGTCGGTTACAGCGATTTCGCAAGGGCCAAAGAAACCATTAGGGAGAGTGATGTAAACCGGAGTAGCGGTTGTCTTGCTCAATGGCAAGCCCTCCTCGCCGAAGTCGTAGGTAACAGTCTTTGAAGTAGTACCCTCAATAACTGTCATCTCGCCAGTCTTGCAATCTACGACATACTCACCTGCCAATACAGCATTGTCGGCAGTAGCGGTGATTACAATCTTGCGGAGGCTCTTGCCCTCAATGTGACCCTTGAATGGGAAGCGCATTACACCGGCAAGGTGTTTGAGGGTTGTTCTGCCCTCGCCATTAACAGACCAGCCACACATAGGGGCAGCGTTTGTGTCAAACGAGTTTGCTACATACTTCTGGTAAGCCGGGAAGACTACGGTTGGCTGCTCGGCAGTACAAGACGAACCCTCGGTGTACGGGAAGGTGATGAAACGCTCGCCGTCCATAATGCCCTCCCACGAGAAGATAGCGCGGTTGTGATCCTCTTCGTTGATTACGATAGTCGACGATGGCTCACCGTTCATTACGATGCGGTCGGTTGGTGCCCAGTGGATTGCCCAAACACCATCTTTGCCTTGTGCTCCAAGGGTGGTCTTTGTTTCGCCAATACATACAGTAATCACTGTACGCGGGCCATTGTAGCCTGGCTCTTCGTGCTGAACGCACGCACTAATCATCATTGCGCAGAGCAATGCGACGAGTAGATTAATTTTTTTCATTGTGGTTAATTTTTTGTTTGATTATTGTTTGTTGTATAAATTTTGTTGTCTAATACAAAACGGGGTTTTTCACATATTTGTAATCCTCCGAGTCGGAGAAGTGGCTGCATCGGTATTCGTTGCCGAAGCGATCGCGTGCCACAACCTCAACCTTGGCGTTTTTATTCTTCAACTTATATGTCCACATATTGTAGCAAGGCGACCAACTTGCGTTCTGATCCGGCTTTCTGCCGAGAACACCCATCTGGAAGCCGTGTGCCCAGAAGTCGTGTGAGGTGATGCGACCGTCAGGTGCGCGACGAGGGTCTGCCTTGGTGTATGAGCCGATAAGCTCGGTTGCCTTCAAGCCTGTGATGTATGAGGAGGCTGTAAGCCAAGTCATTTCGCCCGTCTTCACGCCATCTTCATATACTGAAACACTCCATTTAGGGTCGGAGTCAAAGACATTCGCCAAGATGACATCGTCGGCAAAGTTGAAGGCATACATACCCATCGTGCCATTGACATTGTCGCCCACGATATCGCCACCAATCACGGCGTTGCCTCGGTATAGGCGCATCTGGTTGTTCGGGTCGTCCATACCGTCCGGGTAACCCATATGGTACCACCTCTTCATTCGGTTACCCTCGGCGATGAAGACCTCATAGCCGTTTGGCGAGCCGTCGCCACAGATGCACGATGACCACCACGAGCCACATACTGCACCGATGTTGTGCTCAAAGGTCTTGTATGCGGTGTAGTCGTAGTTGCGACGATAGTGCATATGTCCAGAGATGATGTGCGCCTCGTTGAACTCCTTGAAGAGTCGGTGCACCTTTAAGATGTTGTTTGAGGTGGTTGTCCAGAGTGGAATGTGTACCACCAAAACCACCATCATATCTCTTGGCACATATTTGAGATCCTGCTCCAACCACTTAAATTGCTCATTGGTAAAGCCCTTTGAATACTTGGAGGAGTCGTTATTCTGGTTGTAGATAATATCGCGCATACCGATAATATGCACCTTGCCTCGGTTGAACGAGTAGTTTGCAGGGCCGAAGTATCGCTCAAAGTCGCGCTGCGCTTTGAGGTTGAAGGTGCTGCTGGTCTCGTCAGGCTCAATGATTCGGTTGGCGTTGAAGAAAACATTGTCGTGGTTGCCCATAACCTGGAAGACAGGCATACCAATCTTGTCTACGTGCATCGCGTCGCGCATTCTTGGCATATACGAAGTTGCGTTTGAGGTGTTGGTTACCGAAACAACATCGCCCGCGGTGATACCATAGACAGGAATTGTGAAGGTTGAGGCGTGAGCCTTAATCTTCGGTACAGCCTCTCTGGTGAAGCGGTTGTAGCCCGTGCTTGACGAAACCTGTGGATCTCCAAAGCCGAAGAGGGCAAACTCATTCTCCACGCTCTTCAATGGGGTGAGCGTAAAGTCGTATTGGCGAGTATTCTTGCTGTAACGCTTGAAGAAGCAAGGCTGTCCATATTCGTTGATCGGAATCTCGTAGGCAGAAGGCACCGAGATAAAGATGTGATATGTGTCCGAGATAGGAGTCAATGTGTAGAAGCCCTCCGCGTCGGTTGTGGTTACCGAGAAGCCGTCGCTGACGACAACGCCCTTGATAGGCTTCCTGTAACTATCCACAACATATCCGTAGACATCTTCGCCCTCAATCTGTATTGGGTAGTATACGCGGATATCGTCAATGCACAACGGTTGACCCTCGCAAGACTCAAACTCAATGTGCTGACCGTTGCTCATCATATCAAACGATGTGGTGGTCGTGCTCCACGAAGGGTGGGTCTCCGACTCTGGAATCTCCACAAGGTTCTCCTGAACGGTGTTGCCGGCCTTGTCAATGAGGCGGACCTTAATCTTCTGCACCTCGCTGATTGTGCCGAGTGTGTAAGGGCAGACCTTGAAGTCAACCACAATCTCACGACCCGAAACAGGCAACAGCGTTGCGGCTGGTGTGCGGAGTCGTCCAATCTCGGAAGATGTACCGAGGCGAGCGTGTCCTGGGCGGTGGAAGACCTTTCCGCCATAGCTCCAACCCTCAATGCCGAGCAGCTTGTGCATTGAAGTCTTCGTAAACTTGAAGAGTTCGTCCTCTGCGCCAACAAAGGTTGTCACCTCCCACTTCGCCATCGTGTCTTCAAGCGAATTAGGGGCGTATGAGTTTACCACGGAGGTCAGCTTGACTCCGCAGGCGTTGTTCATAAAGTCGTAACCCCAGCAGAGGTTGTTGAAGTTTTGGAGAATGACATCTCCCTCAACCATACTCTCGGCTGCCGATGTTGTAACCGAAACGAGTCCCGAATTGGCACCATTCTTGGCGATGACCTGCACATTGTAGCTTGTGCGAGGGGCGAGAAGCGGGAACGAGAATGCGCGAGGTGTGTTAGCGCCTAACTCCAAGTCGTACTTTTGTAGCGGGTAACGGCTGTCGCGACGATCGTAAATCGCGATTTGGTAAGAGTCGCACTTTGTCTTCTCCTCCCATTCAATCGTAACACTCGTGCTTGAAGCGTTTATCTGTGTAACTTCAAGGGTTGATCCCGTAGGGATGGTCTCTTGTGGGGTGCAAGCGACTGCCGCGAAGAGGGTAGTCAACGCGCACAAAAAGAGGGTTTTAAGGCAATTCTTCAACATAGTATTCTGTAGGAATAGATATAATGCGCGACAAAATTAGAGATTTTTCGTAGAAAAAGCAAGAAAAATTCCCAAAAAAAGAGAGTAAAAAAGGGAGTAGTCGGGAGGTGTCGGGTGGGTATTTTGAGAAAACTATCCAAGATGCGGGCGCTATTCTTGGCTGAAAATGGTGCTGGCAGGGGCAAAAAAGAGGAGAAAAAGTAAAAATTTTGCAAAAAAGTGCGAGAAATTTTGCGTGTTACAAAATTTTGCGTACCTTTGCCACGCTGATTTGAAAAAATTGGCTCCTCAAAGCCCAGGTGGTGGAATTGGTAGACACGCTACTTTGAGGGGGTAGTGGGCGTTAGCCCGTGTGAGTTCGAGTCTCGTCCTGGGCACAAACCGCTGAACGAAAGTTTGGCGGTCTTTTTTTTGTCTATTCCCGAACTCCTATTGTGGGTGCTACGCCACAGCTTTTAACAATCTTTGCAAGGAGCGACTAAAAATGTTGATATTTATTTTGCGCAACTATTTCGTTATGTAACGAAAATAATTACCTTTGCGCTAAATGGTGAAATGCGCACTTATGAGTAACTATCACATACCCGTTTTGCTTGAAGAGTCCGTGTCGTCGCTTGATGTGAAGAGCGACGGCGTGTATGCTGATTTGACCTTCGGAGGTGGAGGCCACTCGCGCTATATCCTCTCAAAATTGGGCGAGGGTGGTGCTCTGTATGGCTTTGACCAAGATAGAGATGCGATGGCGAATGCCCCCGAAGATGAGAGATTTCACTTCGTGGAGAGCAACTTCCGATTCTTGCGCTCGGCACTCCGACTGCGAGGTGTTACGGAGGTAGATGGTATTCTGGCCGACCTGGGTGTCTCGTCGCACCACTTTGACGCCAAGGAGCGAGGCTTCTCATTTAGGGGCGAAGCTCCGTTGGATATGCGAATGAATCAGCGTGGTGGTCGTACCGCAGCCGATATCGTGAACGAATACTCCGAGGAGGCGTTGGCCGAGGTGTTGGCGCAGTATGGCGAGTTGCAGACCACCTGGAAAATCGCCGCCTGCATCGCCCGAGCGAGGGGTGTCGCACCGATTGTGACCACGGCCGACCTTGTTGCGGCGGTTGCCCCTTGTACCCCGAAGGCGCAGGAGGCGAAGTTCCTCACAAAGCTCTTCCAGGCACTCCGCATTGAGGTAAATGGCGAGATGGAGGCGTTGAAGATGGCTCTTGAACAGAGCCTCAAAGTCTTGAAGCCGGGTGGGCGTTTGGCGGTCATCTCCTACCACTCGTTGGAGGATAGATTGGTAAAGAATTTTATGCGTAGCGGTAACTTCCGAGGTGTTGTGGAGACCGACTTTTATGGTCGCAGTCAATCCCCTTTTGAGGTGGTTACACGCAAGCCGATACTCCCCTCTGATAGGGAGGTTGAGGAGAACTCTCGCTCTCGCTCGGCGAAGTTGCGCGTAGCGATAAAGTTGTAGTTTTATGCACGAGGAGTATTTCATAGATAGCGACGAAGAGATTCGCGAACGAGAGCAGGCCGAAGCCCTCCGCCAGATAGTGCGCGAGGAGGTTCAGCGTGTTGAATCGGGCGCGGAGGAGTCGGGCGACGAGGGGAAGAGTCCGTCGGAGGAGCCGCAGACGCAGAAGTCGTATCGCGGATTCTTGCGCTGGATAGGCCACGCACTTACGGGCGAGATACTCATCACAAACGAGGTGCAACAGCTCTACAATGCCGTTACGGTGTTGGGTATAGTCTATCTGCTGGCGATATTTGCGATGTTTGCATCGTTCCATCGCGCTCGCTACTATACGAAACTTAAAGCGGAGGTTGTGCTGTTGCGAGAGGAGGCTATCTTCTCGATAAAAAACCGCCATTTGGAGAGTTCGCACTCCAAGATATTGGAGCGTTTGAACGAGGCGGGAGTGGATATTCAGGACCCATATTCGCAGCCGAAAATTTTGAAGTAGAGGTATGGACAAGAACAAGGTAGATTTGAAATCGGGCATCGCTACGCGAGCAAGACGAGTATATCTGCTCTTCGTCTTGGTTGCTATATTTTTCCTCGGTAGAATGATCTATATACAGCTGAATCCAGATGTTGGCAAACATCTTGATACTCTGTTAGATACCAAAATTATAAAGTCGTCGGTAGTAGAGCCGCATCGTGGCGCAATCTACTCTCGCCACGGTAAGATGTTGGCAACCTCGGTTGTGATGAAAGATGTGCGAATGGACTTCTCGGCAGATGCCTTTCAGAAGCGCGATAGGTTTAGGCAAAATGCGAAGTTGTTGTCACAAAATCTGGCGGAGTACTTCGGCGACAAGAGCGCGAATGAGTATTATGCAGAGTTTATAAAGTGTCACAACGCCTCATTCCGATACGAGGTGAAGAATGATACAATAGACCACCCGTGTTGGAAGCTTTGGGCGAGAGATACCATCATTCCAAGGCAGATAGCAGTGCAGAAGCGTCCTGCTCTGTATCGCTCAAAAAAGATCTTCCGCGATGTAACTCTGAACGAGTGGGAGGAGTTGAAAAAGTTCCCTATCCTGAACGGTAAATTGGGTGTCACTTATCGTTCTACGGACTACGATCGCCGCATCTATCCGCAGGGCGAGATTGCCCTCCGAACGATTGGTCGTTACGACCCCGATAGAGGGCGACGATATGGTCTTGAAATGGCCTTTAACGACACATTGTCGGGACACGAAGGAAAGCAGTTTACGCAGATTCTGGCAGTTGGCTACACCGTCCCTATCGTGCATAAAGATAATGTTGAGGTACAACACGGCTACGATATCATCACGACGCTTGATGTTGATGTTCAGGATGTTGCCGACAAGGCTCTGCGCAACCAGATTGCAGAGCGTCGTGCCGAGTGGGGAACGACGATAGTGATGGAGTGTGCCACGGGCGACATCTTGGCCATAGCGAACATTGGTCGCAACGCCAAGGGGGAGCTGTACGAGCGACAGAACTACGCAATCGGACTCCCTATAAACCCAGGTTCAACATTCAAACTCGTCTCGGCGATGGCTCTGTTGGAGCATGGCGTGCCGGTTTCGCAAAAGTGTAACTCGGGGCTTGGTAAAACGGTGGTTATTGCCGGCGCAAAGATAAAGGACTCGCACCCAATCGCAAAGGAGACGGGTGGCGTGATAGATATGCGCACCGCCTTTACCGAGTCGGCCAATGTCTACTTTGCAAAGGTCGTTCACGACAAATTTTACGACAACCCGCTCGTATTTTCGGACTTCTGCCGCAAGCTCAATCTCCACGATGTGATGGGGTTGGAGTATCTCGGTGCGCGCAAGGGTACTATCCCACACCTTGACAAGAAGCACCCGTCACGCTATAACGCCCTGGCTAATATGGCGATAGGTTATAATGTGGATGTGACACCTCTACATATGGTGACGCTCTACAACGCGGTGGCGAATGGCGGACGAATGGTTGCTCCGCGCCTTATCTTGCGTATTGAGAGCGACGGAAAGACCGTCAAGGAGGTTGCACCGCGTGTGATAAACGAGCAGATATGCTCGCCCGAAACCTGTAAGACGCTTCGCTCGTTTATGGAGTCGGTATCTATGGAGGGAACGGCTGCCGCATACTTTAACGAGAAACATTGCCACTTCCGCACGGGTGCCAAGACGGGTACGGCAAGAGTTAAGTCTGTGATAAATGGTGTGGACTATTCCAAAGTCAAGGGGGCGTACTACTACGGTACGATGATTACCTACTTCCCGGCTGACAACCCACGCTATACGATTATAACCTCCGTTTTCAGCAAGAACCACGGCGACGAGAAGTATTACGGAGCGACATTGGCAGGCCCGGTACAGCAGCGCGTTGCCTCGTTCCTCCACAATCGCGACAAGGAGTATGTGGAGCAACTCTCCTCGGAGAGCCACTATGTGCAGGATATCAAGGGTGGCTCGGTGGAGAGTATGCGCGAGGTGGCTGGCGAGTATGCCAAGGAGTACACCGCCTCGGAGCGAAGCGGCTGGGGTACAAGCAGCCTGCGCGGTAAGAGCCAAGAGGTGGTTATCTCGCAGGAGAATATGCCGCACGAGCAGGTGCCGAATGTGGTCGGTATGGGACTCTCCGATGCGCTCTATCTCTTGGAGAGCAGAGGGTTGGTTGTTGAGATTGAGGGCGCAGGCAAGGTCGTTAAGCAGAGTGTTGAGGCGGGATGTGCCGTGAAGCAGGGAGATAAGATTAAAATAGTGTTGAAGTGATGACGCTTTCGGATATTATAAAGGGTGTTGCCCGTGTGGCAATAGAGGGCAGAGAGGATGTTGAGGTAGCTTCGCTTACCTACGACTCGCGACAGGTGTCGGCGGGTAGTTGCTTCTTTGCGGTTGAGGGTACGGTGGTTGACGGACACGACTTTATCGCCAAGGCGATAGCGGGTGGTGCCGCGGTTGTCGTATGCCAACATATCCCCGATGAGGTCAAGGGCGCAGATTGCACCTTCGTTGTGGTTGAGGATACGAATGTCGCGATGGGCGCGATGGCCTCCGCCTTCTACGGCAATCCGTCGCACGAGTTGAAGGTGGTGGGCGTTACGGGTACAAACGGTAAGACCACAATCGCTACACTCTTGTACGACTTGGTGCAGTCAATGGGCTACAAGGCGGGACTTATCTCTACCGTAGTGTATAAGGTTGGCGCGAGGGAGATTGAGTCTACCCACACTACGCCCGATGCCATTCGCCTCAATGCGATGATGCGCGAGATGGTAGAGGAGGGTTGCGAATACTGCTTTATGGAGTGTTCGTCGCACGCGATAGTGCAGCAGCGTATCGGCGGTATCAAGTTCGTTGGCGCGCTCTTTACAAACATCACCCACGAACACCTTGACTACCACAAGACCTTTGCCGAGTATATCCGCGCCAAGAAGCTCTTCTTTGACGGCTTGACAAAGGAGGCCTTTGCGCTGGTAAATGTTGATGATAGAAATGGCGAGGTTATGTTGCAGAACACCTCCGCCAAGCGATATACACTCTCGTTGCGTAAGATGGCCGACTTCCGCGCCAAGGTTATAGAGATTTTGAACGAGGGTATGGAGTTGCGCATTGACAATAGCGATGTGTGGGTGCGCTTCTTGGGCAAGTTCAACGCCTACAACCTCCTGACTGTCTATGGTGCAGCGCGTCTGTTGGGCTTTGCGAAGGAGGAGGTGCTGGCGCATTTGAGCCTGCTTCGCCCCGTCAGCGGTCGCTTTGAGACCATCTTGGCGAAAGACGGCACGATGGCGATTGTGGACTTCGCGCATACGCCCGACGCGCTTGAAAATACGATTCGCGCGATTGAGGATATCCGCCGCGAGGGTCAACGCCTGATTGTGGTGTGCGGTTGCGGTGGCGACAGAGATAAGACAAAACGCCCTGTGATGGGAGGTATGGCGGCGAAGATGGCCGATATTGCAATCTTTACATCGGACAACCCTCGCACCGAAGACCCTGCGCAGATCTTGCGCGAGATGGAGTCGGGTGTTGAGGCTGGCGACAAGTACCTTAAAATCGCCGACCGCGACGAGGCGGTAAAGACAGCGGTGATGTTGGCCGAGAGAGGCGATAT
>JAEIGA010011940.1_pt1 | contig 13170 bp, 9 predicted proteins | sample 9270691 | NCBI WGS metagenome assembly JAEIGA01 (sample SAMN17057246, study PRJNA624740) | gut metagenome | biome: biome; isolation source: fecal sample | host: Bos grunniens | place: China: Xizang | collected 2019 | reverse complement strand
CCTTGGGATTTTGGTCTTGAAACAGGCGACCGTGCCCATGTGCTTTTGCATTACACCTTTGATGCATACAACGGTAAAGGTGTTGAGTGGGAAATCGTAAACGTGGTTGAGGAGATACCTACGCTCAGTCTTTCTCCACGCGAGGAGATTGATTCCAGTGTTTATGATATGCCGTTTGACGGATACACCTATTACGAATTGTATGACAGCTATATGCGTCCTGAGTGGGTGTGGAACAATATGATAAACGTAAATGTGAAATATAAGGCTGTTGCCGAAAAGACACAGTTTGCCATGGCTGTGCGTGGCGTTTCCAACGATACCATTAACCTGAACCTCTTTGCAAAGACTGAGCAATTGAGCGATACGGCAAGAACAAAATTGCTGACATTCGATTTGAACAATATAGGCTCGTTGTTGACCGATGAAGAGAAGGTGGCTATCAACGGCTATGAAAGAATGAAATTCAGAGTACATCTGAAATATAAGGACAAGACAGGTAAATTGCACGATAATAGTTTCCCTATTATGGTGGGCGACATAGCCAACCCTGCGCGTTAATTGAATACTATGGACAAGAGAGTTTCCAATGTTAATATAAAGAACCGTCGTGCCACGTTCGATTATATCGTCAACGAGACATATACCGCAGGCATTGTACTTACAGGCACCGAAATAAAATCGATAAGGCAGTCGAAAGCGAGCCTTGTCGATACCTACTGCACATTCATCGCCGACGAACTGTGGGTGAAGAATATGCATGTGGCCGAGTATTTTTATGGCTCGTACAATAATCACTCTGCGCGTCGCGACCGTAAGCTGTTGCTCGAACGCAAGGAGCTGCGTAAATTGAAACAGGCGGTGAAGAATCCCGGTTTTACTATTGTCCCGATGCGCCTTTTTATAAATGAAAAAGGGCTTGCAAAGCTTGTGATTGCTCTTGCACGTGGTAAGCATGAATATGACAAGCGTGAATCGATAAAGGAACGTGATGACAAACGCGAAATGGACAGGATAAGAAAAGATTATTGACCATTTCGGCTATTATTGTTTTTATATGCTCTATCCTTTGTTCGGCAGGGATAGAGTTGTGTTTTTAGGAAATAGTATGAATTTAAGAAGTCTGCTGAAGAATAGGATACTCGTGCTCGACGGTGCAATGGGTACGATGGTACAAAGATATGCTTTGTGCGAAGAGGATTTTCGTGGCGAGAGGTTTGCCGCGCATCCTGTGTTGCTCAAAGGCAATAACGACATATTGGTGCTTACACGCCCCGATTTCATACGCGAAATTCATACTAAATACCTTGCTGCCGGTGCCGATATAATTGAGACATCGACATTCAATGCAAACAGAATATCGCAGTCGGAATATAAATGCGAGGCTTTGTGTGGCGAGATAAACCGTCGTGCCGCGCAGTTGGCACGCGAGGTTGCCGATAAATACTCGACTCCCGACAAACCACGCTTCGTTGCCGGCTCGGTAGGCCCTACATCACGTACCTGCTCAATGAGCCCCGATGTGGAAAATCCTGCATACCGCAATGTTACATTCGACGAACTTGTCGATGCTTATAAGGAACAGATGATTGCACTCATTGAGGGTGGCGTCGATGTGCTTTTGTGCGAAACTATTTTTGATACTCTCAATGCGAAGGCTGCGCTTTATGCTTCTGATGAGGCTATGGCTGTTACAGGACGCGAAGTGCCTGTCATGCTTTCGTTTACGATAGCCGATACTCAAGGACGAATCCTGTCGGGACAGACAATAGAGGCATTCCTTGCTTCTGTTGCCGGACGTAATCTCCTGTCGGTGGGCTTGAACTGCTCGTTTGGAGCAAGGGAGATGAAACCGTTCCTTAAACGTCTTTCCGAAATCGCACCGTTTTGTGTAAGCGTATATCCCAATGCCGGGTTGCCGAATGAGCTTGGCGAGTATGACCAGACACCGGCTGAAATGGCTGAGATTATACGCGAGTATGTAAATGAGGGGCTTGTTAATATCGTCGGTGGCTGTTGTGGTACAACCGATGAATATATAGCTCTGTTCCCTGCGATTGTTGAAGGTGTTGCTCCGCGTGTTCCTGCGACAAAGCCTTCGGAACTATGGCTGTCGGGCCTCGAAAGGGTAGTGCTGAACAGCTCGTCGAACTTTATGAATGTAGGAGAACGTTGCAACGTTGCCGGTTCACGTAAGTTCTTGAGGCTGATAAATGAGAAAAACTATACCGAAGCACTTAAAATTGCACGTAAGCAGGTCGAAGACGGTGCGCAGGTACTCGATATAAATATGGACGACGGCTTGCTTGATGTAAAGGCCGAAATGGTCAATTTCCTGAATATGCTTGCCGGAGAACCTGAAATTTCACGTATCCCGCTTATGGTCGATTCGTCGGACTGGGAAGTGATACGTGCCGGTTTGAAATGTATTCAGGGGCGGGCAATCGTAAACTCCATTTCACTCAAGGAGGGCGAAGAACTGTTTGTTCAGCGTGCTGTTGAGGCAAGACGCTTGGGAGCAGTGGTGGTGGTAATGGCTTTTGACGAGAACGGTCAGGCTACGAATTACAGCCGCAAAGTGGAAATATGTGAAAGGGCTTTCCGTCTGCTGACAGAAAAGGCAGGCTTTGAGCCTTTCGAGATAATTTTTGACCCAAATATCCTAGCTGTGGCAACAGGTATCGATGAGCACGCTGCCTATGGTCATGATTTTATCAGGGCAACAGCCTGGATAAGGGAAAATCTGCAAGGAGCGCATGTGAGCGGCGGTGTAAGCAACCTCTCGTTCTCGTTCAGAGGAAACAATTATGTGCGCGAGGCTTTACATGCGGTGTTCCTTTATCATGCCATTTCGGCAGGTATGGATATGGGAATTGTCAATCCGCAGTCACAGGTACAGTACAACGATATTCCTGCCGATGTCCGCGAGGTTATGGAAGATGTAATCCTTAACCGCAGTGCCGACGCTACGGAACGCCTTATTGCCGTAGCCGATAAATTGAAGGAACAGGGTGTGGCTACACAGTCTGCCACCGACGATGCGTGGCGTGGCGAGCCTGTTGAGAAACGTCTTGAATGGGCTTTGTTGAAAGGCGTAGGCGACTATCTTGAATGTGACCTTGCCGAGGCCGTTGAAAAATATGGTACGGCTGTGAACGTGATAGGCGGGCCTCTTATGGACGGTATGGGAGTGGTAGGTAACCTCTTCGGCGAAGGAAAGCTCTTCCTTCCGCAGGTGGTAAAGACAGCGCGTACAATGAAGCAGGCTGTTGCCATTCTGCAACCTCTTATCGAGGGTGAACGTAATGAGATGAAGCAATCGGCCGGTAAGGTGCTGCATGCAACTGTCAAGGGCGATGTTCACGATATAGGAAAAAATATCGCAGGAGTGGTTATGGGGTGCAATGGCTACGATGTAATAGACCTTGGCGTCATGGTGCCGCAGGAACGTATCATCGAGGAAGCAAAACGCAACAATGTCGATATTGTTGTCCTTAGCGGTCTTATAACTCCGTCGCTTGACGAAATGGTTTCTGTTGTCAAGGAGATGGAGACGCAGGGGCTGGATATTCCCGTAATGATAGCCGGAGCGACAACAAGTCCGTTGCATACAGCGTTGAAAATAGCACCGCACTATTCTGCACCGGTGATACATGTCAAGGATGTGTCGCAGAATGTTGTCGTTGCTGCCGAACTGCTTGGCGGTGAAGAGAAACGCAATGCTTTTGTTGCTGCTTTGAGGGCAGAGCAGGAGGTGTTGCGCAACAGCGTTGCCGTAAGAGCTGAAAAGCCTTTGCGTTCACTCGATGAAGCGCGCAGGAATAAACTGAATTTGTTTGAACAGTAAAATAAAGAATAATGTCTGAAAAGAAAATTACAGGCTTGACCTCGGAGCAGGTTGCCGAAAGTCGCCGTCTTTTTGGCGAGAATGTCCTTACACCACCTGAAAGGGTGTCGCTGTGGAAACAGTTTGTAGAAAAGTTTGAAGACCCTATAATACGCATACTTCTGCTTGCATGGGTGCTGTCAATGGTCATTTCGGGTGTTCACTGCTGGGGCCCTGAACAGGAAGGCTTTTCGGCTTTCCTTGAACCGATAGGTATATTTTTTGCAATAGTTCTTGCAACTACAATCGGTTTCTTCTTTGAGGTAAAGGCTGCTCGTGCCTTTGAAATACTCAATACAGTCAATGACGACATAATGGTTACCGTAATGCGTAGCGGAAAGGTACAGGAAGTACCTCGCAAGGAAATTGTTGTCGGTGATATTGTCATGCTGAATACGGGTGACGAGGTGCCTGCCGACGGTTTATTGCTCGAAAGCCACTCGTTACAGATAAACGAATCGACCCTCACAGGTGAGCCGGTAATATCAAAAACTACTGTTGAGGCTGAATTCGATGATGAGGCTACATATCCTTCGAACAGGGTTCTGCGCAGTACTACGGTTGTCGATGGTCACGGAATAATGTGCGTTGACCTTGTAGGCGATGCAACGGAATATGGTAAGGTTAATCAAGGTGCTTTAATCGATAACACCCTTGAGACACCATTGCAGATACAACTCAAACGTCTTGCCGGTGTGATAAGCAAGGTGGGTTATGTGGTTGCTGCCGTTACCTTTGTCCTGTTGTCGTTGAAACTCTTTCTGCAAGATGCGTCATTCAGCACAATGGATATCATATCGACATTGTTGAACAGCTTTATGATAGCTGTGACTCTCATTGTTGTTTCAGTTCCTGAAGGTTTGCCAATGTCGGTAACACTCAGTCTTGCATTGAGCATGAACCGTATGCTTAAGACCAATAATCTTGTCCGTAAAATGCATGCATGCGAAACAATGGGTGCAACAACAGTCATTTGTACCGACAAGACCGGAACACTTACACAAAACAAAATGCAGGTGCACGAAACGAATTTCTTTGCACTTGACGCGCAGGCGCTTGCTGAAAATGCAGCAAGTATAATTGTCAAAGAGGGTATTGCTGTCAATTCAACTGCGAATCTTGATAAGGAGAACGGCGAAGTCAAGACTATCGGTAATCCAACCGAGGCTGCTCTTCTGTTGTGGCTTGACAAGCAAGGTGCTGACTATCTTCAGTTGCGTGAAGGTGCAAAGGTGCTCAGCCAGCTTACATTCTCTACCGAGCGCAAATATATGGCAACGGTTGTGAGTTCGCCTTTGCTTGGTAAAAAGGTGCTTTATGTAAAGGGTGCGCCTGAGATTGTTCTTGCTCATTGTAATAATATAATGACAATGAATGGTACAAGCACTGTTACCAAACATCGTGAAGCGATAGAGGCAAAATTGCTTGAATATCAGAGCAAGGCTATGCGTACTCTTGGTTTTGCATATCAGATTATTGATGACGAAAGCAATGTGGCTCCGTATAAAGATGGTCGTCTGCACGAAACCGATTTGACTTTTGTAGGCTTTGTGGCTATTTCGGACCCTGTGCGTAGCGACGTGCCCGAAGCCGTTGCACGTTGCTTGCAGGCAGGTGTTGATGTGAAAATAGTTACAGGAGATACTCCGGGTACTGCGCGTGAGATAGGTCGTCAGATAGGAATATGCGACAAGGATACTTCTGCCGATGCTGTCATTACAGGTCCGGAGTTTGAGGCTTTGTCCGACGATGAGGCTGCAAAACGTGTCATGGGGCTTAAAATCATGTGTCGTGCGCGTCCTATGGACAAGCAACGTCTTGTAAGGTTGTTGCAGGAACAGGACGCTGTCGTGGCTGTTACGGGTGACGGCACTAATGATGCTCCCGCATTGAAAGCTGCACAGGTGGGTTTGTCTATGGGTGACGGAACATCGGTTGCAAAGGAGGCAAGTGATATAACCATCATCGACAATTCGTTCACAAGCATTGCGCGTGCTGTAATGTGGGGACGTTCGCTATACAAGAATATCCAACGTTTCTTGTTGTTCCAGCTTACAATCAATGTTGCGGCATGTATAATAGTTATGCTTGGCTCGCTTATCGGTACTGAATCACCACTTACAATTACACAGATGCTGTGGGTTAATCTTATCATGGACACCTTTGCTGCCGGAGCATTGGCTTCGTTGCCTCCAAACTGGTCTGTGATGAAGGAACGTCCGCGTAAGAGTGGGGCTGACGGTGATTTTATAATCACAAAGTCTATGGCATGGAATATATTTGTGGTCGGTGCTATATTTGTTGCAATACAGATTGCTCTTTTGATGTGGTTCAATCAAGGTGGTGGATTGACTGAATATGAACAGTCGGAATTCTTTACTTTCTTTGTTATGTTGCAGTTCTGGAATATGTTCAACGCAAAGGCTTATATGACAGGACAATCGGCTTTCAAAGGCTTGTCCGGAAACAAGACATTCCTGTCGGTGTGTGCTATTATTGTTATAGGACAGTTCTTGATAGTGACATTCGGAGGAGAAATGTTCAATGTTGTTCCATTGTCTTTGACAAGTTGGGGCGTTATAATTGCATCAACATCGCTGGTGCTATGGATTGGAGAGATTATACGTCTTTTCAGCAGAAAATAATTAAGTGAATTGCGAGCTTGGTAAAAGCTAAATTAAAAAACAAACAAAAATAGAACTCTATGGAATCGTTGATACAGTTTTGTCTTGACAATCTTAACTATTGGACTGTAACTCTGTTTATGGCAATTGAAAGTTCATTCATACCTTTCCCCTCAGAAGCCGTAGTGCCTCCTGCTGCATGGAAAGCGGCAGTTTCCGGTGAAATGAATGTTTTTCTCGTTGTCGTTTTTGCAACTGTTGGTGCGCTGATAGGTGCATTGATTAACTATTATATAGCTTTTTGGTTCGGTCGTCCAATTGTGTATAAGTTCGCCAACAGCCGTTTCGGTCACATGTGTCTTATTGACGAGGCTAAAGTACAAAAGGCTGAAACATATTTTGATGCGCATGGTGTGATTTCGACTCTGATAGGTCGTCTGGTGCCTGTTGTGCGTCAGCTCATTTCAATTCCAGCAGGTCTTGCACGTATGGGAATAGGACGTTTCATGCTATATACAACAATTGGTGCCGGTATCTGGAATGTGATTCTTGCAGCACTCGGATATTATATGGCCTATATTCCCGGTATGCAGAGCGAAGAGGCTGTAATGACAAAGGTAAAAGAATATAGCAGTGAGATAGGGCTTGTATTTGTGGTTGTTGCAGTTGCTGTTGTTGCATACCTTATATATAAAGGATTCAAGAAAAAATAAACATACTTATCCATTAAACGAAGAGAAGCACCAAATTTGGTGCTTCTCTTCGTTTAATATCCAATGCTTGCTACTCTAATGAGTATTTTACGGTTGTTACTACTCGTATGTTCTTTATTTGTGGGGTTGTCTCATCACTGCTTATGCTGAACTGTCCTTGTGAGGCCTGTTTGATGTTGCCGAGTTTACTGTCTGAGTCTTCGGCGAACTTCTGTGCCACGGCACGCGCATTACGTGTCGCCTCTTCCACCATTTCGGGCTTGATGTCGTTCAGTGCTGTATATTCGAACTGTGTCTGATAGTTATATTCGTCACTGATTATGACACCGTCTTTCATAAGTTCTATCTGCTTGCCCATAAGTTCAATGACCTTTTCAACCTGTGGCGATATGACTGTGATAACGGCTTCGGCCTGATAACGGAATTTTACATTGTCGGGGACATAGCTTTGTGCAAGACGGTCGGTGACAGCCGGTGCTGAAATTATTATCTCATTGTCGCTGATACCACCTTCCTTCAGGAACGACAATACTATATTCTTGTTCTTTTCAATATCGTCGTAAAGTTCCTGCATGTTGTTGCTGACACATTTGTAGGGTAGTGGCCACACTACCTTGTTTGCCATGACATCGCGCTCGGCAAGTCCTTTTACTGTTACATACTGGTCCTGAAAGGCAATGGCCTTCAATCCTTTTCCTATAAACATGCCTAATACTATAAGGCCAATCATTACTGCTATACCTGTGCATGACTTCTTGCAACTGCAACTTGTTTTGTTCTCGCTCATAGTTCCTTATTTTATAATATAACGCGAATATAGTAAAAAATGATATCAGCAGGTAGTCAAGGCGTATGTTTTTGAATAAAATATGGGAATAATACTATGGCGTTGAGCAACGGATTGTGGTTGTCTATATTGTGTGAAATGTCACTTTTTTTATCAAATGTTTGGATTTTAATTATTTATTTCTTTCCTTTGTGGCTGATATTAAAACATTTTATCTATAAACCTGTAAAAATAATTGCCTATAGAAACATCTCTACTTCAATTTTAATAAAAGAAGACATGATGGATAAATTAAAGCAGATGACCGATGATATGTTGGTCACACTTTATTTGGAAGGCAATAATTCGGCATTTGATACATTGTTGAATCGTCATCAGGACAGGTTGTTCAACTACATATATTTCTTGGTACGCTCACGCGAGGTGGCAGAGGATATCTTTCAGGAGACCTTTGTCAAGGCTATTACAACCTTGCAGCAAGGACGTTACACTAACGACGGCAAGTTCTCGGCTTGGATAACACGTATTGCCCATAACCTTGTTATTGACCAGTTCCGTGTTGAAAGAAATGAGAATACCGTTTCAAATGACGAAATGGAGTACGACATTCTTAACGATGCAAAGCTTTCCGAAGGTAATATAGAGAACAGAATGGTCAACGAACAGGTTTTGAAGGATGTTCGTGCGCTTATCGACGAATTGCCCGACTGTCAGCGTGAGGTCGTTTTCATGCGCTACTATCAGGACTTGTCGTTTAAGGATATTGCCGACATGACGGGAGTGAGCATCAATACTGCTCTTGGCCGTATGCGTTATGCAGTGCTTAACATGCGTCGTATTGCCGCTGAGAAGTGTATCTCGTTGGCATTGGAATAATCAGAAGATTTATTACACGAAACAGTATATGCCCCGAAGAAAAATTTTTCTTCGGGGCATATACTATTTATAAAATTGGTACGTTTATATAATAAAGACTAAAACAATTAACAACCTATAAGTTTGTCGGCCTATGGATAAAACTTCTACTCCTGAATTCAGAATTGACGGCTCTGTCATCAGACAGGCTCTGAAAAACGAAAAATTCCCAAAGCCTTGTGTTGCTTCTCTTGAGTTTATAAAGAATTTCGCAAGGAATTTCAAAGTACAGAAGAATATCGAAGGCGATATAAGGGAACTGGTTCTCAACTGAAGCGAGAAAGACCTGCCAAAATTTTGGCAGGTCTTTCTCGTTTTCTGTTATCTCTTTTATTCGATGTTGCTCTTTTCGAGGCCGTAACCTTTCTTCTTGTCAATAATCTTCAACAGTGTTGCAATTACCACTGCTATTACACCGAAGAGTGCGAAGATTGACATCGGCATGGTGTAGTCGGTTGTGCCGTTTGCAGTGTTGGCTGCTATTACGTTACCGATAAGTACGGGAACCATAGACAAACCGATATTCTGAATGTAGAATATGATTGCGTATGCCGAACCAAGCTGTTTCATCGGGATAATTTTTGGAACTGAAGGCCACATTGCCGATGGTACAAGTGAAAAAGCTATACCCAAAAGTATCATAATGATAACTGCGAACCACCATACGTTGAGCAATGGCATTGCAAAGAGTATGTGCACAATGGTCAGCAATACAGAACCAATAATCATCAATGTCGCACCCTTACCCATCTTGTCATACAATGAACCGAACAGCGGTGTCAGCAACATTGTACCGAATGGCAACAGGCCCGGAATCATACCTGCAAGGTCAGGGCTTACACCATACTTGATAATCATAAGGTTGGTTGCGAACTTGAGGAATGGGAATACTGCTGCATAGAATATGAGGCAAAGGAAGGTAATCAGCCAGAAACCCTGATTGCAGAAAATGACCTTGAGGTCGCTGAACTTGAACTGCTCCTCGCTCTCTGTTGCGATATTGTCGTTTGCAATGGAGTTGTCGAGTTTCTTGTCCATCACGCAATAAACGATATATGCAATCAAACCGATGCACAATGCCGATGCTCCGAACATTACAGGTGCTGAAACTGCTCCTGCGCTCTGTGCTATAGGCAACGCGAAGAATAGGGCACATGCTGTACCTACACGTGCGAGGGCAACCTGCAAGCCCATGGCGAGTGCCATTTCGTGGCCTGTGAACCATTTTGCAATGACCTTTGTTACGGTGATACCGGCAATCTCGGCTCCCATACCGTAAATGGCAAAACCAAGACATGCCACAACAACTTGTGTAGGCAAGCCGAAGAGTTCACCGCTGAAGCCGTTGTCAACGGCATACCATTTGATTGCAGCACCAAGGAACATGAGTCCTGTACTCATTACTCCGGTGAAGCGTACGCCCATCTTGTCAAGGATAAGTCCACCGAAGAAGAGCATGAAGAGGAATACGTTGATATATCCGTATGCACCAGAGAAGATACCATAATCGCCGTTTGACCAGCCAAGACCGTTGATTGTTGACGAAACGGTGAGTTCTTTGCTCTCGGTATCTCCGTTCTCATTTGTATATTCTGCAATGTAGGTGTTGCCTACAACAATCTCGTCCTCGCTTGTAACGGAGCTGACTTTCATCAGTGAATCGGCTGCAAGGTATGTACCGTCTTCGAAATATACCAATTTGCCTTTTGTTGTAAGGGGAGCTTCAAGAGGCCCCATTACGTCGGTAAAGAAATAGGCCATCATCATTGTGAATGACACTATGATAAGCGCACTCCAACGCATCGCCTTTGAGTCATTGAGTCTTTTTTGAATTTTTTGTGTTGTTGTCATAGTATTGTTTGTTGTTTTGTTTTAAGCTTATCGGACATTAGTACTTGAGCCACTTGTCTAACCAACCGAAGAAGGTGCGTTGCCAGAGGATACCGTTCTGTGGCTTGAGTACCCAGTGGTTCTCGTCGGGGAACAAGAGCAACTTTGCAGGAATACCTCTCAGGCGCGCCGCATTGAACGCAGCCATAGACTGTGACGACAATATACGGTAGTCGCGGTCGCCGTGAATGAGAAGTATCGGGGTATCCCATTTGTCAACGAACTTGTGTGGTGAGTTGGCGTAAGAACGCTTTACCTCCTCTTTGTCTTCGTATGGAGCACCGCCTAAATCCCAATTTGTAAACCAGCTCTCTTCTGTTTCGTAATACTGCTGTTCCATGTTGAAGAAACCATCGTGTGCAATGAATGCCTTGAAGCGTTTCTCGTGGTGTCCGGCAAGCCACATGGCCGAATAACCACCGAAGCTTGCACCCACGCAACCCAAACGCTCTGTGTCAACGTATGGCTCTTTGGCAATGTCATCTATGGCTGTGAGGAGGTCGCTCATGCAGTTGCCGCCATAGTTGGTGCTTATCTCCTCGTTCCATGCAAGACCGAATCCCGGCAAGCCTCTGCGGTTTGGAGCAATGACTATATATCCATTGGCTGCCATAATCTGCAAATTCCAGCGGAAACTCCAGAACTGGCTTACAGGTGTCTGTGGGCCTCCCTCGCAGAATAGCAATGTAGGATATTTCTTCGCAGGGTCAAAGTGTGGAGGGTATGCTACCCATGAGTGAAGGTCTTTGCCGTCGGCTGTCTTGCACCAGCGTGCTTCAACCTTGCCGATAGCTATCTGGTCAAAGATGTGTTTGTTTTCGTTTGTGAGCTGTTTTACTTCGGCACCGGCTTTTGCCTTCATTGTATATATGTCGGCAGGTGCGCTCATCGAAACACGTGTCAGCAACAGGTCCTTGCCAATCATTCTCACTGTCTGGTAGTCGTAATCGCCCTCGGTCATCTTTGTCAGCTTGCCTTTGAGAGTGATGTTATATACCTGTGTTGTTCCATGCCATGTGCCTGTGAAATAGAGGCTCTTACTGTCGGGTGCCCAGCAGTAGCTATCGACATTGCTGTCGAATGCTGTGTAACCGTTTGCATCGGGCATGCCTGTGATGTAGCTTTGCTTGCCTGTTGCCAAATCCATAATGCAAAGGCGGTTCTGGTCGCTCTCGTAGCCGTCGCGTTTCATGCTCAACCATGCAATGCTGTTGCCGTCGGGTGAGAATTGCGGAGTGGTGTCATAACCGTAGTTCGAACGTGCTGCATCGAGCTTGCAGAGGTTGGTCGTTTCTCCGCTCTCTGTGTCATAAAGGTATATGTCGGTGTCGGTGCTTACTGTGTACTCCTTGCCTGTCTTCTTTACGCAGGAATAGGCGATTTTCTTTGAATCATTGCTCCAGGCAAGCTGTTCTGTACCGCTGAACGGACGATTCGGACAGTCGTATGTTGTGCCTTCGAGCATGTCTGTGCCTTCGTTGATGCTGTTACCGTCAAAGTCGGCAATGAAAGGGTGGGGAGCGTCTGTAATCCACTCGTCCCAATGCTTATACATGAGTTCGTCAACAACGAATCCCTTTGCCAATGGCAGGTCGGGGTATATGTCGGCTGTGGTTGGCTTGATTTTGATGCGCTTTACAAGTATAACTTTTGTTTCGTCCGGCGAAAAAAGGAAGCCTTCGATATCGCTGTTGTCGTTGGTGAGCTGGCGACGTTCTGTGCCATCGGGGTTCATCTCCCATACCTGGCTGCTACCGCTTGCATTTGAAAGGTAGGCAATTTTGCTGCCGCCTTTTATCCATGCCGGTGATGTCTCGTTCGACGCAGTTGTTGTCAGTTTGGTGTCGTTTTCGCCTTTTGCACCCATTATGTTGAGTGTGTGGTGGCTCTTGTTCTGTTCTACACTATAGTAACTTACTCCATAGACAATGTTCTTTGCATCGGGTGATACGGCTGCATCGCCTACACGACCCATTGCCCAAAGTGCTTCGGGAGTCATCAAACCGCCTTCGATTGTTATCGAAGATTTACCTATGATTTCCGCCTGCTCTGTCTGTGCCTGGACATTGTCACTCATTGCTATGCCTGTGATTGCCATAGTTGCCATAATTGCTATACTTCTTTTCATATCTTGTTTTTTGTTTTTACGAATTGGTCGCATAAAAATACAAGCAAAATTGTTTTATGCAATTTTGTTGCAAAAATACTTATAATTATTTACTTTAACATATAAAAAATGTAAAAAGATGTTTCTTTGGGGTTATCTGTCTGCCATGAGGATTTTATCGAGTATCGGTCGCCAGTCCTCGCCGTTCTCGACTTTTAATGTGTTTATCCCAAGTCGGCGTGCTGTTT
>JAEIGA010011939.1_pt1 | contig 13170 bp, 10 predicted proteins | sample 9270691 | NCBI WGS metagenome assembly JAEIGA01 (sample SAMN17057246, study PRJNA624740) | gut metagenome | biome: biome; isolation source: fecal sample | host: Bos grunniens | place: China: Xizang | collected 2019 | reverse complement strand
GTGTTGACCCTATTGCGGTACAAGAGATACAAGATGTAGTATGGCGACTCAAAGACAAGAATATCTGTATTCTCATCACCGACCACAATGTGGACGAGACGCTGATGATTACCGATCGTGCCTACTTACTATTCGAGGGAAAGATACTCTTCCATGGTACGCCTGAAGAATTGGCTGCAAATCCAGTTGTAAGACAGAACTATTTAGGCCGTGATTTTGAATTAAAACGCAAGACAAGAGTTGAAGAATAAAAATTACATATTGTTTATCCTATTGGTCTATTTTACTACCTCGTGCGAGACTATTCCTCCCACATGCCTCAAGGTGGCTGAACGATGTGCTGATTTGCCCCATGGGCTAACAGCCTCAGCGCACTTCATGGTAGATGGAGAGGCATATATCTTTGGCGGACGCACGGAGAATAGTGATTTTAGTAATTGTATGTACAAATATGATTGCACGCAGGACCAATGGAATACAGTAGAGACGAACATTCCTCTCAAGCCATGTGTTCGACCTCGGGCCATAAGCGTAGGGGACAAAGTATATATTGGCTTAGGTGCATATGGTAAGGTCTTGATTGACAGCACATACCTACAAGACTGGTGGGAATGGACACCGCAATCCAATGAATGGAAGCAATTGACTGATTACCCTTCTAATCGAACAGTTGGTCCTGTTGTTTTTAGCGATAATCGCTATATTTACATGGCATATGGCGGTTTGCAGAATTTTGAGCGATGGATATTCCGTTATGATATTTCACAAGATGAATGGTTAAAATTATCAGATGGTATTGATCGCATGGCCACTTATCCACCTCGTGCTCATAGTGCGGCTGGCACTAATTGCGGCAAGCGTTTCTTCCTTGGCGCGGGGTTCTTTAGAGGCAGTCATGATTTCTGGGTAGAGATGGAATTTGTCAATGATAGCGTTATTTGGCACCGCAGATCATCGTTGCCCTCGAAAAGACATAATGCTGTAGCTATTAGCGACGGAAGATATATTTATGTAGCAGGAGGAAGTTACCATGGGGGAACTGTTACAACAGGCAAAGTATATGATGATATTCTTCGCTATGATCCCATAAACGACCAATGGGAGTTTTGGGCTAAATTACCCGATGGCGGACGCGAGAATATGGTAGGATGGATATGTAATGACACATTATACATAGGTTTAGGCAGTGACAAATATAATCGTCCTTGTAAACAATTATACCGCATTGCATTATGAGAAAAGTATTTTTCTACATATTACTGATTGCATATTCTGGTGCTTACGGAAGTAACTGGTGGCCTCTTCCTATGGATAATGATGATTTCAACAGAGACACCATTGGTTACCATGTAGGTTTATCAGCCATGGCAGGTAGTGGACGGTATAGTGCCTTTTGGATGCAATCGAACCAAAATGGTTGCGTCAGTTTATCGCCTTATAGCGGGACGATTGGAATGGGAATTGTCAAGCATGCTACACGACCTAACCGATGGTATGATTATAGTTTTGCATTAGAAGCATATGGTATTGCCCACTCTTCCTTCTCCGGCAACCCTCTATATGGTCAATTATCTCATTTTCCCGCTGGACAATGGAATAAAGGGGCCGTGGTGGTACGCAATTGCCATGCCCACCTTCGCCTATACATAGTGGACATATCCGTGGGTGTCATGCCCCTTACGGATGACATGAATACACCTTTGGGTACAGGCAGTTTACTTCTTTCCAACAATGCGCCATCTATGCCTGTCGTTCGAATAGGATTAGACAGATGGACAGCTATCCCCGGATTATTTGGCTATGCAGAACTCAAAGGTGGTATTATACATGCATGGCTTAACGACAACACATACATGCCCGGATGCAAGCTCCATTACAAGCATATTGGATTACAACTTGGCGGTAAATTACCCGTAAACATATCCTATGAGTTTCATCACGCAGCCCAATGGGGGGGCTATGCACCCGATGGGAGTGATTTAGGGAATGACTTCCGCAGTTTCAGTAGTGTTTTTCTTGCCAACAAAGGTGGTAGTTCCTACAACGAATCATTGAATGCATTGGGAAATCACTTAGGAAGCCAGCAATGGACTTTGACAGCAAAAGGGAAAGGATGGAAAACTATTGTCTATTGGCAAAACCTATTGGAAGACAACTTTGATTTTATAGGTAGAGGTCATAATCTACCTGATGGCAGGTGGGGCGTTAGTGTTTCACAATCATTATGGCCATTCATCAATCGATTGACTATTGAATATGTTGGCACTACCGATCAATCAGGTCCTTTGCATGACCAAGATGGGATTATATATGCGGGATTTGATAATTATTATTGCAATAGTATATACAGACAAGGATGGAACTATTACCTGCGTTCATTAGGCACACCATTAATCACTTCGCCAATATATAATCAAATAGCACATGAGCAGACACTGAATAATCGTGTGAAAGCATGGCATATAGGTATTGGTGGCGATATATATGGGTTCCACTACAGTCTATTAGGTACTTATGCGCAGAATTACGGAAGGTACAATGACAAAGAGTTTTGGCACGACATGCAGAGCCATAATATTGCGCTCATGCTTGATGTAGAAAAGACAGTAGAAAAAGCGTGGGGATTACAATTTGGGTTACGCATTGCTGCTGACTTTGGCACCCAATGGGGCAATCAAGTGAGTGCCATGTTCACTATTGCAAAAAACGGAATATTAACTAACTATAAATAGAAATGAATTTTGTAGAACTAAGCAATCAGATTTTCAAGACAGTTATTCTTGATTATCATCAAACAAATGATGTAGATACTCCTATTGCCAACCCTTATCCACAAGGATGTATTGAACATGATTTATATTTAAAGAATTGGATTGACACCGTTCAGTGGCATTTAGAAGATATCATTCGTGATCCACAGATTGCCCCAGTTGACGCGTTAGCGCTAAAACGCCGCATTGACAAGAGCAACCAAGACCGTACCGATTTAGTAGAGCGCATTGACACTTATTTTTGGGAACAATTCCATGCTATTCCAGCTAAAGACAATGCTAAGATTAATACAGAGAGTCCAGCATGGGCTGTGGATAGGTTAAGCATATTGCATATCAAGATTTATCATATGCAAGAACAAGTCAATCGTACTGATGTAAGCGAAGAGCAACATAATAAGTGCGTGCAGAAGTTAGCGGTTTTACAAGAACAACTAACCGACATGACCACATCCATTGGTCAATTACTGGCAGATTATGCCTCTGGAGAACGCATCATGAAGGTATATCGCCAGATGAAAATGTACAACGATCCAACACTAAATCCTATATTATATAATAAGAAATAGAAAGAGCGTGAAGCGTCTATTAGTTATACGGTTTTCTGCTTTGGGTGATGTGGCGATGTTGGTGCCCGTCATTCACCAGTTGGCTATCACTTTCCCTGATTGGCAAGTGACTATACTCTCACGCAAGCAAGTATCATCCCTCTTTGACAACATGCCTACCAATGTGCTTTTTTATGGTGCCGATTTAAAGGGGAAACACAAAGGTATTAAAGGACTGAATCGTTTATTGCATGACATTCATTATGAGCAATTTGACGCAGTTGCTGATATGCACGATGTGCTCAGGACTAAGTGGATATGCTGGCGAATGAAGTTGAATGGTATGCGTGTGGCATCTATTCGAAAAGGGCGTATGGAGAAATGGTTATTAACCCATACGCACTACAAAAAAACTCTTCCCACAAGCATTCAGCGTTATATGGATGTTTTACACCGATTAGGGTTTGATTTCTCACTCTCTATTTCATCTTCTAAGGAAACTCTCAAGCGTGTGGGATTTGGTATCGCGCCATTTGCTGCTCACAAGGGTAAAATATATCCACTCGAAAAGATGGAAACCATAGTGCAAGAAATAGATAAAATAGGAGAACCGATATATTTATTTGGTGCTGGACAAAAAGAAAAAACTATCTTAGACCAATGGGCAAAGAAATATAAGAATGCGTATTCATTAGTTGGCCAACATACCCTACCAGAGGAAATCGAGATTATGCGTCACCTCCGATGTATGATTACTATGGACTCTGCCAATATGCATCTTGCATCCATAGCCGGTACTCGCGTCCTTTCTATCTGGGGAGCCACCCATCCTAATGCAGGCTTTACTGGGTGGGGACAAAATAGTGAAGATTGTATTCAGCGCGAAGACCTACCGTGCCGTCCATGCTCTATCTACGGAAATAAGAAATGTAAATTCAGCGATTATAGATGCCTATCTATCTCACCCCAAACCATTATTGAACGAGTATATGCTATTACTCAATCCTAAATATAAACATCTACAATCTCATTTTGAGCACATTAGAGAATTGATTGCTGGCGGTACACTCATACACGCAGGTCGTAATCATTTATATGCAATAGAAATAGATGGCATTAAGATGTGCATAAAGGAATATCGCAAACCGCGCTTTCTAAATCAATTCATCTATCGTTTCTTTAGAAAAAGCAAAGGATTAAGGGCATGGCTCCATTCGGATATACTCCGCCAAACCGGATTTGATTCTCCCGAGAATATTGCATACATACAATCCAGTTCTTTATGGGGTATTGGAATATGCTATTATATTTGTTTATACCAAGAAGGTCGCACGCTATACCATTGGGGCAATAAAGCACTTAGCGAAATACAAACAGATGTAACAGCTTTCGCTCAACTGACAGCAAGATTACACCAAGCAGGCATAATGCTTTGCGATTATACACCTGGTAATATATTACAGACCGAAAAAGGTTTCGCTTTTGTAGACACCAATCGTATGTACCAAGAGGAAGTAAGCATCAAAAGGGGATTGAGAAATATGGCTGGATTATGGTTACAACCTGATGTAGCAGACTATCTCACATCACAATACATCAAAGCACGAGGTATAGATTGCACCCCCATACATGTATCGCTCATGCGCAGATACAGAAAAGCTTTTTGGAAGAAATTTGCGCGTAAGCATGCTATTACCACCGAAAAGGTACATACCGATTTAGATGGGAGTTCTTATTATTTTAATATCCAATCAACAATCCAATGAAACATTATCTTCTTTTTGCTTCCCATAGTTATGCATATAGCATCTTGCGCCCTTTAGAAGAGGAGATTCTTCGGCGTGGGGACAAGGCAGCATGGTGGTTGGAGTTTAGTTGCCCCGATTTACTAAGAGAAGACGAAATAAGACTGACCACTCTGCAAGCAGTAAAGCAATTCAATCCGATTGCCGTTATTGCCCCGGGTAATTGGGTTTACCCATTCTTCCCTGGTGTCAAAGTAGAGGTTTTTCATGGCTACCCTATGCGCAAACGAATTGAAGAGATCGATGACCATTTTACGCTGCGCGGTTGGTGGGATATTTATTGTACACAAGGCGAGAGTAGTACGCCATACTTTACGGAATTATCCCAAAAAGAGGGATATTTCAAGATATATGAGACAGGATGGTGTAAGGTAGATACATTCTTTAATAGTCCAAACTCAACGAACATCAAGCGTACCCGTCCTTGTATTTTATATGCGCCTACTTTTAGCAAAGGCATTTCTTCTGCATGGGAGATGGGACCTGTGATTGACCACTTGGCAGCTACAGAAGAATGGGATTGGATTATCACTTTTCATCCCTTATTAGATGACCCTACATTATTGGAAGAATTTGAGAATTTGGACAAGAAATATACCAATGTACATTTTCAACGGTATAATGAAGGATTCAAAACATTCCAGCAAACAGATGTTCTTTTATGCGACAGCAGTAGCCTAATTGTAGAATATTTGATGACAATGAAGCCTGTAGTCACTCTTCGCAATACACATCCGGGACCATTCCTCATTGATGTGCAGAAGACGGATGAAATTGGACCTGCTATCAAAAAGGCACTACAAAAACCATCCGAACTTATGAGTGCCATTAATACATATACCACTTTCCACGAAGCCCATCGAGACGGAAAGAATTCCGCAAGAGTATTAGACGCTATTGATGATTTTATTGCACACCACCAAGAGCATATGAGTAATAAACCACTCAATCTATGGCGTAAACTACAAATGATTAAACGATACATAAAAAGCAAACAATGATAGATACTATTTTATGCTTATTAGGATTGCTCATCTTCAGTCCTTGGATTATACAGATATTTTCCACTCAATGGGATTCTAAGATTTGGCACCATCAATTGCTAATCACAGCATTCGCTTTTGAACTGATAGCCGTATTATATATACCTGTAGTGATGTATATAGGAGTTGGTATATTATTCCTTTGCCTGATTATTTATCTCATCAAAGAGCGACCCAAGATACATATCACTCCTTTCTTTGTTTTTGCCTTGCTATATTTGGCATGGTATGCTATTTCTTTGCTATGGTCACCCGCTCCCCAAAAAGGGCTACAATTCTTAATCGATAATGGTTTAGTATTAGTAGGAACGGCATTCATTCCTTGTTTTATTCAATTCAAAAAGGAAGAATACATACCAATCCTCAAGTTGCTATGCTACTCATCTTGTATATTTATAGGCTTAAGTCTCATATCGTGGATCATTGCTTCATTTGAAATTCAACTGCCCATATGGGAGTGGCCTATCTTACAAAAGAAACAAGTAGAAGGTGTAGCCAGTTATACATGGATTTATCGCTTCTTAGGAGGGATGAAAGGTTATATTCATCCCTCATACAATCTACTTACTATTTTTATTGCTACGCCTATTGCAATATGGTTATACAAGAGAAACAACCTAAGCCCATATGTGTGGATATACTTGTGGGCTGGTGCTTGTATTCTAACCTTAATCACACAATCGCGCATGGGAATCATCTATTCCGCGATAATTCTTATAAGCAACCTCATATACATATCCTCCAGTTTCAAACTAAAAATATCCATTGTATGTGTAGTTTGTATTTTAAGTGCCTTTGGTTTTTATTATGCCCAAGATTTTTTACATCAATATGGGAACGACCAAGTACGCGGGCAATTGCACGAAAACACAATACGCTATATAAAAGTCAAACCTCTAAAAGGAGCCGGAGCAGGAGCATTAAATCCTATTGAAATTTGCAAAACTATTGACGAGAAATATTGGCCTCATATTGGAGAGATTGACAAAACCATGGAAGTAAAAGATTGGAAGCCAAAAGCACATATGTTGCCTCACAACCAATGGTTGGCAGACTGGGCACATGCTGGCATTATTGCAGCAATAATCACACTTGCCCTATATATATGCATAGGCATACAGTGCTATAATACAAAAAACTATTGGGGAGGAATCGCCCTTTTGATATTTACAATTTTCTCGCTACTTGAGCCACCACTATACATCAGCAAAGGCTTATACCTATTCTGCTTAATCAGTTGTTTGATTTATATGGATCAAAACCAGAATTCTATTACGAGCCCTAAATAACTTTGGCGACACTTACATTTTTTCTATCTCTTCCATGATACATTGCATGAATGCCTGCGCTTGTTGTTTAATGGAGTCATTGGTTTCATGCAATGCCATTTTGGCTTTAGCATCCATTATTAATGTATCCTGAGGCATCAATAACGCGTATCCATCATTAAAGGCATAAAAGGCGAACTCTGCTTGAGTAGAATCTAAGATATTCTTCGAAAAGGGATATGACTGCGAGTCCAATCCCATTGCATGTAATATAGTAGGAATCAAGTCTATTTGTGAGCAAAGGGTTGTATTACATATCGGTCTTTTTACTGCTCCACCTATTATTGCCATCGGTATCCTATAGCGTAATGGGTCATAGCGAGTCACACCATTGGGATAAGGATAACCATGATCTGGCGACAAGATAACGATAGTACTATCCCATAACGGATTTTCCTTGAGTGAAGCCACAAAAGCCCCTAAGCAACTATCCGTATATGCCACCGAATTAAGGTAAGGGTGAGAGAAATCTGATGTATAGGGAACCTCAAATGGTTCGTGACTACTTAGTGTCAAAATCACATCAAAGTATTTGCTCTTTGGATATTCCTCATAATGTTTAAGTATTTCTGTGGCTGCTCTATCCAACACAACATGATCTGGCACGCCCCATTTACTGATACGGTCCTGTATAGGAAAATCCTTATCCACCACACGATTTTCAAACCCACCATCTATTAGATACGAACGCATATTGGTAAAATCCTCATCTCCACCGTAATAGAAATGCGAGACATACCCTTCTTGCTTTAACACTTTGCCTATTTGTGGTAGGTTTTGCGACTTAGATGGCACTGTCATGAGAGAACTAGTGGTCTGCCCCGGGAATGCACTCATGAGTGCAACTATACCACGATCCGTGCGATAACTACTTGAATATGCATTGGAGAAATATATGCCTTCTTCCTTCAAACGCATAAGATTTGGCATTGCCTCATAAGCGTTACTAGAGAAACTTTCTAATATAACCAACACAATATTAGGTCGCGAAGTTGTAAAAATATCATTCTTCTTTTCCCACCTATTCTCGGGTAATAATGCTTGAGTGTATCGCTGGGCTTCCTCCGTAGGCATATAAGTATATTTCGCGACATCAAATGTATTTTCACTTAAGGACTCAATGATGTTAAAAAGCGGATTAATAGCTGCTTGATTTAACATCTGGTTAGTAGAGAAATACACACGACCAGTATTCATCGTGCTGACTGTCAGACTCCCGCGAATAGGAAAAAAGAGGCATGCTGTCAATACCAGCCAAACTACCGTTTGGCACAAACGAGTTCTCATCTTATTCATTACAGGCACATTCTCCCATCTCAGATATCTTAATCCTACCCATCCCCATGCAGATAGCATACTAAAGAATAGTATCACCGCCACAAACCATTGCCACCATACGGCACATGCCAGAACCTCCTGAGGAGACTGTAAATATATGAATATAGATTTATCCCAATGATAACCCCAGAAAGGGAAAGTACCATTGTCTCCTATGGTCACAAAAAGAGCAATACAAAGAATAATCGTTGTAAAAATAGTACTAACACATTGGATCACTCGGATATTCATCCAGTAACTTAGAATCATCATTATGCCATATACAGCCATAATATACGATGCCACGCTCAAATCTAACGGGAAAGCATGCAATAATACTTGCAAACAATCTTGCCAGCCTATGTCTCCCATTTGCTTGTATTGAGCAAGAATAAACAATAACTTCTGTATCAAGAAAAAGGCTATCCAAAATAGATAGAACTTAAGGAATAGAGATAATCGCTGTTTCATGGAAGTTCAATCGTATAAGTGGCTAATAATCCTATAGGGATATCCATTATCATAGAAGCACGGTGAGCTTGTGGGATATCTTGCACAAAGGACATTTCCGCCAAGTCATGACAAAAGTCCCACATATTATAGCATTCAATATTTAGGCGCATAGGAGTATTGCGTACCTGCCATTGCCCTTGTATATGCAAGTCTATATTATATTTTGCACAATGGCGCTTGCCAAAGTTCCCATCCGTTGGATTAGTTCCTCGCGATGACCTTGGAAGGATACTTACTTGATTCGCGTGCGTATAGTATAAATAATCTGTAAATGGTTTGCCATCCGTCCACTTAATTGTTACACCAGCTTGTACCCATTTACAAATATTATATGCCAAATAGAATCGACACACATAACCTTTATCCAAATTATATCGTCCTACGCCTGCATATTCGCCTGATTGATTTGCGATAACATTGGATGTATTGGGATTAGCTGTCGTTTCTGTCAATGCACCTAAGTTATTCGTTTGAAATCCATTACCTAAACCGCAATAGCCACTTGCTTGCATCGACTGCCAACTAAGGCTAACCAGAACTTTCTTTCCTGTATAGGTATAACGCGTCAATTGAGAGAAATAGTATGGTGAATTCATCAACCAGTTATTCCCAAAAGTAGGTGCAACACCCACTTCATATTGCTGCACACCGCCATTTAGGTAGAACACATCTACTCCATCATTATTCTCATAATAGCCATAATCACTTGCATCACCTACATAATATGTATGCCAAGCGTTAAAGAATTTCTTATAACTTTGTTGCAGCACAATCTCATGCCTTCCAAAATGTAGGTGGATTGGAATATCCAATTCTAAATACGAAGTCTGTAGCAATCCTTTCTTATAATGATGATTTTTTCCACCAGTCGTAGCATACAAATCATTTGTGCCTGCATAATACACATTGGCATTCATATAATCATCTGAGAAATAACGCAAATGATCCATCGTGTATGGCATACGCTCATGCGATAAGGAGACACCCATTTCAAACCATTTACATGGATGTACATCCAAGTTTACACCCGCCTGTATATTCCCGTTTAGTTTACTCTTATTACGCAGCAAGACAGCATCTAAGGTAATATCCAAATGGGCATTCAAACTCAGTTTATCGTTCACCTCATAATGTGCATTCAGTCCTATTGTATTCTCTAACAATCCCCCTGTATATGCCTTACTCTCCCACTCATAGCGATATATGTCTCTCGCTTCTTTATCGATAGGCGATTGTACATACATAGTATTTGTAAAGTATTGATTTCGAGGGCTGAAATGTATCATCGAATTATACGTATCCACATGTACAGTTAACCATTTTGTCAATGGTTGCTGGTAATTCACCGCCCAACTCAACTCATGTGTTTTACCATCTGCAATCCATGGCTCAAAACTTTCTCCATCTTGGTCAAGGATGTTTTTGCGAAACTCTTGGTTATCGTGTGCTACCAAATTCGTTGACCAATTCAATCCCGTCGTCAAATGCTTGCCTTTTGCATAAAGCATACCTGAATAGTTCTTATGGTCATACACCTCATTATAATTATATAGCAACTCACTTCCTCCATCTTCTCTACCCGAGAAATTCATTCGATACCCTATATAATCAAACACAGTATTAGTTGGTATTGGTAATTGTCCATCTGCTTGCACTTTATAATAATCGGATTGGTACAAAGGATTATCCAATACTAATCCCTGATGATCTTCACGCGTAATATTTCGACGCCCATAGGCAGCATAGACATGTTGTCTATAACCATGCCCTTTAGCATTCTTAATAGTATATGCTGCATCCAATGTTCCTGCTCCTATTATGTGCCTACGAGCAGTAATGTGCTTGTAGGTATCAGCACTTTCCATCGGTGAGCGATGTGATATATTAAAAATTTCTTTGGTACCCCATGCTGGCTCACCATTACTTAACTGCCCCACATTATATGTTGCTTGCACATAGTCTCTGCTAATAGAATCCAACGAGAAATATAATTGTGATGTATGGGTATTGATACGCAAATTATATTGCTGCATATTAGGCACATACAACGAACTACCCACTTGGAAACGGTCATCCGTACGCATACCATCTATATAATAACGATTGGCAGTTGAAGGCAATCCTTCTATTGCAATAGCTAATCTTTCTGGGATCCACCACTGCCCATATGTAGTCGTTTCTGCTATCGTATGGTCAGAGAGAGCCTCCAAATAATACACCAAATCGCTACGATGATACCATTCTCTAAAAAAAGATGCAGGAATATCTGCCTCACCCGTCATGTCAGTATGCGTTACTCCCTGAGAGAATACTATGATTGGTGAAAAGAATAATGTAATTATGACTAAGCAATGCTTCATTTCAACTTATTTATTGCTCGCACTTCTTTAAGATATCTATATTATACGCCAATCCAACACGCACCATATGAAATGGGTAATCCTTGATACCATATTGATATTCCACATAGGGGTCAAATCCCTTAGCGTGACCACTTAATCTTCCTTTTATAATCATCGGTCGATCCCCCATTTTTTCCCATCCCATATAGCCACTCCAAGTTGTTCTTAATGATACATATTGTGATTTTAACAATAGTTGCAATCCGTACATGACGGCATCATTCTGCCTTCCATTGTCCGTCTGCCAGCAAAGAAATCCTACCGAACCTGCTAAACGCAATTCTACACCATATGGTTTGGTGTTTGCTTTTGGTTTCTCTCCTTTTTTACACCCCAACATCCACGACTTGCCTACACTTAAATCAAAGAAATAGCCAGGACAGTCATAATGCCGCGCTAACTCATACTGCCCACCACTGGCTGTTTTACACGCAGCACGCAGTGCTATATCAGGCGCCCATTTGATATCACGCAATAGCTGTATGTCAGCGGAAAAATACGCATCTCCCACCCCATTTCCTCTATTAGATAATGTATCTTTGATACGACAAGTTATCATACGCTCTGGCGTCATCTCATACCACTCCATTATAGGCATCCAGATAGTTAAATTTACTCTATCTGTAAATAGTGGCACAAACACTCTCGCAAACACATCTGCCGTTTTATCCCCTTGAAAACCAAAATAACCATCTCCCGCTATTTCAACGCGGAGATGGTTTTGTACACGACCGTCCAACATTTCAGGTACAGGGAATGCATTGGGGCCAAAATAGAGAGGAGATATTCCTGTTTTCTCTCGCAAATTAGGTTTGTCTATTGGCACTAATGCATATGCTCCCAATGCTACCAATAACAACAAATGCAGGATACATAAGCGCCTACTATTTTCTGTCTCAAAAAACCTCATTAGCCAAATAGATTTTGGAAGAAATTTTTCTTATCTGCAGAGCCAGGAGCTATATTAGGACTATCCTGCAGCTTTTCTATTAATTTGCGTTCATCCTTACTCAGTCTTTCTGGGATATACACACCCACATTGATAAGCAAATCACCCGTTCCATATGTACGACCGTATTGATCTATTCTCGGCAGACCTTTGCCTCTCATGCGTAACACCTTTCCTGGTTGTGTACCAGGGGTGATAGTAATCCTTGCTTCACCTGATAATGTAGGGATTTGTATTTGTCCACCCAAAATAGCAGTAGGCATATCCAGTAATAGATTATAAATCAAATCACTATCCTGACGAATAAAATCCTTATGTTGCTCTTCTTCTATGAGTATAAGTAAGTCTCCCGCTACGCCACCACGAGGTGCTGCGTTGCCTTTGCCTTGCATAGTGAGTTGCATACCAGCCGCTACACCTGCTGGAATATTAATCGTAATTATTTCCTCATCACGCACCACACCCTCACCATTACATTTAGCGCATTTATTTTT
>JAEIGA010011938.1_pt1 | contig 13170 bp, 20 predicted proteins | sample 9270691 | NCBI WGS metagenome assembly JAEIGA01 (sample SAMN17057246, study PRJNA624740) | gut metagenome | biome: biome; isolation source: fecal sample | host: Bos grunniens | place: China: Xizang | collected 2019 | reverse complement strand
TGAGTATCACCAATCTTATGGTTAACACCGGTATAGTAAAGAATACGTTCTGTTGTCGTAGTCTTACCAGCATCGATATGAGCCATAATACCGATATTTCTAGTTCTATCCAATGGATATTGTCTTCCAGCCATGATTTTCTCCTCCTATTTTTAGAATCAATTTCATCAGGTTGAAATTAGAAACGGTAGTGAGCAAATGCTTTGTTTGCTTCTGCCATTTTATGCATATCTTCTTTCTTCTTAACTGATGCACCTGTGTTGTTCATTGCATCAAGAAGTTCGTTAGCTAATCTTTCTTCCATTGTTTTTTCTCCTCTTTTACGAGAATACAATGTGATCCAACGAAGAGCTAATGCCTGTCTTCTGTCAGCTCTAACTTCGATTGGTACTTGGTATGTTGCACCACCGATACGTCTTGCTTTAACTTCAAGTACTGGCATGATATTGTTCATTGCTTCTTCGAATACTTCCATAGCTGGTTTGTCAGCTTTTTCAGCCATTCTTTCAAATGCTCCGTATACAATCTTTTGAGCTACACCTTTCTTACCATCTAACATAATGCTGTTGATAAGTTTTGTAACCACTTTGCTGTTGTATACTGGATCCGCTAATACGTCTCTTTTTTGAGTATGTCCTTTACGTGGCACGGTTCTTCCCTCCTTAATTATGGTTTGAATTAATTCATCGGTACTCACATTTTCTGAAATATGAAACACCATGTTCAGTGTCGTGCTTACGCACTCGCTTCACAGGTGTACTTGATTGCTAAGCTCGCATGCGCTCACTAAGCACTCAAAGCATGTGTTCGTGCGGGACTGCACTATCTATTGATATAACCCGCAACCTACAGGAATCATAGTTCTGTTTGTGATTCTTCGATTTTGTTTTCGTTTAAATCTTGTTTAACTTTGCGCTATTACTTCTTAGCGTCTTTTGGTCTCTTAGCACCGTATTTAGAACGTGCTTGTCTTCTCTTAGCAACGCCTGCTGTATCAAGTGTACCACGGATAATGTGATATCTTGTACCTGGTAAGTCTTTTACTCTACCACCACGGATAAGAACAACGCTATGCTCTTGAAGGTTGTGACCTTCACCTGGGATATAGCTTGTTACTTCGATACCGTTTGAAAGACGTACTCTGGCGATCTTTCTAAGAGCTGAGTTAGGTTTCTTAGGTGTAGCTGTCTTAACTGCTGTACAAACTCCACGTTTTTGTGGTGCTGAAGCATCAGTAGCTCTCTTTCTCAAAGAGTTGTAACCTTTTTGAAGAGCTGGAGCTGTTGATTTCTTTACAGAAGTCTGACGTCCCTTTCTTACTAACTGGTTAAATGTTGGCATTCGTTTCACCTCCTATGAATTCTGTTGGTTGCTTTGTAAATGTTACAAATATTTTTGCGCACAAAAAACAATGCATTCTTATGCACGCTAGAACATTTTATTATGATTTTCGCCGAAAGTCAAGTATTTCTTTGTATTTTTTACATTTTCTTTCTTTGTATTTTTTACATTTTCATCATAAACTTTTTTATCATAGAACCAAGCACCACAATGGCAATGTAATAAGCGACAATATCGTACTTAGAAAAACCATTCCCGTTGCATATTTCTCATCACCGCCGTATTTTGCCGAAAGCAGCGCTGTGGTAATAGGCGCCGGCATCCCTGCCATGATTACTGTAATTCCACGCAACATTCCATCTATCGGAAGGAATCCGGTAATTGCAAACACAACCGCCGGTATAACAAGCAGTCTGATTGCCGTATAAAATACCATTGTCTTATCAATTAACCCTTTCGGTTTCACCTCTGCGAGCATCATACCCACCAGCATCATGCTGAGAGGGGTATTGCAACCGCTGATTCCCACAATCGTTTTTTCAACGAATGTTGGGAACTGTATGCCGCAAACCATAATAATGACTCCGGCGTATATGGCAACAATACACGGATGAGTGAGCACATTTTTCCAGAGCTTCTCTTTACGACCTTTTAAGAAAACCGCTATCCCGATTGTCCACATCACAATTCTTACCGGCAGCATAAATAAAGCCGCATACAACAAGCCCTCACTACCATATATCCCTTCCACCATAGGATTGCCGAGGAACCCGCTGTTAGATATAATTGTTCCATATTTTAATGACTTTTGTCTGTTTGTTTCTTGCTTCTTATATAAAACAGCACTAAAGAACACACTGATTGCGTTGAATCCAACAGAAAGAAGCAAAATGACACCACAGGCTATAAATAAGTTCCAATCCCATTTGCGTAGAAATGAATGCAGCACATTAAACGGCAGAGTAATGTGCAGGCATAAATCAATCATATTCATGCGACCTTCCGTATTAACAATTCCCTTTTTTCTTATAAAAAATCCAATTGCCACAAGCAGAAACATCATCAACTGCATGTCTATCATATTTTTAAAAATCAATTTTCTCATCTCCTGTTATCTGCAACTGCTTTACATTCTAATCCTATTTGCTTTTAATGTAAAGCATATTGACTTCATTTATTTACAGACCTATAATACCTAAAGGATTACTTTTTGAGGAGACCCAAAATTATGGAAATTACATATCAAACTTTTCTAATCGTCTGTCCGTTCTTGTTTTTGGCCGGACTAATAGATGCAATTGGTGGCGGTGGTGGATTAATCTCCCTGCCCGCTTACCTTATCGCAGGATTGCCTCCGCACGCAGCCGTTGCTACCAATAAGCTGTCATCCACTTGCGGAACAACACTTGCAACACTCCGTTTTATTAAAAATGGACTTGTAAATCTGAAACTTGCAATTCCATCCGTTATCGCTGCAATCATCGGTTCATCCATCGGGGCAAATCTTTCTTTACTAATAAAGGAAGAAATCATGCTTTACATTATGATAGCTATTTTACCGATTTGTGCATTTTTAGTTTTGAACAAAAAACTGTTTCACGATGGCGGCGAAAACGAAATAACTTTAGACAGACGGACCTATATTACCGCAACCATTGCCGCACTTATAATCGGCATGTATGATGGGTTTTATGGACCGGGTACCGGAACATTTCTCATTATAGCGTTCACTGTTTTTGCAAAAATCAGTATGAAAACTGCAAATGCACAGGCAAAGGTAATCAACCTTACTTCCAATATTACATCTCTTATCATTTTTCTCATAAATGGGGAGGTACTCTTTTCGGTTGGAATTGTAGCCGCAGCCTGCAATATGCTGGGCGGATATATTGGCGCAGGACTTGTGATGAAGAATGGTGCAAAAATTGTAAAACCAAGTATTATATTTGTTTTAATATTGTTGGCATTAAAAGTTGCTGGTGTCTATTAGGTTATAGTGCTCCATATCTATGGCATACAAAAAGGGCTTCGCTTACGCGAAACCCTTATATTTGTACTCTTATACAAGTTCAAGAAGAACTTCCATAGCAGCGTCACCTTTACGTAAACCGATTTTTACGATTCTTGTGTAACCACCGTTACGGTTTTCATATTTAGGAGCGATTTCTGTGAATAATTTTTCAACCAAATCAACTTCTTTTGCTTTTCTCTTTTCACCTTCAACTACTGGGTAGAGAACTTTAAGCATTTCTCTTCTTGCATGTAATCTTGATGGCTTATCTTTTTTGATTGTTTTTTCAACTTCATCGTAAACAGTTACTTTCTTTCCGTCTACAACTTCTTTTACTCTCTTGCCATCTTTGTCTTTACGAGCAACTTTAGCTGTTACTGTAACTTCTTCAAAGTTGTCTTTTTCTTTTACAGCCATTGCAATAAGACCTTCAGCTACTTTGCGGATTTCTTTTGCTTTAGCTTCTGTAGTAACGATTTTACCATTAGCAAGTAATGCTGTTACTTGATTTCTGATTAATGCTTTTCTTTGGCTTGATGTTCTGCCAAGTTTTCTATATTTTGCCATTTTTCTTTTCCTCCATTTACACGTGGTTATGCTTCTTCGGGCTTACTAGCCATGTGCTCCTATCGCACTCTTCGGTGTTACCAATAAGATACTTAAGGAACCTTCTTGAACGTTAGCAGTTCAAGAAGTAGCGTTCGTTCTCCGAACGAACTTTACTCTTCTCCTTGGCTAAGTTCCAAGCCAAGTTCTTTTAATTTACCTAAAACTTCTTCTAATGATTTACGTCCAAGATTGCGAACCTTCATCATATCTTCTGAAGTTCTGTTTGTTAATTCTTCAACTGTATTGATTCCAGCTCTCTTTAAGCAGTTGTATGAACGAACTGAAAGTTCTAATTCATCAATGCTCATTTCTAATACTGCCTGAGTAATGTCGTCTTCTTTGTCGATCATAACTTCAGCTACTTGAGCTACTTCTGATAAGTCGATGAATAATTTTAAGTGTTCGTTAAGAACCTTTGCAGCCAAGCTAACTGCTTCATCCGGAACTAAAGTTCCATTTGTATATACATCAAGAGTTAACTTGTCAAAATCTGTGATTTGACCAACACGTGTGTTTTCAACTGTCAAGTTTACACGTTCAACTGGTGTAAAGATAGAATCAATTGGAATAACACCGATTGGCAATTCATCATTTTTATTCTTGTCTGCGCTTACATATCCTCTACCTTTAGAGATTGTAAGTTCCATGTACAATTTGCTGTCTGCTCCTCCGTTAAGAGTTGCAATAACAGTTTCAGGATTCAAGATTTCAATATCTGAATCTACTTGGATATCAGCTGCTGTTACAACACCTTCACCTTCAAAATCGATGTACGCTGTTTTTGGTTCATCTGTTTCTGAAGAGTTTTTAATAGCGAGTGATTTTAAATTCATCACGATTTCAGTAACATCTTCTTTTACACCTGGGATTGAGCTGAATTCATGTAAAACTCCATCGATTTTTACGTGGCTTACAGCTGCACCTGGTAATGAAGAAAGCATAATTCTTCTCAAAGAGTTACCTAATGTTGTACCGTACCCTCTTTCTAAAGGCTCTACAACAAATCTCCCATATTTTTTATCTTCTGAAATCTCAGTAATTTCAATATTTGGTTTGTTAAAATCAAACATTACAAGCCCTCCTTATTGGGTAACATTCTAAATAACCCCTAAGGATTATTTAGAATATAATTCGACGATTAACATTTCGTCTACTGGTACATCAATTACATCTCTTGAAGGAAGTTCTTTTACAGTTCCTTTCAAGCTTTCAGCATCTACATCTAACCATTCTGGAACTAATCTTCCACCTGTTACTTCGAGAATCTCTCTGTATCTTGGAGATGATTTCTTTGCTTCTTTGATTTCGATTACATCACCAGCACTTACTAAGTATGATGGAATGTTTACTTGTTTTCCATTTACTAATACGTGTTTGTGGTCAACAATTTGTCTAGCTTCTTTTCTTGTTCTAGCAAGACCCATACGGAATACAACGTTGTCTAATCTTGATTCAAGAAGAATCATAAGGTTATCACCTGTCATACCGTTCATTTTAGAAGCTTTTGCAAAGTAGTTTCTGAAAGGTTTTTCTAATACGCCATAGATAAATTTAGCTTTTTGTTTTTCACGTAACTGAAGACCATATTCGCTCATTTTTCTATTAGCTCTTTTTGATTGTCTGTTAGATTTTTTATCGATTCCTAAGTAGATTGGATCCATACCAAGTGATCTACATCTTTTAAGAACCGGAGTTCTATTTACTGCCATCTTCTTTTATCCTCCTATTTAGACTAGACTCTTCTACGTTTTGGTGGACGACATCCATTGTGTGGTACTGGAGTTACGTCTTTGATGCTTGTTACATCGATACCGCATGCTTGAAGAGCACGGATTGCTGCTTCACGTCCTGAACCTGGTCCTTTAACCATTACATCTACTGATTTTAAACCATGTACTAATGCTGCTTTAGCTGCTGTTTCAGCTGCCATTTGAGCTGCATATGGAGTAGATTTTCTTGAACCTCTAAATCCTAGACCACCAGCACTTGCCCATGATAAAGCGTTTCCTTGTGCATCTGTTAATGTTACGATTGTATTATTAAAAGATGATTGAATATGTGCTTGTCCGCGTTCAACGTTTTTCTTGACACGTTTTTTTGTCACTTTTTTTGTAACTTTTTTAGCCATGTTAAACTAACCTACTTTCTTCAAATTTTTATTATTTCTTTTTGTTTGCAACAGTTCTCTTAGGACCTTTTCTTGTTCTAGCGTTTGTCTTTGTCTTTTGACCACGAACAGGAAGTCCTTTTCTGTGACGGATACCTCTGTAGCATCCGATTTCTTGTAATCTCTTAATGTTAAGAGCGATTTCTCTACGAAGATCACCTTCTACTTGGTAGTTGCCATCGATAACAGCGCTGATTGCTTTTACTTCATCGTCTGTTAAATCTCTACAACGAGTGTCTGGATTAACTCCAGATTCTGCTAAAATTTTTGTTGCACTTACTCTACCGATACCGTAGATGTAAGTTAAACCGATTTCTACACGTTTGTCTCTTGGTAAGTCTACACCTGAAATACGAGCCATGTGTTTTTCCTCCATTTTCTGTTTCAGTAAATAAACATATGTAGCCCGATGCACCACCATCGTCTGAAATGTTGTACATACATTTATTCCTATTTGGTTAATATTGTCTCAAATTGGGGTATTAGATGAATACCCAGCTGCTAGATACTGCAGCCTTTCTCGGAAATGACACCGAGTATTATAAGCAATATACATCGAGGATTCGTTCTCTGTATATTAATAGTACATAAATATTCATGCACTACAGCCGCCTATTTTGTTTTGCAAGGATTAGCCTTGTCTTTGTTTGTGTTTCGGATTCTCACAGATTACTCTGATGCTTCCTTTTCTTTTAATGATTTTGCATTTTTCGCAAATTGGTTTTACTGATGATCTAACCTTCACGTCAAATCCTCCTTTCATCCATTGCTTGAACTACGTTTACGACACGTTTTCCTTTAAAATTCGCAACTCTTATATTTTTACACACAAAAATACACGGAAACGTGCTTATATAGTATACATCCGCACGTTTCCAAAGTCAACACATATTTTCAAAACTTATTAAAAATTTTATTTATCTCTCCAAGTGATTCTTCCTTTTGAAAGATCGTATGGAGAAAGTTCTAATGTAACTTTATCTCCTGGTAAGATTTTGATAAAGTTTGTACGCAATTTTCCACTGATGTGAGCCAATACCTGATGTCCGTTTTCCAATTCTACTTTAAACATTGCGTTTGGTAGTTTTTCTACTACCGTTCCTTCGATTTCTATTACGTCAGCTTTTGACATGTTTTAAATCCTCCCTGTTTCCTTATCAAATAATTTGAGTATTCGTTTTACCGCTACGTCGTCTTTTCCTTCGATTTCATGCTTCTCACAGATAAGCTGTACATGTTTTCGTTTTTTCTTTTTTGGCTTATCAATGGTTCTTATTTCCCCATCCACCAAATATACATATGTTTCATCCACATCGTATATGACATATAAATGACCTTTATCATGGCCAGCCTTCGACTTAGCAAGCATTCCTCTTTCTACTATATTAATACGCATATGTTTTCCTCTTTACTTTGATAAGGTCAAAAGTACCGGTCCGTTCTCTGTAATCAACACTGTGTTTTCATAATGTGCTGATAACGAACCATCTCTTGTTACAACCGTCCAATCATCATCCAGCCAATCCACTTCCCATGTTCCGACATTAATCATCGGCTCAATTGCAAGTGTCATGCCTGCCCTAAGCTTTGGACCTCTTCTGTTCATTTCATAATTTGGTATCTCTGGCGCCTCGTGTAAATGAGAACCAATCCCATGTCCGCACAAGTCGCGCACCACACCATATCCGCGTTCCTCGGCACATCTGCCAATCGCGGTGGAAATCTCAAAAAGATAATTTCCTTCTTTTGCATATTTTATGCCTTCAAAGAAACATTCTTCTGTTACTTTTATTAAATCTGCCGCAGTTTTACTTATCTCACCTACCGCGTGTGTTCTTGCCGCATCGGAATGATATCCTTTGTAGATAACTCCTGCATCCAGGCTTACAATATCGCCCTCTTTGATGATGCGCTTGTGGCTTGGAATTCCATGTACAACCTCGTCGTTTACAGAAACGCACACAGATGCCGGATAACCGTTATAGTTTAGGAAGGATGGTACACAGCCGTAGCTACGTATTACTTCTTCTCCTAACTTATCAATCTCCTTCGTCGTCATTCCAGGACGCAACGCTTTTTCTAATTCATCATGTACAATAGCAAGAATCCTTCCTGCTTCTGTCATTAGTTCGATTTCTCTCGCGGACTTAATACTAATCGGCATTTGATTACTCTCCTAAAACCTTAACAATTGCAGCAAATACATCATTGATATCTACTGTACCATCAACTTCTACAAGAATGTTTTTCTTCGTATAATAATCAATTAAAGGTTGTGTTTGTTCATGGTAAACATTCAAACGCTTTTGAACTGTTTCCGGCTTGTCATCATCTCTGAGAATTAAGTCTCCCTGACATGTGTCACAAACATTCTCCACCTTTGTTGGCGCATATACAATATGATATGTGGCGCCACAATTTACGCAGGCTCTTCTACCTGACATACGATTTACAATATTTTCATCCGGTACTTCTACGTTGATTGCATAGTCAACTGATTGCCCAACTTTAGTCAGGGCAGCGTCTAAAGCCTCTGCTTGTGGAATCGTTCTTGGGAAACCATCCAACACGCAGCCATTAGCACAATCATCCTGGCCCAGACGGTCCACAACCAAATCTACTACCAACTCATCAGGTACCAACAATCCTTGGTCCATGTATGTCTTTGCTTTTATACCGAGTTCCGTTCCATTTTTGATATTTGCTCTGAAAATATCACCTGTTGAAATATGAGGGATGGAATACTTTTCAGCAATCTTTTTTGCTTGTGTTCCTTTTCCTGCACCCGGTGCTCCTAACATGATAATTTTCATAAACATTTCCTCCACATAGCATTTTAACCCGTTAAATTTCTTACTATCTCAAGTGTGAAATTTACGGGTTAATTGCTTAGATTATTTATTTTCCACTATTTAAAAATCCTTTGTAGTTACGTACAAGCATTTGTGATTCAATTTGTTGGAGTGTTTCTAATACAACACCAATGATGATGATTAGTGATGTTCCACCAAATGATACCGCTGCTCCAAACCATCCGTTAAAGAAGAATGGAATAACTTGTACAATTACAAGACCAACTGCACCAATGAAAATGATGTATTTTAAGATTTTTGCTAAATAGTCTGATGTTGGCTTACCTGGACGAATACCTGGGATAAAACCACCATTCTTTTTCATGTTGTTGGCAATTTCCAACGGGTTAAATGTAATTGATGTATAGAAATATGCAAATGCAATTGTCAATACGATATAAACAATTAAGCCCCATGAATCAACTAAACTTCCTGGCAAACTATCTGCATTGAACCAGTTGTTTGAGTTTAAACCATCTAAAATTCTATATCCAAAGCCTTTACCTTCTGTCTTTCCTAAGAACGTACAGATAAGGATTGGGAACTGCATCAATGAAGATGCAAAGATTACCGGAATAACACCAGCTGTATTCACTTTCAACGGAATGTGTGATGATTGACCACCAACTGTCTTTCTTCCCTGTACCTTCTGTGAATACTGTACAGCAATTTTTCTTTGACCATCTTGTAAGAAGATAACAAATACAACTACAAAAAGGATAATTGCTAAGATGATAACAGCTGCCAATACAGCCATGTACCATTTGCCACCTTTGATGTTTTCTTTCATAAACAAGTTGTATAAATTAACAAAATCATTTGGAATGCTTGAAAGAATGTTAACCAATAAGATAATGGAAATACCATTTCCAATACCTTTTTCTGTAATTCTTTCACCAGCCCACATTAAGAATGCGGAACCTGCTGTTAATGTTAATACAACAATTACTACGTTTACAAAGTTATAATCAACAAGTAATCCTTGACGTCCAAATCCTACTGCCATAGCTGTGGCTTGGATTAATGCAAGTGCTACTGTCACGAAACGTGTAAGTTTGTTAATCTTCTTTCTTCCATCTTCGCCATCTTTTTGCATTTCTTCCAATTTTGGAATTGCAATTGTTAAAAGCTGCACGATGATTGAAGATGTAATGTATGGGCTAATGCTCAATGCGAAAATTGACATTTGCTCAAACGAACCACCGGTAAATGCATTAAAAAAGTTAAACGCATCACCTGTCTGATATGCAAAGAATTCTTTAATGTAGTCTGGATTCACACCTGGTGTTGGCAGTTGTGATCCAAATCTGATAACAATAAGCATTAAGAATGTATACCAGAGTTTCTTACGAATCTCCGGTACACGTAATGCATCACGAAATGTCTTGAGCATTAGATCACCTCAGCTTTTCCACCATTTGCTTCAATCTTAGCTACTGCACTTGCACTAAATGCGTTAGCCTTAACTGTAAGTTTCTTTGTTAATTCACCGTTTCCAAGGATTTTAACGCCATCTCTTGGATTCTTAACGATACCAGCTTCAATAAGAGTTTCAACTGATACAACTGCATCATTTTCAAATACTTCTAAAGCATTTAAGTTGATAGCAACGATTTCTTTTGTATTTCTGTTAGTGAAACCTCTCTTTGGTATTCTTCTATATAATGGCATCTGTCCACCTTCGAAACCTGGTCTTGGTGCTCCTGAACGAGCTTTTTGACCTTTGTGTCCCTTACCGGCAGTCTTACCATTTCCAGAACCGTGTCCACGGCCTCTTCTGAAATTATCACTATGTTTTGAACCTTCAGCAGGTCTTAAGTTTGATAAGTTCATTGTGCCACCTCCTTATTTTAATTATGCTTCTTCTACTTTTACTAAGTGTCTAACTTGTTGTACCATACCTCTTGTTGCAGCATTGTCTGGCAAAACAACTGTCTTGTTAAGTTTTTTAAGACCTAAAGCTTCAACTGTTTTTTTGTGCTTTGGTACAGCACCGATTGTAGATTTTACTAATGTTACTTTTAATTCTGCCATTTTAGTATCCTCCTTAGCCTAAGATTTCTTCCACAGATTTACCGCGAAGCTTAGCTACTTCTTCTGGAGTTTTAATTTGACTTAATCCATTAATTGTAGCAAGTACTACGTTTTGTTTGTTGTTAGAACCTAATGATTTTGTACGGATGTTCTTGATACCTGCAAGTTCAATTACCGCACGCGCTGGACCACCAGCGATAACACCAGTACCTTCTGGAGCTTTCTTCAATAATACGGAAGCGCTTCCGAATTTACCGATCAAATCATGTGTAACACTTTCATTTTCATCTAATGAAACTGTGATAAGTTTTTTCATTGCATCTTCTTTTCCTTTGCGGATTGCTTCTGGAATTTCAGATGCTTTTCCTAAACCTGCACCAACGTGACCTTTTCCATCACCTACAACTACTAAAGCTGTGAATCTGAAGTTACGACCACCTTTAACAACTTTGGTTACACGTTTGATGGATACTACTTTTTCTGTCAATTCTAATTGACTAGCATCAATACGATTTTGTCTCATGTGTGTGTTCCTCCTATTAAAATTCTAATCCAGCTTCTCTAGCTGCATCTGCTAATGCTTTGATTTTTCCTTGGTAAATGAATCCACCACGGTCAAATACTACAGTGTTAATACCTTGTTCAATTGCTTTTTTAGCAATTACAGTTCCTAAATATGCTGCTGCATCAACGTTGTTAGTTTTTTCCAATTCAGCCTTTACTTCTTTTTGAACAGTAGATGCTGATACAAGAGTTTTTCCAACTGTATCGTCAATAATTTGAGCATACATATGATTGTTACTTCTGAACACAGCCAAACGTGGTCTTTCAGCTGTACCGCTGAAACGGTTACGTAATTTTCTGTGTTTATTTACACGAACTTCGCTTCTTGATTTTTTACTAACCATCTTCACACTCTCCTTACTTATTTCTTACCAGTCTTACCAACTTTACGTCTGATAACTTCATCAGCATATTTAATACCTTTACCTTTGTATGGTTCAGGTCTTCTCTTATCTCTGATTTCTGCTGCGTATTGGCCTACTTTTTCTTTATCGATACCTTTTACAGTAATTTTGTTCTGTCCTTCAAGTACTGTCTCAACACCTTCTGGATCAGTCATTTCTACTGGATGTGAGTATCCTAAGCTTAATGTTAATTTGTTACCTGATTTTGCTGCTCTGTAACCTACACCGTTTACTTCAAGAACTTTTTCGTAACCAGCTGTTACACCAACTACCATGTTGTTGATTAATGTTCTTGTTAAACCGTGTAATGATTTCATTCTCTTTAAATCATTTGGTCTTGTTACAACAATTGTGTCGCCTTCTTGTTTGATTTCCATTTCTACTGGAAGTTCTTTTACAAGAGTTCCTTTTGGACCTTTTACAGTCACTTTGTTATTTTCTGCAATCTCAACAGTAACCCCTGCTGGTACTGTGATTGGCAGTCTACCGATACGTGACATATCGTTTACCTCCTACACTTAAATTTTCGGACTGGGCATTGTACTCAGTCTGTTTTCAGTTTGTTAGTTTCTTTTTTAAGGTAGTTCTTTTCGCTAAGCTCAGCCGTCGCCTTTGGCTCGGCTTTGCTAATCTCAAAGAACGGCTTTCGCACTAAGTTCAATCTGCGCTAAAGCTTGATTTCACTAAGTGCTCAATGCCTACCACACGAAGCAAAGAACTTCTCCACCGATTTGAAGTTTTCTAGCTTCTTTGTCTGTGATAACACCTTGGTTTGTTGAAATGATAGCTGTTCCAAGTCCGCCTAATACTCTTGGAAGTTCTTCGCTGTTTGCGTATACACGAAGACCTGGTTTAGAGATTCTCTTAAGACCTGAAATAACTTTTTCATTTTTGTCTACACCGTATTTCAATGTGATGCGGATTGTTTTAAAGCTTCCGTCTTCTACGATGTCATATTTTGTAATGTAACCTTCGTTTAAAAGAATATCAGCGATAGCGATTTTCATTTTAGACGCCGGAACATCAACTGTATCATGTTTAGCAGTGTTTGCATTACGAATTCTTGTAAGCATATCTGCGATTGGATCTGACATTGTCATTCTACTTTTCCTCCTTACCAGCTTGCTTTCTTAACACCTGGGATTTGTCCCTTGTAAGCTAATTCACGGAAACATACTCTACAGATTC
>JAEIGA010011937.1_pt1 | contig 13170 bp, 7 predicted proteins | sample 9270691 | NCBI WGS metagenome assembly JAEIGA01 (sample SAMN17057246, study PRJNA624740) | gut metagenome | biome: biome; isolation source: fecal sample | host: Bos grunniens | place: China: Xizang | collected 2019 | reverse complement strand
GTATTGTCGGCGTGATGCAGGATGCGGAACTCGGAGTGACCGCCCTCGCGATGAAGGTCGAATTCTCCATTGGCCTGCTTATCGAACTCAACACCCCACTCTATCAGCTGCCGAATCTGAGAAGGTGCCTCGCGCACGACTTTTTCTACCGCCGCACGGTCGCTTATGTGGTCGCCGGCAATCATCGTATCCTCGATGTGCTTGTCGAAATTATCGACCAAAAGGTTTGTTACCGACGCTACACCACCCTGTGCAAAATAGGTGTTTGCATCCTCGAGCGTTGTCTTACAAATTACGGCGACGCTACCTTTATGCGCTACCTTTAGCGCAAAACTCATTCCGGCTATTCCGGAACCGATAACCAAAAAATCGAATCTTTTTACCATAGTTCGCAGTGCTTGATTTTTTGCGAGAAAATGATTGTCGGCTGCTAAGTTACAAAAAATGTGAAGAAAAATAGTTTATTACCGTTTTTTTCAGCAAATATTGGTTAGTTTTGCCCCGATTTTTCACTTTAGGAGTATGTTACGCAGATTTCTCATTACAATATTATCTGTTTTTACGCTATGCGACTCGACTGCCGCACAGACCGTAGCACAGCGCATAGAAGCCCTGCTCGACGACAAGCTTTTAATAGAGAGCGACGCATCTGTTGCCGTCTACGACTTGGACGACGACACCCTGCTCTATGAGCACAGATCACAGAAATTGTGTCGCCCGGCATCGGTAACAAAGATTATTACAGCAACGGTAGCCCTGAGCCGGTTGGGATGCGACTACACTGTAGATACTCATCTGTGGAGCTACAATAACGCCTCGGGTGGCCAGAATATCTATGTGCAGGGCAGCATCGACCCGCTTTTCGACGAGGATGACCTTATGTCGCTGGTAGCACAGTTCCCGTCGGGAAGCCGCGTAGACACGCTATTTGCCGATTGCTCTTTTATGGACTCCATTTATTGGGGACCCGGATGGGCATGGGACGATACTCCCTGGAAATTTCAGCCTTATATCTCGCCGCTTATGCTTTGTGGCGGCACTGTAGAGGTGACCGTAAAGCCATCGACGCGAGGCGAGGCTCCAACGGTAGAGTGCAGCCCGCAGTCCGAATACTACACCATTGTAAATGAGGCCATCACACAAGGTGGACGCGGCGAGAAACTGACCATCCTGCGCGATTGGCTCGCTGGAACAAATACAATACGCATAAAGGGCGACTGCAACAAGACCAAAAGTGAGAAGATGAATCTTCTGCCATCATACGCCTATTTTATGTCGGTACTCGGCGAGCGATTGGACTCGGCAGGGGTCTCTGTCGGCACAATAGCCTACGCACCTGTGCCGCAGTCGGCTCAACTATTATATACGGTAAAACGACCTATAACCGATATTATAGGCGAAACGCTTATGGAGAGCAATAACCTGTGTGCCGAGGCGCTAAGCTATCATCTTGGCGCACTTTACGGCACGCGCCCAGTAAGCCAGGAAATGGGCCCGAAAATAATGAGAGGATTCCTCGATTTTAAGATTGACACTCCCGAGAGTTACCACATTGCCGATGGCTCGGGATTGTCGCCCTACACCTATCTATCGGCCGATATTATACTACAGACACTTAAACTCGCATACAACGATAAAAACATATACGACACAATGCTCGCCTCGCTCCCCCTTTCGGGGATAAGCGGAACAATGAAAAACCGCACCAAAGAGAGCGCAGCATATAAAAAGGTTTATGCAAAAACAGGCACAGTGAAAGGAGTGTGCACATTAGCCGGCTATGCCCGAGCTGCCAATGGCCACACATTGGCATTTGTAATACTTAACCAAGGCTCTATGAGTGCCTCGGCTGTGCGTCGCTGGCAAGACAGAGTGTGCGACGCCTTGTGTCAATAAGAAATAAGAAACTATCGTGCGTTAGCTGCTGCAATGGTGCAGAATAATAAAAGGAATAAGATTGATAGGATTTTTGTTTTAATTTGGTTCACAAAAGAAATTCATTCTACAGCCTTTAAGTTTCGCATAAGTTGTTGGTAGCCGCAACGTTCTACTGCACTTTCGGCAAAAAGTTCGTTATATTTTTCCTTCGAAAGGTTGTGCCAATCATCGTCACTCATTGCGAGCAGAGCCTCAGCAGCCCAAAAGTCGGAGACATCGGTTGAGCGAGCGTCTCTATTATAGGGGCATGACGTTTGACAACGGTCGCAGCCGTAGAAACAATTTCCCATCATTTTACCGATGTTTTTGGGCAGTTCATCGCGGTGCTCTATCGTAAGATAGGAGAGGCACTGACGCGCATCGAAACCATCGGCCTTTAGAGCGCCCGAAGGGCAGGCTTTTATGCATCGGTCACAGTCGCCACAAGGATTCTGTAGCATAGGTACATCGTAATCAAGCTCTGCATCAATGAGCAGTTCGCCCAAGAAAAAATAGGAGCCTGCCTCGGGAATGATAAGCTGATGGTTTTTCCCTATAAATCCTATGCCCGACTGCGCTGCCCAATAGCGCTCCAACAGCGGCGCTGTGTCGCAGAATGCGCGTCCCTGCACAGGATGCAGCTCATTTATGCGCTTAAGGAGCATAAAAAGCCTATCCTTTACTACCTTATGATAGTCCTTGCCAAGAGCATAACGTGACAGATGCAGATGTCCTTTTACAATATCTTGCGGTCGGGGGCAGTAGTTAAGCGCAACGCACACGATACTGCGGCAGCCGGGAACCAGCAGACGTGGGTCGGTGCGTTTGTCGCTGTTGCGTTGCAGATAGCCCATTGTACCGTTTCTCCCCTCGCCTACCCACTGTGCAAGATAGGCCGACGTCGGTTCGTTAACGCTATCGGCCTTTGCTATGCCACACACCAAAAAGCCGAGGCTTTTGGCCTCAGCTTTTATAAATTGTGTAAGTTCACTTTTTTGCATCACTCGAAAACCTTGAATGTATATCCTTGCTCTAACAGCCAATCGAGAGAGCGCGGCAAGGCATATCGCAGATTACTCTCGCTGCGCATAGAGTCGTGGAATGTTATTATGGAGCCGTTACGTGTATAGCGCTTTACGTTTGCAAGTACATCCTCGCCATAGAGACGAAAACTGTAGTCACGTGTAACAAGGTCCCACATAACAAATTGATAGCGCTTGCTCAGTTCGCGATACTGCGAGGTGCGCAATAGACCGTGCGGCGGACGAAAGAGATTACTATGTATAAAGGCATCGGCCTGGTCGACATTATCGATGTAATCCTTTGTCGAGGTAAAAAGCCCTTTCAAGTGGTTGAAAGTGTGATTACCTACACGATGTCCTCCTTCGACAACCTGCATAAACTCCTGGGGGAATTTATGCACATTATCGCCCACCATAAAGAATGTAGCTTTTATACCATAGCGTCCCAACAACTCAACCACCCACGGGGTAATTACGGGTATAGGGCCATCGTCGAAGGTCAGATAGACCGACCTGTCGTTAGCATCCATACGCCACAATGCCTTTGGGTACAGATTGCGAAAGAATGTTGGAACCTGCTCTATGAACATACTTTACGACCTTTTATTACCTGTCAGCTTGTTATTCATCATATTATACAAGCGCTCGAACTCTTTATCGTACTTAATTGCAAGGTCTTGATAATCTTTACCTCCGGCCTCTAAAACCTCTACGATATTTTGCAAGCACATTATATTCATTCTGAGGCTGTTGAACACTCTTTCAAATGTCTTTTTGCTCATACCTGCATACCAATTGATGTACTCGACCTGCTCGTCACCAATCATAGAGAGTATCTCGCGTGCTTTCTGTGTCTCGCCCAGTTCGATTAAGGTTCTACCCATCTCGGCACCGCTGAAGAATTCGTGTTGCACGATTGACGAAGGAAGCTCGCGCTCGGCAAGGTTAAGAACATTCAGAGCCTTATCTCTCTTTCCCTCGGCACACAATTGCGCTGCCAATGACGAGAGCAGACGGCGATGAGTATGTATCATACGCTGTGTTGTCTCATCGACATAATAGTCGGGGTTATCCTTGAGACCACCGAACTTGAATCGGTCCATTACATTATGGTAGAAACGCTCGGTATCGGCAACAACAACCTCGTCTATGGCATTATTGCCACTGTAACCAAGCTGCTTCCAATTGAACGGTGTGATGCGATAGGCAAGACCCTCCTGAACAAAGAAGTCGCTGAGCGAACCAAGATAGTTGCTCTTACCCACTGTCATTGACATATAAAGAGGACGCTCCCAATTGGTTTGTGCAAGCATCTCCAAGAGCATAAGGTCGTGACGGTAAAGGCGATTGCGTCCCTTAAGAGATATTTTCATATACTCGGGCATAGCCTCGGCATACTCCTCGGGGATAATCATTCCCGAACGTCTTACAGCCTCAGCGTCTATCTTCAGATAAAGAGTATCGGTGGGTATAATGTGGAATGTCTCGTTCTTGGAACGCACCCAATATTTCATAATATTCTGTATCTCGAATGGGTTCTCGCCCCAGTTTTTCTTGGCAGCCTCGGGGTTCTGCTTGTATAGCGCAAGAATCTTATCTTTATACTCGGGCACAACGCTCACCGCTTCATTGCTGTTACCTGCATAGTCTATTCTCTCCCACATAATGGGGATAGAGGGTGAATCGTATGCGGGACGACGCATCTGGTCGATGTACCAGTCGGTTTGCAGATAAGAGAGGTTGCACACACGTGAGTCGGTGCGAACACCCTCTACCTCCTGGCTGTACCACAAGGGGAATGTATCGTTATCGCCACAGGTAAAGATAATGGGGTTACCCTCCTCGGGCATACTGTTCAGATAGTTCTGTCCGAAATCGCGGCAGGCATAACGTCCGCTGCGGTCGTGGTCGTCCCACGTCTGCGATACCATCTGCACAGGAACAAGCAGGCAGACCGCCGCAACAGCGCCATTTACCACTGCATTTCTGTTTTTCAAGAAATCGGTAATTGCAGCTACGCCCATTCCAATCCAAATAGCAAACGCATAGAACGAGCCTGCATAAGCATAGTCGCGCTCACGCGGCTGCAAGGGTGTCTGATTAAGATAGAGAACAATGGCAATACCTGTCATAAAGAACAGGAAGAATACCACCCAGAACTGCTGCACACCCTGCTTGCCTCGGCGCAACTGCCACAGGAATCCCAGAACACCCAAAATAAGTGGCAGAGCATAGAACACATTGCGACCTTTATTCTCTTTGAGTGCGGTAGGGATGTTCTCGAGGTTAGGTATCAACATATTATCTATAAACGAGATACCTGTAATCCAATTACCTTTGTCCAAGTCGCCGTGTCCCTGAATATCATTCTGACGACCGACGAAATTCCAAAGGAAATACCTCCAATACATATAGTTCAACTGGTAATTAAGGAAGAATCTCAAATTCTCTCCTTGTGTGGGCATTACAACGTCGATGGTCTCGCTACCGATGCGATAACGTACCTTTTTGCCTTTTATCTTACCAACCCAATCTTCATACAGATTTACCTTATTTGCTCCATACATAGAGTGCTCTTTGCTATACATACGAGGGAAGAGCATATTCTGTGCATATTTCACATCTATATTATGTCTGAGAAGTTCGTAAGAATCTTTCTCATCGGGAGTAGCCTTCTCCTTTGGAGCATAGACAGGCGCACCCTCTACAATCTCGGCACGATAGCCATCGGCCGAACGCACATAGCTGTACTCCGAACTGTATGCAGGACCATAGAAGAGAGGACGGTCGCCATACTGCTCACGTCCAAGATAAGTACCAAGCGAGAATATATCCTCGGGAGAGTTCTGGTCCATAGGTGTATTGGCTGCCGAACGAATTACTATTACCGCGTAAGACGAGTAGCCAATCATAATAAGAAGCATACACAAAAGCGAGGTATTCAACAGGCGCAGATTAAGCATATACTCCTCCTTAACCTTTACAAAGAGCAGATACGACAATACAGCCAACACAGCAATACCCATTATAACGCTCATTGTACCATAACCGTAGAAGGGGATACCCATAAGTCCTACAGCTGCTACAAATGCTATGGCAAGATTACGACGGCTCTTGCCTCGCTCACTCTCGAAGAGTCCCCAAACAAGCACACCGAAGAGCAACACCAAATAGGTAATAAGACCTGTATTAAAGGGCAATCCAAGAGTGTTTACAAACAGCAGTTCGAACCATCCGCCAACCTTTACAACTCCCGGCACAATACCGTAGAGCACAGCCGCCACCATCAGCGCCGACAGCACAAGTGCCAAGAAAGCTCCTTTTACGCTTGCATTGGGCTTTTTCTTAAAGTAGACAACAAGCACAATGGCAGGGATACACAACAAGTTAAGCAGATGGACACCGATAGAGAGACCAACAAGATAGGCAATGAGCACCAACCAACGGTCGCTGTGCGACGAATCGGCCTGCTCTTCCCATTTCAGGATAAGCCAGAACACCGCAGCGGTAAACAACGACGAGTAGCCGTAAACCTCGCCCTCGACAGCGCTGAACCAATATGTATCGCTCCAGGTATAGGCAAGAGCACCCACAAGTCCCGAACCGATAATGGTTATAATCTGCGAGTTTGTAATTTTCGTGCTATCTGCCACAATCAGTTTTCGCACCAGATGAGTAATTGTCCAGAAGAGGAACAGAATACCGGCGGCACTAAGCAATGCCGACATTATGTTTACCATATATGCAACTTGTTGAGGCTCGGCAAACGACGAAAAGAGATTCGCTGTGAGCATAAAGAAAGGTGCACCGGGTGGGTGACCTACCTCGAGTTTGTTGCCTGAAAGAATAAACTCGGGACAATCCCAGAAACTTGCGGTGGGCTCAACCGTTGTGCAGTATGTAATAGCTGCAATTAGGAATGTGAGCCATCCGAAGATGTTGTTTAATGTTTTGTAACGCTTCATTATATTGGAATAGTTTGTTTGCTCTATTCTGGTGGAGGCAATAATCACTTTAGGATATACTGCCCGTAAAATTGTGCAAATTTACCTATTCGCAGGGAAATGAACAAGATATTAACCGAAAATAGTGTTAATAATATAATAAATAGAGACCATCTACAACGGGTCAACATCGTAGTACATTGTGATACTCTTATATCGTTTATCAGCGAGAAGTTCTGCTTGCAATGCCTCGAGCGCCTCGTTTATGCGGTACTGCGACAGATTACTCTCTATTTTAAGCACTATCTTGCGTATAAACAACTGCTGCACTCGGGCAACAGGTGGAAGATCGGGGCCAAGCACGCGGTGTTCGAAAACCTCGCGCATACGACCGGCTATATGCTCGGAAAACTCGTCAAGAACACGGCAGTCGCGATGCTTCATATAGACGTAAACCAACCGATGAAATGGTGGATAATGGAACATCATACGCTCGGACAGCTGGTTGTCGTAGAACTGCATATAGTTATTGCCAACAATAAGCGGGATGATGGGATTTTCGGGTTGACGCGTCTGAAGAAAGACCCTGCCTTGTCCGCTTTTACGTCCTGCACGCCCTGCAACCTGCGCCATAAGTTGGAAGGCACGTTCCGAGGCTCTGAAATCGGGATAGTTGAGCAGTGTGTCGGCATTGAGTATACCTACTACAGAGACATTGTCGAAGTCTAGCCCTTTGGAGACCATCTGTGTACCAATGAGAATATCTGTAGCCCCACTCTGAAAATCGTTTATAATGTTCTCGTATGCGGTGCGAGTGCGAGTGGTGTCAAGGTCCATACGGGCAATGCGCGCATCGGGAAAAATTTTCTGTAGGTCATCCTCTATTTTTTCGGTGCCGTAACCCAGATTAACGAAGTTATTCTCCTCGCAGTTGGGACATATCTTTGGCGCCGGGATGGTGTAACCGCAGTAGTGGCAGCTTAACTTACCTGCGCTCTTGTGCAGTGTGAGACTGACGTCGCAATGCTTACAGCGTGGAGTCCACCCACAGGTGCGACACTCGAGCAACGGCGAGTATCCTCGACGATTCTGGAACAGGATTATCTGCTTTTTCTCTTTTAGTGCCTCGCTCATTGCCTCGACAAGAGGGTCGGAGAATGGCCCTGTCATCCTTTTGCGACGAGCAAGGTCTTGAATATCCACAACCTCGATGTGCGGTAGTTGCAGTGAGCGATAACGTCGGGTAAGGCTCACAAGACCATATTTTCCCGTTGTGGCATTATAGTAGGTATCAATCGCAGGTGTAGCGGTACCAAGAAGAGTCTTTGCTCCAAAGAGCGAAGCTAAGACAATGGCAGCATTGCGGGCATTATAACGCGGAGCCGGCTCTTGCTGTTTGTAGCTGTTCTCGTGCTCCTCGTCGACGATGACAAGCCCCAGCCGTTTGAACGGCAGAAAGATAGATGAACGTACCCCAAGAATAATATCGTACGGCTCGTCGCCCAACTGTTTTTTCCATATCTCGACACGCTCGGCATCGGAGAATTTCGAGTGATAAAGCCCTATTCGGTTGCCAAAGACCTTACGCAAACGCTCTACAATCTGCTTTGTAAGGGCAATCTCGGGAAGCATATACAGCACCTGCTCACCACGCTCAACAGCCTGTTTTATAAGGTGTATATAGACCTCGGTTTTTCCTGCCGACGTCACACCGTGCAGCAGTGTCACATTCTTATTCGTGAAGCTCTCGTTTATCTGCTCAAAGGCTCTCTGTTGCGCCTCGTTGAGACTATTCTCGGGGACTACTGGCGCGACATCGTTTCTTAGACGTCCTACCTCGACCTCGTAACACTCTAAAATACCCTTATCTACAAGCTCTTTGCAGATATTGGGAGCAACCTCGGCTCTCTCGAGCAGCGTGTGTCGGGCAATCTCGCTGCCCCCCTCGGTTAGTTGCAGATAGGTGGCAAGCAGTCGTTTCTGTCGCGGAGCACGCGATAATGACTGTTGAATTAAATTCAGTGCAGTAGGATTCTTATAGTATGATGCAAGACGTATGCGCTGCTCGGTCTTTGGTTTAAACTCCCCTTTCAGCCCCTGCGGCACAGCTGCCTTGAAAATCTCACCCATAGAACAGAGGTAGTATCGTGCTATCCACTCCCACAATTTCGTCTGCGTAGGTAGCACGATAGGAGTATCGTCGAGCAGTTCGCTTATCTCTCGAACGCTGTACTCGGTAGGTTCCTCGTCGTGCAGACGCGCCACAAGCGCCGTATAATGCTTACTCTTTCCCAGCGGAACAGTGACACGACTGCCCACAGCAATGCGTTCCCTGTCTTCGGGAGCAATGCTGTATGTAAATGTCGAGGCTAAAGGCAGCGGTAGTATTACGTCGGCAAATTGTGGCATTGTGCTTTCTTAAAACAGATGACTGGGAATACGTCCTGCGCTGTTGTTAAAATCGTTACCCGAGGGAGCCTGAAAAGACTTCAGTCCAAACTCGGGAAGAACAGCATACACATACTCGAATATATCGGCCTGGAAATGCTCATAATCGACCCACGCAGTACCATTGAAGAAGAAATATAATTCAAGAGGTAATCCTTGTGCTGTAGGCTGTAGCTGACGTGCCATCATAAACATATTGGGATTAACATCGGCGCGCCCTCTGAGGTAGCTCTCCAGGTAATTGCGAAAAATGGTAAGATTTACATTCTGTCCGCTGTAATTATCTCCTGTCAATCCCTTACGCTCGAGTTCCTGCACCTCTTTATCGCTACAGAAACGTATTGTGTTTATATCGATGAATATTGAGCGTTTGACGCGTCGTCCGCCACTATCGAACATTCCTCGCCAATTCTGGAACGAGTCGCTAACCAGCACATAGGGAGGCACGGTTATTATCGTCTTGTCCCAATTCTGTATCTTTACAGTGGTAAGCGACACATCTATCACAAATCCATCGACACCGTGTTTAGGCATTGCTATCCAGTCGCCGGGACGCATCATATCGTTGGCCGATAGCTGCACACCCGCCACAAGTCCCATAATACTATCCTTGAAGACCAGCATCAGCACTGCTGCCGATGCACCGAGTCCGGCAAGAATCTTAACAGGGTCGCGGTCGATCAAAGTGCTTACGATAATTATTGCACCTATACATATTGCAGCAATCTTAAGCATCTGGAAAACACCCTTAAGCGTGTGGTTACGAGTTTTCTCCGAAGCGTTAGAGAGCGTGTAAAGTGCCGAGAGAATAGAGCATACAAGCTTTATACCTACTACGGTTATATAGACCCAGCACACCTTCATCATAAACGAGAAGAAGACACTATCGCTGCTAATAATAAAAGGCATAAATGCTGTTACAATAGCCGCAGGTACTATATTACAGCAATTCTTTACAACATCTTTATTTAAAAGTATATCATCCCAAGTGTTATTGGTTCTTTTGGTCACAGAAACCACGAGCGGAATTATAACCTTATGACAAATGATACCGCATACGTAAAACAGCAGTATCACTGCAAAGGTTATTATAACCAAACGCACAAAAGGGTGGTTCTCGGTCTCAATGCCAAGATTCAACAACAACGATGTCAGTTCATTTTCCATTTATATATAGATATTATAGTCAACTGTTTACAAGGTAAACAACTTAAAAAGAGGATCTTATTGCACAAGTTCGAAGTCGAGCTGTTTACGGTCGAGGTTGGCGCGTGCTATGCGTATGCGCACTGCGTCACCAATCATATATTTATGGTGTGTACGTCGACCAACCAGGCAGTAGTTGGCATCGTCGAACTCGTAATAATCGTCCTCTAACGTGCGCAAAGGAATCATTCCCTCGCACTTGTTCTCGTTTATCTCGGCATAAATACCCCACTCGGTAACTCCGCTTATGACTGCATCGTACTCCTCGCCAATGTGCTCGCTCATAAACTCGACCTGCTTGTATTTTATGCTTGCGCGCTCGGCATTGGCTGCAATCTGCTCTTGCGCCGAACAGTGCTCGCAGAACTCCTCGTATTTAGCCTGACTTGCCGAACGGGAGTTCTGAACAAGGTAACGAGTGAGCAAACGATGCACCAAGAGGTCGGGGTAACGACGTATGGGCGATGTGAAATGAGTGTAGTATTTGAAAGCAAGACCATAGTGTCCGATATTCTCGGTTGAGTATCGTGCCTTTTGCATTGTGCGCAGCGATATTTGCTCAATCACATTCTGTTCCTTTGTTCCCTTGATATCGGTAAGAAGGGTGTTAAGCGCGGCAGGCGATGTTGTTCGTCCCGAGGCACTCTTCATCTTATATCCCAATTTTGCAACGAAACGGGCAAGAACGCCCAGTTTCTCGGGGTCGGGAGTGTCGTGAATACGATAGACAAATGTCTTAGGCGTATTCTTGGGGGTACGCTTGCCTATTGTCTCGGAAACGGTGCGGTTGGCAAGAAGCATAAACTCCTCGATAAGCTGGTGCGACTCGTTGCTCTCACTGAAATATACCGACACAGGCTTTCCTGTCTCGTCGAGTCGGAAATGCACCTCGGCCTGCTGAAAATCAATTGCTCCCGCAGCAAAACGTTTCGTGCGCATCGCTTGTGCCATCTTATTCAGCACTGCAATCTCAGCGGCGTAGTCGCCCTCGCCCTTTGTAATAATCTCCTGCACCTCCTCGTAGCTGAATCGGCGGTCGCTGTTTATCACAGCACGCACTATGCGGAAGTTCTTTACCTCGGCACTGCTGTTTATTGTAAATATTACCGAGTAGGTGAGTTTATCCTCGTTGGGGCGCAGCGAACATAGGAAATTACAAAGTCTTTCGGGAAGCATAGGTATTGTGCGGTCGACAAGATATATCGATGTAGCACGCTTATACGCCTCTTTGTCAATTATGCTACCCTCGGTGACATAGTGCGAAACATCGGCAATGTGCACACCAACCTCCCACGTATCGCCCGAGAGGGGACGGATAGATATTGCATCGTCAAAGTCTTTGGCATCGACCGGGTCAATGGTAAAAGTGGTAACGCCTCGGAAATCTTCGCGACGGGCAATCTCCTCGGCTGTTATATCCGACGGCAGATGATTGGCAGCATCCTCCACTGCGGCCGGATAGACATAAGGCAGACCATACTCGACGAGGATGGCATTCATCTCGGCATCGTTATCGCCCTCCTTACCTAAGATATCGACTACCTTACCAATGGGATTACGGCTGTCGATGGGCCAATCGAGCAGACGAACCACCGCCTTATCGCCCGATTTACCTCCCTTAAGATATTCACGAGGAATGAATATATCGTTAGGCATTATGCGGCTCTCGGTGAGTAGCAGCGCATAGTGTTTCTCAACCTTAAGCACTCCTACAAAGGTATTATGCTTACGACGGATAATCTCAACCACCTCGCCCTCCATACCGCGACCGCGTCTTTTGGCAAATAGTGTAACACGCACATAATCATCGGTGAGCGCGTGCATAGAGTGTCTCTCGGAGACGACAACAGGTTCGCTGCCGTCGTCGGGGGTAACCGTATTATATCCCTCACTGCTGCGTTTGAAAGTACCGCACAACACAGAGCCTTGATTGGCAAGGATGTACTTTCGGAATACAGGCTCAAGCAAATAACCATCAAAGACCATATCATCGAGAATAGAGACACAGAGCGTACGCGCCGACATTGATGTCAGTCCCAATTCTTTGAAGATATCCTTAGTACCCAACTGTTCGCTACTACGTCTGTTGAACAGTTCAACAATCATCTCGACCAGCTGACGCTTGTTCATTCGTCGGCTTGCTTTTCCACCTTTCTTTGCCATAGCCTTAGAGTTTAGAAACTGTTATCATATTCATTTTCAGCAACCAAGAGGCTCTTTTTTACAGAGACTGAAGCTCTCTCTTGGTTGTATGTCGCTAAATTAATAATAAAAAACTTAAACTGCCTCTAATTTTCCATCAAAAGTAAAAAGAGAAAACTTAAACTATGTAAGAAACTGTTTGAATTTCTAAAAAAACAATCTTATAGGAGATAAATGTCTCGCGATATAAATTCAAACAGCTTCTAAAAAGAGACAATTTCTTTGGGTGCGCCAATGAGCTGTTTTATTTTATCACAATATTGAGAAGCTTTTTGAATTTTATTAGAAAATAATTCTATATTTGCGATGAACGTTTCGGCTTCTTTGAGTCTATTATCGACATCTTTTCTTTCTTATTTTTTGGAAATAACCTGCTATTCCATGCAAAATGCGAAAGAAAATCTACCCAATAATAACTCTCAAATAAATCC
>JAEIGA010011936.1_pt1 | contig 13171 bp, 17 predicted proteins | sample 9270691 | NCBI WGS metagenome assembly JAEIGA01 (sample SAMN17057246, study PRJNA624740) | gut metagenome | biome: biome; isolation source: fecal sample | host: Bos grunniens | place: China: Xizang | collected 2019 | reverse complement strand
GCGAATGCGGCACAGGGTGCGCTTGGTTATGGTCATGTTGTCGCACAGGCGGCGAACGGCATCACCACTGCAAACATTCTTGGTCTGCTTCTTGCTGATATCGCAACCGTTCAGGATGAAATCGGAGAGAATGAGCAGCTTTACATCCAGATTTCCACTGGACTGAAGTCTCTGCTTGAACAGAGTCAGCAGATCACGCGCTATCTGAATGTCAAGGATCTTGCTATCCGTCAGGCTAATCTGAAGATTGAAACTCTGAATGATCAGTATCTCATTGGAACTCCTAGCAAGTATATGCATTCCGTGTTTGGTCTGCTTGATGGCGATACTTCCGGGCAGACTGTTGGTGGACTCACCTTCGCCAACCTTGGTGCTAATGTGAACTGGATCATCTCTGCACGTCCTGCCGTTGACGCAATTGCACGTCCGCAGATCACGAAGGTTATTGATCCCGATACCAATCAGGACGGCGAATACTGGAAGATCATGTTCTCTATCTATCATGGTCACTGGATCATGGAGCAGAAGGGTGCAGGACTGCTTGTCAACATGGACACTACTGCTGGAACTTTCTCCGTGACTTCCGTTGCCGGAACTGCCGCTGTTGGTGACAGCGTGATTACGACAACCGCAACCGTGCCTGTTGGCATGAAGCTTGTCTATAAAGCCGCATCCGGCACTGCTCCGGCTGTTGCCGTTGGCACTGCTCTGGCAGCTACTGACGGTTGGCTTGACGTTCCTGCTTCCGGTCTTATCAACGCAACGAACGGTTACGCGCTGACTGTTGCTCTTGTCAACGCCGCTTCTGGACAGCCTGTTGCGTATGGTACTACTACTGTTGTTTCGAAAGCTTCCTAATAAGGGGTGATGTGCGTGATTGATTTCACGTTTTACATTACCGAATATATGGGACAGGACGCGGATGACGCGTCCTTCCCTGTATTCCTTGCGCATGCAAAGCGGATTGTTGACGCTATGTGCAGATGGCAAGTTACGGAAGAGAACTTCTCCGGACTTCCTGCACACGTCCAGAAAATGTATCAGTTCGCAATCTGCGCACAGATTGATTTTCTTGCATTGAACGGTCTGGAATCTATCAATAGCACAAGCAACAACGGTTTCACCGTTGGGAAAGTGACGGTTCACGGTTCGTATTACGCAGGAAAATCCGGTGCAATGAGCATGTCTATTTCTCCTGCCGCTTTGATGTATCTTGAACAGTCTGGATTGATGAATCCTGCTGTGCCTGTTGTGGGGTGTTTCGTATGTTGAGACCGATTCCGGCACAGATCATGCGCAGCACAGCAACTGTTAAAGTCTGCACAGGAAGTGACAGATACGAAAAACCAGTCTATTCAGTATATACAGTCAAGCGCGTGCATCTTCAGCCGACTTCAGAAATCCGGAAAACAAACAGCAACACGGATCACACATTAAGGTCAATCTTGTTTGTTGACATGCGTCATTCTTCCCCGGTTCTGGATTGGGAAGATTTGCTTGCAACAGCACACAGAAGCAATGGTGATGTCCGTGTGATTGTGCGCGGCGTTGAATATACAGTTTTGTCCGTTGATGCCTTGCGAGATGACACGGATTGTTTTCACCATTATGAAGTGGGGCTTGTTTAAGGGGTGATAGCATGGGAGTCAAGATAGAAATTGATATTCCAAAGCTGTCCACAAAAATCAGTCAAACTGTAAATTCAAACATGGGTGTGCTTGCAAACGAAATTCTGAACGACATCAATCAATATTGCAAAGAAGACACAGGAATGCTGATTGCATCATCCTACATTCACAGCAAGCTGAATGATGGTCGGTTGATTTGGCAAACGCCATATGCAAGGCGGCAATACTACGAAATTAAAACAGCGCATAAAGACGTAAATCCCAATGCCTCTTGGAAATGGTGCGAAGTCGCAAAATCACGTTTCAGGGCTGAATGGGAACGCAAAGCGCGGAAGATTCTGGTGATGAAATGATATCAAATGTCGTTGTTGAATCCGTCATGGATCTGATTGATTCTCTGTCTTTGTTTCCTGCCATCAAGCGCGGTGCGTTGGGAACGGAAGCAGGAATCGCTTGTGAAGTTGCAACGTCTTCTGTTGAAAGCGTTTTCCTCGATAAGAATTCATACATCCTTGTAGATCTGACATTCAACGCGAAAGGCGCAGACCTTGAAACGCTGACAAGCAATCTTGACACGGTTGTTGATACGCTTACGCGGAAAACGTCTTATCCTTCCGGGGACGGTTGGAAGATTGTTGATATCACACACGGAACGCCGCCAATTCCAACAATTATCGGAAGGTCGGAAGAAAATCTCTGGATTGTTGCATGTGCTGTTGTCGTTAAATTCTACAGAAAGGATGAAGAAACCACATGAATGCAAACTGGGTTAATGAACTCTATATCGGGACTGCGTATACTCCCGGTCAGGGCAGTGCAGAAGGAACATGGACTTATGCAAAGCTGTGCAAAGGCATTGAAGGAATGCAGTTCTCCGAAAATGAGCAGAATCAGCAGTTCTTTTTCCTGTGTGGCGAAGGGTTCGCGCATAACGAAGTAACAGGCGCAGCACCGGAACTTGTCATCACAGGCAAGCGCATTGTCGGAGATACCGCGCAGGACTATATTGCTTCCAAGCAGTTCACTCTTGGAACGGATCGCAATTCTTCTGTCAAGATCATTGCGGAAGGAAAGCAGATTGTGTGCAATTGCACCATTGGCAATCTGTCCACGTTTGGCGGCAACACGCTTGAAGTGAACAATTTCGGTTGCACGATTCGCTTCAATGGGAAGCCTACCGTGACCGATGCAACCTAAAGGGGAAGGGAAACCTTCCCTTTTCTTTCTTAGGAGTGATTAAATGTTCAAACGAAGAACGTGCTATACGTTGAACCGTGTGCGTGATTCAGTGACGTTCCGCGAAGGGAAAGAAGAACTCCATCTTTATGTAGACAGTGATGCAAACAGCATCGTCCATCGCATCCAGAACGCGCAGAAACTGCTTGTTTCCATCAATGCTGAATCATCTGTTGAAGACCGGAAACAAGCGGCTATGGCGTTGGCAGATGCCTTTTTCGGGCATGAACAAGCCTTGAAGATTTTTGAATTCTATCACAATGATGAAACGTGCGTTGCTACAATATGCGGCATGTATTTTGCTGACAAGAAAGCAGGATTAAGCAAACTAATTGCCAAAGCGCAGAAGAAAGCAGCACGATGAGACTATATGAAAAGCTTCCGGATTCCGTTGAATTCAATGGAAAAAGAATCCGCCTTGATCTTGATTTCAGGAACGTCATTCGGATGATTGACACGATTTCAAAAGAAGACATTCTCCCGGAAGCGCGTGAATACTGCGCGTTGAAATGCGTCTGCAAGCATCCTGTTTCCGGAATGTATCCTGCTGTTGCGGATCTGTTAGGTTTCAAACCGCATGAAGCGCGGCAGAAAGTAACAGACTTTGAACAGGATGCAGATCTAATCCGCGCAGCATTTTTTCAGGTGTATGGTATCAACTTATTCCGTGACCGCTTGCACTGGTTTGAATTCTCTGCATTGTTAACAGGGCTTCCGGAAGGAAACAAATACACGGACGTGTTAAGCATCCGAAGCAGACCGATTCCGGAAGCTACAAAATACAATGAGAAAGAAAGAGAATGGCTAATCAGGGCAAAAGCGGAATACAGTCTTAAATATTCAGAACAGGAAATAGAAAGAAACTACAGTGAGAGTGTTAAAAAGATCGGAGCATTTTTGATTTCTCTTGCCGGGGATGGTGGAAAATAAGTGGCAGACGGACAGATTATTTTTGATATTGTCGGCAATAATAAACCATTCAAGGATTCTCTGGCGGACACAACAACCGCGATTAACAAAGAAACAAAGAATTGGGAAAAAAGCGTTGACGATTCAGGAAACGTCATCACAAACAGCTTAACCAACGCTTTGAACGGTTTGATTGCATCTGCCGCTTTCGTCAAACTGGGGCAGATGCTTGCGCAACTTGGTATGGAATCAATTGACCTTGCTTCGGATCTACAAGAAGTACAGAACGTTGTTGATGTTACTTTCGGAACTGCCGGAGCAGCAAAGATTGATAGATGGGCAAAGGAAGCGCAGTCACAATTCGGATTGACTGAACTGCAAGCGAAGAAATATGCTTCATCCATCGGAGCAATGTTAAAGTCTTCCGGCATGGCGGATGATTCTATCACGGACATGAGTACCAGTCTTGCAGGACTCACGGCTGACATGTCTTCTTTCTATAACATTCCGTTTGATGACATGTTCCAGAAGATTTCTTCGGGTCTTGCCGGACAAACAGAACCGTTGCGCATGCTAGGCATCAATATGACTGTTGCCAATCTGGAAGCATATGCACTTGCGCAAGGCATTGAAACGTCCTATGACAAAATGTCACAGGCGGATCAAGTCCTTCTCCGCTACAATTACTTGCTGAACGCCGCCGGAGATGCGCAAGGTGACTTTGCAAGGACTTCTGATTCGTTCGCTAACAGTCAGCGCAGGATGCAGACCGGATTCGATACGCTGAAAGCGCAACTTGGAGAAGCGTTGCTTCCTATTGCAACAACCGTATCAAATGCAATTGTTGATCTTCTGGACGTTCTGACATATCAACCGCCGGAAACCGCGCTTGATGTAGCAAGCGAATCCATTGCAGACGCAGAAGGACAAGCGGCACAAGCGCAAGGCATCCTTGGTTACATGGACAGCCTTTATAAAAAATACGGAGATGCCGCGACAAAGACACAGGAATGGGCAGCCGCGCTTGATCATTTGAAAGAAGTCTTCCCCGGAGTCACGGAATTCATCGATGAAGAAACTGGTGCGCTGACTTTAAGCAATGAACAGCTTCGGGAATATGTGGCAAATTCAAAGCAAGTTGCAATTGAACAGGCAAAGCAGAACGCTTTGAAAACACTGAATGAGCAATATGTCAAAGCCGGACAGGATTACTACACAGCAGAAATCAACCGCGATTTGGCAAACGAACAAGCCAAAGGCGCAGCAATGGCATTGATTGATTATATCGTTCAGGGTTTCAAGGATCGCGGTGTAACGGATGAAGAATACCTTGACAGAAATTCTTGGTGGGAAGGATTGCAGTCCGGCGCAATTGACATGAAGTATTTGATGTTCGAAGCGCAAGGTGTTGCGAATGATCGCGGTGAAGACTATTCCGTTATCAATGAATACAAGGAGATTTATGAAACGCAAACAAAAGCCGCTTCCAATGCCGCTAAGGAAATTGATGCATTGAAAAAGAATATGGAAAGTCTTGAAGTGGAATTGCAGATTGCAAACGCCGCTCTTGAAAGACTTGCATCCGCCGCAGGAACAGCGGCAGGAAGTGTTTCCGGCATGGGTTCAGGTGTTCCAATAATGCCCGGATTTGACAGAAGTCGCGGACTGCGCGTTGACGGCATGCACGCAAGCGGCTTGAACTATGTTCCGTTTGACGGATATCTTGCCTATCTGCACCGCGGAGAACGCGTCCAGACAGCCGCAGAAGCAAGCATGACACGCATGTATGGATTGCAACAGCCGGGGATGGATTATGGTTCTATGGGCGCGGCAATATGGGCAAACGCGCCAAAGAACAATGGCAGTGTGTACCTTGATGGACGGATTGTCGGTCAGGTCATTTCAGACATGCAAGGAAGATCCTTCAGATCAATGCAGAGGAGTGGATTTCAGACATGATTTCATTTGACGGTGTTGACATTCGGTCTGTTGCGCCTGTGAAAATCGTTGATATCCTTCCTTCTGCTGTTTCTCTGGAAACAACCGCCAAAGGAAGAGCGATTACAGGCGGATCAGATTTTGTCAGGACGCATGACGGATCACGCACGGTTTCTGTTTCCTTCGCTATTCTGGAAGAAAATCCGATTCAGCGTGCAATGTATATGGATGCGCTCCGGAGATGGGCAAAGCGTGACGCGGAATACAGGCTTGAAATCGCTTTCATGCCAAACATGTATCTTCAGGCAGTCTGCACTGGATTTCCGGATCACTCCATCCGGCAATGGTGGGAATCCGGTCTTCAACTGACGTTTACTTGCTTTGATAATCCTTACTGGACAAGCAAAGGTGAAAAGTCCGTTGCTTGCGGAACGGAATTCAATGTTCTGGGTGACGCGCAGCCGTTGATGTGGATTGAAAGAACGCTTTCAGCGTCTGCAAGCAATCAAACCTATTCGGACGGATCGCATTCAATGACGTTCAGCACGATTCCTGCCGGGGATATGGTGATTGATTTGAACAAGCAGACCGCTTCTGTTGGGAACACGTCCATCATGCAATATTATTCCTATACAAGCAGATTCATTGTTCCCAAAACAGGAAGACAAACAATCACAGGAACAGGGACGGTCAAATATCGAGAAAGGTGGGTGTAAATGGAATTCATAGTTTTCAATACATCCGGCACACTGCTTTTCTCAAGATCCGATGCAGAAGAAGCACACTGGATTCAGCATGAAATGCAGTTGCAGCTTGTGTTTCCTTTTGTCCCGGATAAAGCAATCACACGCGGACTGCGCATAGGATTTCACGATCCTGTATCGGATGCGATGCAAGTTTTTGAAATCCGCACAATCCGCAACACAGAACCGGAGCATAATCAGCAAATCACAGCGGAACAGATTGCAATTGCAGAATTGTCAGACGAACACATAGACAGTCAAGAAATCACGAACAAAACTCCGTCACAAGCGGCACAGACTGCGCTATCTGGAACAGGATGGTCTGTTGGCAATGTATCTGCAAGCAACACATCATCATGCAACTTCGGACGTGGTTCTGTATGGAACGCAATTGGCGTGATACAGAAAAACTGGAATGTCTATTGTCTTCCGCGCGTGGTTGTAAGCGCATCCGGGATCACAGGGAAATATATTGATATTGTTCCTGCCGGGGGAACGTTTCGCGGAGTCCGCTTGTCTATAAGCAAGAACATGACAAGCGCAACCGTCACTTATGATGACAGTGATGTTCTAACTGCCATGTATGGATATGGCGGTTCAGTTCCAGTTTCACAGTCTTCAGGCGATGACAAGTATCAAACGTTGACATTTGCAAGCGTTGTTTGGAGTCAAACTGCGTCACATCCGGCAAAGCCTTCCGGACAGACATACATCGAATATCCAGAAAAAACCGCGCTTTATGGCAGGGACGGAAGACCAAGATTCGGTTATTACCAGAATGGTGACATTGATTCCGCTTCCCTTCTTCTAGAAAAAACATGGGCGCAGTTGCAGCAGTCCTGTGAACCGAAAGTTTCCGTGACAGGATCTGTGACAGAACTTTATCGTCTTGGGTACAAAGATCAACCGATGGCACTGCACGACATCGCCATTGTTGAGATAGAAGAAACTGGTGAACTTCTGCACCGGGAAATCATAACACTTGATGTTGATCTTCTTGATCCGACAAACACACGTCCGGAAATCGGGGACTACATCAAAAACATCATCTATATCAACAGAGAAACAGCAAGTGAAGCTTCAGGAAGTCGCGGCGGCGGCGGCGGCGGACGTGGACAATCCAATTCCGAATATGAAGAAGTCAAGACGTTTGCAGAATTTGAAAAGACAGACAGCTTGATTGGAATGGTTGTCGGAATGAAAGACGGAGATGCCTACATTAAAGCCGGAGAAATCGCGCTGTCCATAAACGAAACAGACGGAACGTCAACGGCGTTGATTGATGCGGATCACATCAACATTTCTGCCACGTCAACAGTACACACGCTTGCCGGGGATCTGGAACACGATGCAGACGGTCATCTTGTCATCAAGAACGCGGGCGGATTATACGTTGAACGCACTGAAAGCGGCGTAACAAGTCAATTCGGCGTTTGGGATGATGGGAATCTTACTGGCGGAGTCATGGTTCAAAAGATCAACGGAACAACAGAAACCACAATCCGCGCAGACAAGATTAACATTGACGGCATTGTTACTGCGCTTGCGGCGAAAAGCGTTGGCGTTGGTTCTCTTACTGTTGAAGGCGGATCAACGTTTAACGGCGTAGTATATGCTGAAGCAACCATCACAGCAGAAGAAGGAATCAGATCAAACTCTGGTTTTAACGAAGCCGGAACAACACATGAAACGCACTCCTTCAAGATTAACAATGTTGAAGTTGCACAGTTTTTAGGGACGGCAGACGTAAATTTTGACCGTGCCGCCGCTCAAAGAGAAGGCGTGCTTGATGTCTATATTTCTCCGTCAGATATCATTATTTCTGACGGTCCGGATTATAGTAAGAACGGCGGCAATCCATATTATGACGTTGAAATAGAAGCGTCTACAACATCAACGCTTTATCCATCATTAAGCGACACAGCAACACAGACTTTCAGGATATACGCAACAAGTGCATACAATGACGGAAAGACAGACGGTGCGTCCGCTGTGACTGTCACTGTTGACACCGGATCTTGGACAATTGTTGATCAAAGCACAGGCGATTACAGGCGAACGGTTGTGGCAAAGAAAAATGGTTCTAATGCGGATTCAGACGTTATTTATGGACAATCCATCTGGAATCTTGGTTGGAACGCTTGCCGCAATTGGGTCAGAAATCATGGTCATACTGTTCTTTCTGGATATAGCAGTTGGAACAGCGGCAATTCAGCGGCGTTGTATGTTGCTCCTACAGGCGGCGCACAGATGGCAACCGGACAATCTCAGGTGTGGAGATATGGCGGTTCTGTTGTGACATACTATGAAAGTCCTGCATCAAAATAAAAGGAGAATGGCACATGCTTACATTGTTACAGGCAATTGACATCGTTCTTGAAAATCTGGAACAGATTGAAATCAAGGGACGCGAAAACGTCCAACATCTTTTTAAAGCACAGGACGCAGCGTTTGCAGTGAAGGTTGTGCTTGAAGCACAGGAAGCGAAAAAGGCTGAAGAAGCGAAAAAGGCTGAAGAAAACACAGAAACAAAGGATGATGAATAATGGCGGCAGTGTTTGAAAGCACTTTCATTCAGGATCTGAAAAGCAAGCTTGTTGTGAATTATTGTCCGGGGACTGTGTTTACCAAAGACAATCTTTCAAACAAGATCCGTGTTCGTCTTTTTGTCGGCAGTATGGCTTATTCCGGCGGCGGCAGTGTATCTGCAACTGTCATCCGTCCAGATGGCGCAACCGTTCCTATTGCTAATGGAACTCTTGTAAGCAATATTGCTGAAATCACTCTGACTGAAGCTTGCTTTGATTTCCCCGGACAGATTCAGGTATACATGCGCATAACTTCCGGCGATGTGAAAACAATCATCTTTGCAGGAATCTTCACTGTCATGCAGACCGAAACGGACTCTGTTATTGATCCCGGTGGAGACATTGCGCTTGATGTCGCGGATCTGGTTGCACAGATCAATACAGCAATCGGAGAAATTCCTGCTGATTATTCTCAATTGCAGTCCGATGTTGAAAGCGTTGAAGCAGACATCACGCAAATCAACAACACACTAAGAGCAGAAACAACCATCGATTACACCGTTTCTGCAACCGGAAGTCCGTGGATTGAAATCCCTGTTCCGTCTGAAAGTGGTTATTTGATCAATATTCAAGTGACCGGGACTGCACAGTTTGTTGGAGCATACAATGTTTCATTCAATTACGCGGATGGCGGAGACATGATAGGCGGGTCGATCCCTACCGAAAGGAGTTCTCTTGCTATCAACTATACTCCGCAATACGATGTTGTGAGCATGTTGCTTCAGCTTCCGTTTACATCAACCGGGGAAACACACATCAAGGTTTCACACGTCCCAAACGGAAACGTTCTGTATCACAGTGGATTGACAGCAAACGCAAAAACGCTGTTGCTAACCATCCTGCGCAATGGCACATACACGGTTGACCAGACAGCAAACATCAACGCGCTTGAAAATGAATTGACTTGAAAGAAGTGATTTGATGCGTATTCTTGCGTTTATCGGTGCAATTGTGATTGTGTTCTTTGGCGTGATTTTGGGTGTTGATGTTCTAGCTATCCATGATTCCGAACTGCTGAAAATGCATCCGCCGGATGATGATCATGAAATCTTCCCGGAAGGGGATGATGATGTTTGACTAGCGCAAAAGAATTCGCGGAAGCCGGATTCAAGTTCCTTGGAGTTCCATACAGTCAGATGGATTGTCAGGCATTCGTTGAAGCGTGTATGCGCGAGGTTGGCATCCGCATGGATCTGCGCGGTTCAAACGCATGGTTCAGAAAAATGGATTGGACTGGAAGTCCGGAAGACTGTGTTTCTTTATTCGGCAGTGTGCCAACAGGCGCATTGCTTTTCATTTGGGCGGATGACGGCGGAGAAAAGGCAAGAGGATATACAGACGGAAAAGGCAACGCGTCACATATTGGAATTGTCACGCATCGCGGAGAAGGTGCAATTCATTCCAGTCAATCAAAGGGATGTGTTTGCGAAAGTAAATTCAAAGACAAAACAATCCGCAATGGCGGATGGAATCGCGTTGGTCTTTCAAGGCTGTTTGATTATGGCGAGAAGATCAACAACTTTCTGTCCGGAGAAGAAGAGGTGACAATCGTGATGGAATATGCAATTGTAAAATCTGAAGACGGCAATCCGGTCAAACTCCGTCCGACAAAATCCACGAACAAGCCATATCTGACAAAAGTGCCTGTTGGAACAACGCTTTTGATCCTGTCAAAAGATGGACAGTGGGCAGAAACTGACTATGACGGACAACACGGTTATATCATGGAAAAGTTCCTTGACTTTGAAGGAAAGGATGTTGAATCCGATGAACTGAAGATCACGCTTGACCGTCACACAGCTGAAGACCTTTATTCCGCGCTTCAACATGCTCTGTTTGGGGGTGTTGGGTGATGGAGGTTAGTACAATCGTTTCCCTGTGCGCTGTGCTTCTCAGCGTCATTTCACTGTTGCTGAAGTCCAGAAGGGAAAGCAATCAGGATGCCGCCGGGGAAGCAGCAAGCACAGCAAGAATTGATGCCAAACTGGACGCAATCGCGTCCGGTGTTGATGATATACGCGTTGACATGCGAGCCATGCGAGACAGATTGCAGAACTTTGGGGAAAGACTGACAGCTGTTGAACAGTCCGCAAGATCCGCGCATCACAGGCTAGATCTTTTGGAGGGGAGGAAAGATTGATGCGAGACTGGGCTAAATGGTTTAAAGCGGCAGGAATCCGCGCTTTGAAGACGTTTGCGCAGACGGCGGTTTCCATGCTGACTGTTGGACAGGCATTCATGGAAGTGAACTGGCTGAATGTTCTGTCCTGTTCTGCTGTTGCGGCTGTTGTTTCTCTGCTCACCAGTTTGGGCGGACTTCCGGAAGAGGATGTCTGAACTGTTTTGTGAACAGTTCATTCCTGCAAACATCTAACAAAACTTAACAAAAAATAACAAACATTTCATGTTGAAAACCATACAAATTCAGCAGTCCCAACGAAAATTTGTTGCAGTTATTTGGATGCAGGAAAACGCCGGAATAATAACAACACATGACTGTACCGGAGATATGTCTAAAATCTTGAAACCGTTGCGGTGCAACGCATAGAACCATGTATTGAAAAAGAGTGAACTGTGTTTTGAACGGTTCACTCCTTTTTTTGTGCGTTTTTGATGGCGTTTTCCATCTTTTCGATTTCCGAATCTATGCGCTTTTGCGTGACTGAATCATACACCGTCATGATCATTTTTGCATCTGTATGTCCCATCCATTCAACACATGTGTGCAGTTCAATTCCGTTGTCACGGCAAACCGTGCAGAATGTGTGACGGAGATCATACGGACGGAAAGAAATCTCTGTTCCGGATTCTTTCTGCAATTGCTTCATGTAGGTTTTCCATGCGCATGACCATGCAGTTCTGGAGAATGTACCTTTTTCCTGTGAGATGATCAAACCGGATCTGTCTTTCAGGATGTCCGCCAGAGGTGAGAAAAGCGGCACAATCCTGTCTGATTTTTTTGTCTTCATGTCGGATGTCCGGACACGCTGATTTGTACCATTTGGCATTCTATATGTTGAATGGACGTGAATCTGCTTGTGTTGGAAATCAACATCATCCATGTGCAACGCTTGTGCTTCAGCCGGACGGAGTCCTGCATAGAGCATGACCATTGCAACCGGGAAAACTCTATGATCCTTCGCACAGCTTTCCACGATATGCCGTTCTTCATCCGTCAACGGTCTATGCGAACCGTGTGTTCCTTTGTGCGGTTGCGCTGTCCGTTCCCGGCATGGGTTTGACTGAATGTATTTGTCTGCTTTAGCGGCATCAAACAGTTCAGTGTAAGCAACCATCGCGTGTGAAATATAATCATTGGACAAACCAAGGAAGCGTTTTGTGAAAATCTCCTTGATCTGTCCGGGACGGACTGACTGAAGCGGAACGTCACCTATTTCATCACACAGGATATCAATCAAGTGCTTTACTTTGTATCGTGACTGTGCAGCAAGATGCGCTGTTGAGATGGGAATCCAATAGTCTGCATACACACGGACTGTGATGCGCTCCGGATTCTGTCCGCTTTCAATCTGCCGTTTGAATTCATCGCGCTTTGCATACGCTTCGCGCATGGTTGATCCGTAGAACTGCTTCCCTTTGTACCAACAGCGGAATCTTCCGTCTGCTCTTTGTTTCAGCTTTGCACGCGGCATCAAATCACCATCCTGCTTCTGTAGGCTGTCAAGATTTTATCCATCACATCATATGGAATTTCAAAATAGTCCGCGAGTTCCCATGATGATTTGATTCCTTGTGCAATGGCGGATCTGATTTCTTCAGGACTTGCTAGCACTTCCTGCGCGTATCTGGATGCAATGCATTCTGACTTTTGGCGGAGCAATGGCGGCGTGCTGATTTGGTACAGTCCGCCTTTTTTGATGTGACCGAGTTCGTGAGCAAGCACTGCTTTCCGTTCACGCTGTTCCAGATCCTTTGCAATTCCGATGTGCAATCCGTTCTGTTCGATGATGAGTCCCTTGATTCCTTTGAAATTGTATTCCGTGATTGTTGCTCCGCTTTTGATGATACTCTTTTCAATCTTTTCTATCTTCATTTTCCTTATTCCGTAAAAATCGCGCAAATGCTTTGACTTGTTCATATTGATCATCTGTGATGTTGGTTGCGTCTT
>JAEIGA010011935.1_pt1 | contig 13171 bp, 19 predicted proteins | sample 9270691 | NCBI WGS metagenome assembly JAEIGA01 (sample SAMN17057246, study PRJNA624740) | gut metagenome | biome: biome; isolation source: fecal sample | host: Bos grunniens | place: China: Xizang | collected 2019 | reverse complement strand
CATCTCAATGATTCCGTCACCGGTTACAAACGGTAAAGGTAATGTTCTTTTATCACTTGGTCGTGTGGCTGCTCCGATAATTTCTGTAATGATATTGATGTCTGTTATTTCGTGATTCACGACTTTACTTGTATTATTTGGTAATTCACCAATATTTATTGTTTTCTCGTATAAATCACTTCCATCAATCCACGTTCCAACAACGTGCTCATCAGTGCTATAAGTGCTCTGCTCCTCAGCAGCATCTTCCACCTCATCCAGCCCACGGATAAGAGTATCAACTACTGCAGGAACATTCTGCAGTGTCATTTTCAGCGACTTCTTAAGATTAACAATACTATCCTTTATCATTTCATTTTCCTCCTTTAAACATATACGCCATCACGGCATAAAGCTCTGATACGGTCAAGTTCTTCATCTGTCGCACCGGGTACACCTTTAAGATCTATATCATCACAAACGCACAGATCCTCGCATTCTCCCAGTGTAGTATTGATATATGAAGGATACCCCATCACCTGCTGGAAGCTGTCAGGCTCTGCTGTGATAGGTCTTGTGATTCTTATATATGGATATAATACACTGCAGAAACCACTGTTTGCAACGATATTACCCTTACTTGATACAGTAGGCCTGAAGCCACCACTTACGCCTGTATCGATCCCATGCATTAAACCTGCCACAGGATTAGTAATGCCCTGTGTACATGCATTTATGAGAGATCCAACCATATTACCATAATTGATCGCTGAAAGCGGTATCTGGATTGCGCAGTTACCCTGATATGCATGCTGAGCTTCTACATTTGCTATAACTTCACCATTTGGTAATGTGAATGAAGGTTTCCTGCAAAGTACATTTGCAACGCACATACCGGTAAAGAAATCTATAGTATACTGTACATTTATATCACCACCCATGCATTCAGATACATCGATGGATACAGTGCCGATAAAAGGAAGATAAAGTTCTATCTGTGACTGGTAATCAAGAAAGCTTCCCCAGTTCTCCGGGATCTGCACTGTACCAAAATCAACAACCTTAAATTCAGATGATAATCTGTTCCCCTGCGCATCAAAGCCTAAAGCAGCCCCGCCGGATGCAGCTGCAAGCCAGCCACCCAGTTTTATATTTTCAGCTGCGCCGGTGTCAGGCTTTGCAGGAAAAACCATGAGTGAAATAATGAAATCAAGCGGATTTATTGCAAGGCTCTGAAGCAGACCGAGTAATGTGCTGCCATACAAACACTGTCCGACTTTACCCAGATTAGCGGTATCGATCATATAGCAATTTATAAATCCGGATCCTACTGCGGAAGCCTGTGATTCATCAGGCGCACCGGGCTGTGTTACCGGATCACCTTTATATCTGGGAGTGCCACCGGGTTCACCACCACGGCCACCTATACCGGGGATATTTTTGGTAGTTCCTGCCTTTGTGGGTGTGAAACCTTTATCTCCGGGGCTTTCATCTACTTCTGCATATTCATAGAACAGATAACAGCTGTCGGTGTCGTTCGTCTGGGAAGCAAATCCCCAGTTACCATTATAGGTATTATACATGAACAGACCAAAACGGGTCTGATTATTATATGTACATACACCTAAGTAAACATCTGCGCGCGCATACTGGCCTTCACCCCAGTTATTTACATGTATCGTATTAGTTCCATTGGTAATTGATACACTTACAAGCTCCGGATCATCAGGGAAGTATGCTTCCCGGTATACTATCAGATATTCCGATCGCTGCGGATCTGTTTTATATGGCACATCCTGATCGAGTATTGTGATCCTGTCGCCTGCATTTGGAAGTGCAGGTAATGTGTCACGACCACCGCCAACAGTAAGAGGATTATTACCGCCTGTAGACTGTGAAAGACCGCCCGGGAAGCTTCCTGCATCAGATAGATCACCTAAATTATAAACCCTGTAATATCTGCCGGCTGAATGTTTATATAATACTATTTCCATATCATCCCGCTCCTATAGTGGTTAAAATGTAACAATTATTACGGCCATCGAATTTTGTCTGTTCCGGAAATTTAAGTACAGCGGATGCCGTTCTTGCTTCAACAGGAAGATTACTATCCGGAACATAGAGATCAAAATGCCACGGATTTCTTGATACCACTGCAGGGCTTGCAAGTATGGCATCTTTGAAAGACATAAGCGGATCCGATGCATCGCAGTAAAAGCGCATATTTATGCCGTTCTCGCCTTCCATGTGTCCATAATAATATCTGTTCACCCATGATATATAGCAATAATTTGCCTTAAGTATACTTGAATCATGTGCCAGATATATCACAGGTTTTGCAATATCAAAAGGCTCTTTAAACTGCACATCAGCGCTTCCCAGCTGGGTAAGATCCTTATTCATTACATGAGTATTGGATGCATTATTATAAAAATATACCAGTGCCATCTTAATCACCTACCATCAGAAGCTGTTTAGCTATATCATCAAATATCAGATTGAAAAACTTATAAGTTTCTGTCCAGTAGCGGGTATGTATATTAAGAATATCACCTGCGGTCTGGACACCTATATTACCGCGCCTTGTAAGTGTCCATTCATCACTATCATATGTATCAGTGCGCTCGCCATCTGTATCAATGCGCTGGCCTAAGTTATCAGTACGGCTTCCGGATACATCAGAGCTTTCCGGAGATAATGCGGTGGTATTATAAGGTGCAACATTATGCGTATCTGTCTGCTGGCCTGTGGTGTTCTCCTGCGCTCCTGTCGTGTTCTGCTGTGAACCTTTGGTGCTTTCGGTATGCTGCGCTCCGGTGGTTTCTACCATATCATAGTTATAAGTGATGGGATCATCTGCATCCTCAACAAGGAAAACGCGGTACATTTCTTCATAGCGCTTCTTATTGAATGTCAGGATAGATAAAACATCCGCATGGAAGTTTTCACGAGCTTCCGCAACAGTATCTGCATCCATAAAATCAAAATATTCAAAAGAAGTAAACCTGCGCGCAAACTCACGATCATATACAGCTGTGTTTGCTTCATATGTATCTTCCCAGAAATCAAAACCGGTACCGGTGGGAAGTAAGCTTTCACCTGTTCCGATAGCCTTATACAGATCAATAATCTTAAACGGTTTCTTCATCTTCCTTCTCCCTTCCCATCTTAGGATCAGTAAACAGATTCACATAATCGATATCTTTGTTGAGTTCACAGCTCCAGCTTGTGCCATAATGTCTATTGACACGCTCAAACCCTTCCTTGCGTTCACCCAGCATATCATTAAGGTTTATAAGAAGTGCAGGTGTATCAGCATTAGCTTCATCTTCTACAGTATTACTGCGCTTTTCAAGGCCTGATTTAACGCCTATATCCTGCATGAAGTCAGATAGCACCTTCTGCCTTGCATCCCAGAGGTCAACAACATGCTCTGCAGTATTAAGATGCGCACCGGCATATTCAACACCCATATCACCCAGATCTTCAAAAGGTTCATACTGACCATTGAAAATCCTACCGATGAAGCGCTTAAAGCTCCGCTTCTGGAGCTCATTCTTAACAACCGGCGCACCGTTCGCATATCTGGCATTGACCGCGGTATGAATGAAGGTAACTTCTACATGTGCAAGTAATATCGCATAATGATGTATGAGATCATATAACGGGTTCATAAGTGTATTATTGCGGATCATCTCGCAGTCTTTTCCTATCTTCAGGTTTTCTGAATAAATAGGGCTGTGAACACAATAAAAAGGCTTATCATCATAATATTTGCTTATGCCGTTAGGCTCACCAAAAAATGCAGTAAGCTCACCCTTAAGTGGAGCGATAGCACAATGCCCCTGCAGCATCAGGCGCACTTCAATTTCGCGCTGCGGTACAGGATCTGTTTTTTCGGTAAATAACCGCATCACCCTGCCGAACAGCTCATCTCTCCAGTAATAATAGAATGTAGAATATGTGCTGTTTTCCAGTGCGTACTTGCTGATATCTATCGTTGACCAGTCAAGCCAAGTCTGTAAGTATCCCATTTTTTACACCTCAAAATCCATTAAAATGATTAGTTACTATATACTGCGCATAATCAACATTGCAATAATCAATATCAACATGCCCATTAATACCATCGATATTACCCTTGCTGGATGCCTGCCACATCTGATAAGGCTTGCAATACTTAGGCTCAGAACCATATCTTGCTACCCACTTCTGTTTATCCCAGAGCTCAGATAAGTGCAGCTTATCCCTGAAGCCTGATATATCTGAAGCATACACACCGCACAGATATCCCTTCATTGTCATATAATCGATGAAGGCCTTGACCGCTTCCGTGTTCCCTGCCTTATTCATGGCATCCGGCGCTTCAAAATCTATATACACAGGGAATAACAGCTTTACACTTCTTATGATCCGTTCAAAACGTTCTGCATCTGCCCTTCCGGCATCGTACGATGTGCAGCTCTTACCCACAAAGTAATAAGCACCGCATGGTATGCCCGCCTTTGTCGCTTTGGCAACGTTCTCATAAAATCTTTTATCGATATATGTACCGGCATCGCTGCCGCCTGCTTTACAAACGCAGAAGCAAATACCATCCTGACGTACTTTTTCAAAGTCTATTATCCCCTGCCAGCTGGACACATCAATCCCTTTTATCATGCGCCTTCTCCATATCATCAATGGCATCAGCCATCTTCTGCATTGTGACTGATATATCCTTTAATGTATCCTGCAGCTTATTATTCTGCATAAACATAACGCAACATGCTGCAATAGGAAATCCGACTGTACTTATTATAGTAACTAATGCATTTACATCCATCTTCATCACCTCATAGGCCACTTAAGTATAGTACCCGGCCTTACATCCTGATATCTGACACCGGAATATTCACAAACCTTAAAAGCCATATATGATTTACCGGTAAGCTGTTTAGCGATCATATCGATATTATCACCCTGAGCAAATACGATGCAGAGCTCAAAAGGTTTAACATCCTTGATAAATTCTTTTACAGCATTAACATCTTTTATAAATTCTTCGGCAATATCTTCTTTTACAATTTCAATATCTGCCTGCTTCTTCCTGCGCACTGCCTGCTTCTTTCCTGCAGCTTCCTGCGCTTCCTTTTTCTTAGCCATAACTTAACCTTTCCTTTTAAAAAAGGGCTGAAGTGTGAACCTCAGCCCTTCATTAAATTAATACTTATCAGGAACCTGCTGCAGCATCTGCGATGTAGAATACCCAGATATTAGCATGAGGATCCACGCCATATCCGAGATCTGCCTTCTCACCATGGATAACAGTTTCATCCTCAGGATTTACAAGCTCCCAGCTCCTGCGATCACCGAAGTATGCCTTTACAGCATCTTCATCACGCATTACGCAAATGATACCTGCCTGCTCAATAGCAACAGGATCGCCTGAGATATCATCAACCTTAACATCAGCATTCTTGACATTAATGGATGAGATATCATCAAAATCAGGCATGCCATCAGTGCCGGGTGACTGCCAGTAAGGTACTTCAGCATACCCCTGCATAGCAACAAGATTTGCATTGAAGGAATTAGCTTCAAGATAAAACTTAGAAGCAGATGCAAACTCAGTAAGGCATTCAACAACCATCTTATCTTCAGGCGTGAAGGTGGTATATCCTGCAGGATTATACTTTGTTGAAGGCTTCTTCATATAACCACGAAGGTTATCGATGGTCTTATTTGCAAATGCAAGGAAGTCAGCGCTTACAAGTGCCTGCGATACGGTAATGGATACAGGTGCGCCTTCATTGTAAACCTGAAGGAGATTTGTAGCCTGTCCGTTCTCAAGAGCATTTGCGATAGCAGTACTTACTGCAAGGTTCTCAAGAGCTTCAAGCTGGATATTAAGGTCTGTTGCGATGGTAACATAAATGCCATCAATGAATGCCTGCATCGAAGCTTCATCAAGGAATGCCATCTTGATCTGTCTGGTAGGCCTGTTGATCTTTACAGACCATGTTCCAAACTTACCGAAGATCATTGAAGATATAGCGATGGTCTGGTCTACATCATAGGGATTTGAAGGATTAAGTGTAGGTGGATTTTCACCATTTGATACTGACCATGTCCCATTGCTGGATGCACTCGGAAGGCTCGTGTATATCTTCTGGATGAATGCTCCGAATTCATGGTAATCAGTAAGTACCTTCCTGCTTGCCTTCTCGTACAGTCTTACAAAAACTTCCGTCTTTGCAATTCTTGAAACCAGAGCACCGAAAAAAGCATCATATCCATGATAAGGATCGCTTTCGGTAGAAAGATCTGCAAGGCTTCTTCCGAAGTCTACAAATGAAGTAGTATCCTTTACGCGCACACCGCTGCTTCCGATAAAATCGGATGCGGCTGCATTAACGAGTGAATAGATCTGTGTAACATTAGCCATTTTCTTCTCCTTTCGGCGGTTCTCCCGCCGGTGCGATTTCCGGCTGTGGATCTGCAGGTGGTTCATCCGCGGGGATATCAACCGCTTTTTCATCACCCGGCTTATTATCCTTAGCCATTTCTTCAGTCGGTTTGAAGGTATCAACAACAGTTTCTACAGGCTTTGCTGCAGGCTGTTGTGGAAATACCTTCTCATAAGCATCAAAATCGAAATGCATATTTTATCCTTTCTGTGGAATGTTAAAAGGTAGATACAATATATAGTATCTACCTTTAACTTATCCACAATTTTCTATTATGTCAATATTTATAAAGACATTTGAGAATAAATATTCTTAAAATCAGATGCAGTAAGGTTATCAGAATATACAACCTTCTCATTTGCTATCAGTTCCCTGATGCGCGTTTCAGGGCGATTATCTTTGAAATATCTTGTGGTATCAGCGCTATCTGAGAAGGCATCCGTGATAAGTCTTGTGATCTTCCTTTTTGTAGTGCGCGGATAGATATACACAAGGCATACACCGGTATATATATCAACAAGAAGCTGAACGACAAAACTAAACTGCTTATATGTGATAACAAGTTCATATACTTTTTCATAATCCATCTTATCCTTTGGAAGCTTCGGAGAGTTTACAACATCCCATTCACCTGCCATGATGGCCTTACTGGCCTGACCAAAGAACATGGATCCAGAACCTTTTACATGGCCGGTATATTCACATGCGATCTTTATCTCAATGCCTTCACCTGCTTCATCGTGCATATTGTAGATCTCTATTGTACCGGGCTCTTGCCTGACCGCCTGCGGGCACCATTCGAGAAAGTAAGGGCAGGTTCTTGAAATGGTATTGCCCAGCATTAAAACTGTTCCTTTGTGATCCCTGAACAGAGCAGTGCACGTTCGCTGCAATTTGGTTGGTTCGTCGTCGAGATAGTAATCTGCAGCAATGAATTCTTCAAACAAAAGAAAAGTAAAATTTACCCATGCAACAGATTTTATCTTCTGCCAGTCGTAAAGGCTGCCATATGCGCCTATATATTCACTGCGTTCCTTCTTGCCGTTCTCATCCAATCGCCAGAAGTAATACATACCCTGCAGAGCTTCAACGCCATTCCATTCACCATCAGTCATTTTATTAACAGGCATATCTTCAAAATAAAGTGTAGCTTTATTCTGGTTGATCTCCGTTACCATCCGGCGCAGGTAGAAAAATCTCTCACCCTTCATGGCTCTCTGAATGGCTTCTTCTTTTGCCTGATAAGATTTGCCTGAGCAGTTCTGACCGAATACAAGCATATATTCTGCACCGGTTTCAAATATGGCCTTACGGTACCAATAATCACGTTTACGCGCCATCGAAAACCTCCTCCAATGTTGTAAAGTTTAGCACTTTTATCGATGTAGGATCCACGCACATATACCAATCTGTATACCACAGCCAGTGTTCATGATACCAAGGATGTTTAGGATCATGTGTGCAGCGATATCCGGGATCAAACTGTACTATCTCATTTGATATTGTCAGTTTATCTTCATAAACAAATTTATATTCTAATCGTACAATATATAACTCAGGTGTATATTCTCTTTCATCTATCAATTTGAAAAATTTATCTATGGTCATTCAATCTCCCTTCATTATTGCAAACAGTAAAGTAAGTACGATCAAAAATAATATAAATGCTATTGTGATCTGTTCCTTATCAGGTATCATTTTGCTCCTTTCCCATCGCATAATCGATGAGCTCATCAATTTCATCATCCCATACTGATTTAAGATGATTTTCATAAGCTTCAGATACAGTGCGTTCAGATAGCTTTTCAAGTATCTGTTTATATGTTGCATCTACTGTAAGACGGTATCCGTTAGGCCTTAAGTTCACACCTCTGCGCTGGTGCGAAACGTAACCATCCGGAAAAGTGATATCCGGCATATCATCGATATATGTATGCAGAAGCTTTGAAACATCCTTCTCATCTTTATCAAATACAACGCCATTCTTAAAATTATTAAGATCATCATTAAGACATGTGACAGCACCTTTATTTATTCCGGCAACAGTCATATGAAGCTGGCCATCTGATGCCCAGCGTTCGCAGTAGCGTTTCGCTCCAAGAAATTTAAATTCGCTGAACGCTTCCTCGTAAGTCAGTCGGCCTAAAAAGCTTTGCTTACCTTTTTTGTTTTTGGGCTGTGTCTTTTCAAAATCAATACCGCGCTCCGAACATACTTTAAACAAGATTTCTGTTTGAGATTTATTGTATTCAGTAAAATCGATATACTTTGATATAAATGCGCTGTCCGTATCTGCATACATTACTAACCTATCATAAGGGATTATAATATCATTCCAGATCATCCATCTTGCCCATGCTGCAGTCCAAACTCCCCAGTCAAAATTGAGAAAATATCTTTTATCTCCCCAGCGCCTGAGCTCTGCTAATCTGTCATTGATATCCTTAGTCGTGATACGCTTTATATCCCATTCATCTGTATCTGTTTTCCATATGATATTAGCCTGTAAAAGTGCAGTGCAGCACATTCCAAACAGACCATTTAAGCGCCCTTTCTGCAGTGCGCATTCTGCATCATTTACGCCCTTGAGCACCGTTTTATCATGGAACAGCTGCAGGATATAATTTACAAATTCTATAGGTAAATAATCCTTATCAGCTTCCCATAATTCAAGAACGCGTACAGATTTCCATTTATAAACCTTCCTTATGATATCCCAGTCAAGCTCAGTTACCCATATCTCACAGCTGGATGCTTTTATAAGCCTGCCATTGTCAACATCAGCATTCACAAGTGTAACTTTATTATTTACCGGGATATAAGTATTTGCCTTCTGGCATTCAATATCCTTAAATGAAAGATGCATCTTGTAAGCTTTATTTTCAAAGGTAGCAGGATCAGGAAGTCTGTTCGCGCATAAGCTCCATCCGGTACAAGGGAATTTCCGCGCCACCATCTGGAAGGGATAATCTGATGTATAATCTACATGGCATCCATCATTACCATTTATGTTATACCAGATTATATTAAAGTACAGCCTTGAACCATGCGTGTATCCCCCGGCAAATACTTTGAGTGAAAGATCATACTGGTATGCATCCTCAGGTATAAGCTCCTTGATATAGCGCCTATAATCTTCATCCTGCATCAGCAGCTCTTTTACTATCCTGCGCACCTTGCCTGTGCTGGTAAGCGGAAGCTTCCATACAGAATCATATACCTTCAGCTCATCCTTCAGGCCTTCATACATAACCTTCAGATCCTGCTTACAATATCCCAGTTCTGTTTTTGTAAGTGGCGTGAGCGGTGTGCGCATCTGATTATAATCAAGATCGCCCACAGCTTTAGGTACATGCAGGAAATCTCCCCACGATGCAAGGCTTCTGCCGGTAAGTGATAAAGTACAATAAAATTCTATGTTCGGAAATTCTGCGCATTTTGCTTTTATCGGTTTATGTGTATTCTTAGCAAATACATCTGTCCATGTAAGCTTATCAAGAAAATGCCATTCAAAGGATAAGTTATGCACTGCGATACGGATCTGCAGGTCTTTCGGAAAATCATTTAAAAGCTTGTAGAAATCATCGATATCACGGCCATAATAATAAGTATCATTTATGCCGAATTGCCAGATATAAGATACAGCTCCGGCATATATACCAGCCCAGTATTCAGGATCTTCACCCGGACGGTATAAAAAAGGCTTCTTATCCCTGTCAAAAAAGAAGCTGGTTGTTTCGATATCGAAAGTAAATATATCTTCACAAAGAAGCCTTTTATTTTCATATTGGCCTTTTTTATGTGAGCGCTGCACCGTTATCGTATATGGATAATTAAGAAGTGCCCTGCTTTTCTCGTATAGTTTCACCCTTCATCTTCTTTCCGGTCTTAGCCTTTATATTATTGCCTGAAGTCTTAGCTGAACTCTTACCCTTCTTAGGCTTTGGTTTTGCTTTATCCAGTTTGGATATCTCGCGTATTATCTCCGCATTCAGATCCTTTGTACTCTTGCCTTTACCTTTGTATTTTTCATAAGTATCAGCGATTATCTTTTCAACTTTTTCCATCCTCTTAGGATCTGATGAAGCTTTTGCTTCCGTAAATCTTTTCCGGATGTTGGAAACTCCAAACTTTTCGCGGATAGCTTCATAAGAATATGATTGTATATAATTCATTATGCCTTTAACAAAATTGATATATTCTTTATATTCCGCATAACCTTCTTTTGATATACTGCCATCCTTATTAACATACTGCGACCAATGGCTTCCGCCTGCTTTACCCTTCTGGCCTTTGATAAACTTTTCATATCTATCGAAATTTTGTTCATACTCACGATCCCGCGCATATGCAGATTTTGTATCAAGGAAATTAAAATCTCTGAGCTTCTGCGCATATTCCTGCATATCCGCTTTGCTCATATATGAAGTTCCCTGCAGAAACCTTCCCTGATGTGTTGCCACTTCCTGATATATATCTTTCATGGCATCAGGCAACTTGTTCGGATCCAGCGACTGCATCCTTTCATTTGCTTCCTTAGCTCCGCGGGATATGTAAAGCCTGAGCTGGCGCGCGTTCATTGTCTGTATACTGGCTGTGCGGTCATATTCTTTAAATGCCATATCTTTTTACCTCTGATAAAATGTGCCCGGTAGAGCATACCGGGCACGGCCACAAGATGAAGGAAGGATATCATAAAACCTTAAACGGTCTTATAATCGAAAGTAACGGTCTTACCGTTCTTGCTGTCCAGCTCGCGGATGTTAGTAAGCGCAAGCTTCCCATCGATAACCTGCTGAAGTGCATCTGCATCATCGCGGATCTTCTTGAAATCCTCGGTGAAGCGCTTAGGGATGTTCACCTTTGCACCTGCAGCCACGATAACAGCCTGCTCACCATACTTGCCATTGGTGAAAAAGAAACCATCCACCTTGAGATCCTTTCCGATGAAGTCCTTGAGAGGAACAAACTTCATTTCCTCAAGATTGATACCGTCGCGGATCGTTTTCTTGCTGCTGGTGTTCAGATCTTCAAAACTAAAACTCATAATTACCTTCTTTCTGCCGATCATATCGGCTAACCATTTAACAGGCACTATGCCTGATATCACACGCGGGGAGTTGAACCCCGCCCGGTGCAGGCAAACATCAGATATCTTTATGTACGAATTGCACGTATCTTCTGCAGATTATGTATTCCTGCAGCTGTACTTACTCTGTCGCGCCGTAGAGGAAAGCGCTGGATATCTGCCCAAAATCCATACACCGGCACTGCCTTCAGTGGTGGGATTAATATTATAATACCACGCCTTCACGCGTTGAAAAATATAAATCATCTATGGAGCAGTAGGGCTTCCCGAATGTATGATAATGGCCTGCCCGGAAATAAAGCACCTGATGCGGGATGCACATGCAGTATGTATTATAGTAAATTAATGCGTTCTTTACTGCCAGATGCGTACTTATGGATATCTCACCATCATAAGGATCCGCAAATTGATCCTCAGCATTAATCACTGCGCTGATGGTATCTCCGAAAGATCCATCCTGCCATCTGTTCAGGATAACTGTTGCAACAGCTTCCTGACAGTCGACAGTTTCACCGCGTGCTTCTGCAGCGACTACCCGCTCCAGCATATCTATATCTGCATCCGATACATATGCACGATCGCCTTCAAGTGTTAAAATGCTGTTTGGATGATCCATATCGTCGTATGCTAATCCATATTCTGAACAAAACTGATCTACTTTTGTATTATAATCTATCATCTGTACCGCCTTCCCGGGTGTCTTATTAAGCATCATGCTGAGTATTATTATTGCAATCATCCTGTATACTCCATTCTATAAAATCAAGTATTGTATTCATTATCTGATGACCATATGTTGCACCGGCCAGCATTAAAGATATGTGATCCGTGATATCTATGTCATGCTTTTCCAGATAAATGCGGAAATTGTTTAATATGATTTTGTCGAAGTCGTTCACGATTTTCCTCTATCCTTTCTGCTTCTTCCTGAAGGGATGCGATCATGTTCTCGCAGTCTTTAGACTGGAAGTATTTGCAATCTCTGCAGGATAAAGCGCATTCATGCCTTACTTTGCATATTGAGTATGATCTGTAATTATAACTGCTCATTCAATATATCCTGTTTCTGTATTTGATATAGAAATCATGTTCCTGTTTGCGATCCACTTCATGCCTTACGAAAGATGCCACCTGATTAGTGCATATATGCTTCCGGCCGTCAGCCTTAAAATAATAATCTGCATCCTTCTGATATATCCGTTTGAAGTATCCTGATACATTCCCGGTGTAATCGTTCTGGATCCGGGCGTAAGCGAACAGCTTACCATCGCAGCGGAGTATGTCAAATCCGTATAAACTCATTAGTACACCTCGATTCTGTCAATGTATGCAAGTATTAATCTATTGTTGCGATTAACATCCTGCAGCGCCTTCTTAAGACATTTCTTTGCATCTGCTTCCTTTTCATACTCCACGCCGTTATATTCCTGATCCATACTATCATCATAACCGGCGCGGATCCTTACCATTACTTTGTAAATCACCTTCATATTCATCCTTCCTTTCCGGGTGAACACCACCCATGCAATACATTAAAGCATCGTCAATGGATAAACAGCCCAATTTTTGTTATCTTTTGACGGTTTTTTGTTATGCTGTAAACCTACTTAAGTATATGCTGTAAACCTACTTAAGTATATGCTGTAAACCTACT
>JAEIGA010011934.1_pt1 | contig 13172 bp, 17 predicted proteins | sample 9270691 | NCBI WGS metagenome assembly JAEIGA01 (sample SAMN17057246, study PRJNA624740) | gut metagenome | biome: biome; isolation source: fecal sample | host: Bos grunniens | place: China: Xizang | collected 2019 | reverse complement strand
TAACAGGTTGTCAGCCTGTTGTCAAGAAGTTTTTGAAATATTTTCAACGACTTTTTTAAGAGCTACGCACCTGACTTTTTAGTTTACCGCTCTGTTTCTTCTTGATTATATTGTATCACTCTTGAAGTGATTTGTCAAGGGGTTTTTTCAAATTACTTTGATTTCTTTTAAGAGAACTTCACGTAAGCGTTCATCGCTCTCCCTCTTGACACTATTATAATACCACACTATGACCTAGAAGTCAACTAAAATATTGCACAAATTTCGGGATAGATCTTTGTGCAACTTTTCATCATTTTTCGCTTGACAAATTGCTGAGGCTATGGTATACTGGAAGCTCGGCGCAACATGATTGAAAGCGCGCCGCGCAAACATTTGTCAATAGTGCAAAATAAACAAAAAAAATGGACTGAAATTTTCAATTAAAATTTCAGTCCAAATAATTCAATTACTTTACGCAAGTAATACAATGGTGCAGTGGCTGGCGCAACCCAGCAAACGCCGCATCCTACAATCTTTCGTGCATGGTCTCTATTTCGTATCTTTTCTTTTGTTTTAATATACTGTATTCCCTCTGTTGTATCCAATAAATAATAATTCATTCTTTTCATTGTTTTACTTCCTTTCTTTTGATAAATTAATAATAACATAAAAGGGTTGAAATGTCAACCCTTAATGTGAAAATCTTATATAATGTTTTAACCAATTCAAGCCAAAATACTGAATTAATTCTTTTTCATATTCGGGATAGTTTTCTAAAATACTCAATTTTAAAATGGTATCCCAGTCAATAGAAGTATACCAATTTTCATCTCTACCTTTTGTAAATCTTAAATTGTCGAGAATCCAATTCATGGTTTCTTGTTTCTTAACCACTGCAATTACATCTGTCAGTGAAACAAACTGTCCACTGAAGATAGGTGTAATCTCATAGTCATCAACTCTTGTTCCACTAATCTTCTCTGTAAATGTCATCATAAATATTTCGCTCCTTCTATCATGCTTTCAAATGTATCTTTTCTAACTGTTTCATAGTAATGAATATCTGTATCAATAGAACTCTGTAAGCGGAGTGTAGCATTTCTCATTCTACTATAAGCATCTAAAAAATAAATATTAATTGCCCAATAATTATTATTCAATAAGGCTAAGTTGGTGTACTGTCCCATGGTGTCTTTAGTCAACAGTAGTAAGTAGTGACCTTTAGGTGTAACAATGTGTCTTACTGGAATCCCGTCATATTTAAATCTCATATTCATTCCCTCTTTCTTAGTTCTTTTATTTATCTGTATTATACACCCGAAAGGTATTAATGTCAATACCTTTCGGTTATTTTTTTATTTATTTTACTCGAATAATCTTATCATCTTCAACATTCATTGTATGATTATTGTTCATGACAAGTGTTACTTCTTCGCCTATCTCATAGCCTTCGCCAATGAAGCCCCACTCATGACCAGTGTCACACTGCACCACTACGGCATCCGCGCGATAATCTACTACTACAGCATCTCTTGTATATCTTGTATCAATCATGGAACAACAGCCCAACACTAAACTAAATACCGCACCAATTACTAATCCTGAAATAATATCTCTACCTGTTCTTTTCATCATTCCCAACCTCTTTCTTTCTTAATTTGTTCGTATCTTTCTTTCTTCTCTTGTTCTATCTTAGCTTTATCATAAACCCTTGCTTTAATTCTATTATAACCATTCTGTTTCATTGCCCAAATATCCATGCGTCTCTGTACGCTTATCTTGCGGACTGCCTTTTCCTGGACCTCTTTCTTGTGGGTCTTGTAGTATTCTACACTCTCTACCTCTACTATTGTACTCATAGGTCTATACTTACCATGGTCTGTGTATAATGTAAGCTGTATCTGTATCATGTGCCTCTCTCCTTCCCTTACCTTATGTATGTATTATACACTATGTATTTACTATTGTCAATACTTTTGTATAAAATATTTTATTGTTATTTATTTAACAAGAGTGTGTGATGACACATCATAAGCATTGTGTATGTATGTATACACATACATACATACACAACGTGTTAGCCTTGCGCTGATCAGCTCGCCTTGCCTGCGGCATGAGCATGGTGTCTTTCACACTATATGTCTTTACTGTATTAAAGTAATGATGCAATACTATGTGTAGTGTCAATGTATCATGCTATAGTCAGCCCATTAATCTGCACCATGTTAATTATTTAACAAGCCAATCCCGCCAGAATCTAAAAATAAATCCAATTTTTAGAAAATGACTTCAATAGCAACAAGCATAGATTTAGGAAAAAGTCAATAGTCAATGTAAACAAAAAACAACTAAAAAAATTGTGCAATATACCTATTGACAGGCGAAGCGGCCTGCCTTGGTCGTTCGCCGGCCGCGCAATAACTATAGCTTTTCAGTAGATTAAATAAAAAATGAAATTCAAATTAAAATGTAAATACAAATGTTCTTTTGTTGTGTTAGATATCCACGCAACTCAAGAGAATAATGTTATCTCCACCTGTTGTCACGCTGCAACTTGCGCAGAGTTGAGCAAACTAGCAAGTGTATTGTGCTGTTGAGGTGAAGAAAAAAGACCCCGGGGTGCTTTTCGGGAGAAAATTTTTTTACTTTTTGAAAAATGATATGCGCACAGCAAAAAAATCACCAAATCAACTTTCAAAATCAAGAAGCGATAAAACACCTCTCGCCTCTCACCCCAGCACCAAAATTAAAACATCATTCCCGCTTATCCATAAAAATCTCCTTATCAATAAAAATAATTTTCTTTTTCTTCTTCTGTGCATATTGAATTGTTTGCCAAGTTCCGCCTTGCTTAATCCCGTCCCAGACAGCCAATAGCACATCACAATTATCTACCATATATTTATCTCGTTTACTATTTAATCCCGGTCCCCACTCTTCCGCGGCATAATAAAAACTATTTGCTCTTCTTTTTAAATCTTTTAATGCCTTACCCCGATAACTAGGAATAGGTAAACATAATTTCAATTTAACGTGCGGAAACCAGTTGGCACTTTCACCAAACAAAAAGTCCGCTCCGTCCGCACCTCCGCACAAAAACTCTACTTCTTCATCTTCCTGTGACTGTATCAATAGCGCAGTTAAAACATTATCCAGCCAATCATTTACTTCCGCCTCTTTTCCCCTTAGCCGCGCAGTTGTGTGTCCAGTTAGTGCAATCTTCATCATTAAGCCTCCTTATATGATTACCATTTAATGATATATCCATATCCGCCTTTATCTTCTACTTCATATCCCATAATTTTAAGTGTTACAATATTTTCTTCAAAACTTAATTCATCTTTCCATACTTCCATCTCAAAATATCCTTCACGCGCGCAATCCCGCACCGCCCGCATAATATCGCGGAATTCCGCACGCTGTTTTCTTTTATCTAATATTTTCTTCCATTTGTCACTTAATGCTCTTGCTTTGCGCGCGTCCATGCTTAGTATCTCCTTTTTCTATTAAATAATTCTCTTACATCATCAATAGTCAATTTATCTAAATAAATTAACGCTCCTATTACCACAATACCAACAATACAAGTCGAGCTCGCGGCGCCCGCAACTCTGCCAATCGCATCACCAATAGCTTCTAATCCAACTCCAATAATTTCCATCTTACTACTCCTTTTCTACTAAAACGTGCCAAACATAAGGCGCATGCACTATTACACCTAAGTAATCTACATTTGCGTTGTCTTCTAACACTTCATTGAGCGGCCATCCTGTTCCTACACAGTATACTTTAAGGGATGCGGCCGGTGCCTCTGTTTCTACCATGACCCAGATACATAATTTCCCATTAGGGTCAATTCCGCAACTTAGCGGAATTGCGCCTTCATAAGATTCTATCTCCTGTACCTCTACGGAAGGGGAAACCGAGTATTTATAAATTGTTAGCATATTCAATCCTCCTCTTGATAAATACAATATCCTTTAAAATAAGGACAAAATAAATCACATTGCGCGTTTTCCATGCCGCGGCAATGGGGTATCCGCAATTCTACTTTAACTATATCATTGTGCTCTTGAGCATATTGTTCCGCGTAAGACCATCCATAATAATTTGATAAATATTTAACAATCTCATTAGCTCGCCACTCTTGATTGAGGCGGAGTTCTTCTTTTTCTTCTTCTGTATGCTTGCGAAATGTAAACTTAGGAAACATTAAAGATGTAAACCAAACTCTTTTTGAATCTTTTCGCATTTCTTCTGTTGCATCTTCCCATAATACTTTTGGATGCCGCGACACATATTTTCCGCCAGGACGAATAGGAGGAATTGATGTTTCTGCCTGTAATACTGCCGCGTCATACCACCCTTTTAAAATAATATTCATAAAACACCTCTTTTTACTTTCTAAAAATATTATAACATTTTAATTTAATTTTGTCAACTCGTTTTTCATAGACTTAGTTTGACAGAAATAAAATTTTGTGTTATACTTATTATAAGGCAAGAAAGGAGAGCTTATGATAGACACAGAAAATAAAATTTTAGATTTTGAGGATGATGATATAGAGGAAACTGACCAATCTGTCCAGGAATCAATAGAAGATAACCTCGCGGCAGAAGGTATTAAGCCAGTTGTAAAATTAGATTATACTCTGCAATCTCCTCAAGAGAGAAATGAATTAGTTAAAAAAATTATCGATAGCACGCCTCCTGAAAAACTTACAAATAGATATTTGGAAATTTTAACAGATTATATTATATTTGCAATGGATAAAGAAGAACGAAAAGAAAAGAAAATTTTAACAGATAATAGAATGGTAACTGTAAACAAAAGAGAAACCTCTTATCAAGGCTTGATAAGTAAGTTTGAGAATGGCGAAGATGGTATCTATAATATGATTGCCAATGACAAAAATATTATATTTACTCCTAAGGTATCGATCACACCTAAAGATTTAGAAGAAATTCCTGCGCTTAGAGATTTGCGCGATGCTATTGCGGCAGTCGAAGCTCAAGTGGCGCGAGCAAGCGGCAAGAAAAAATATATACTAAAGAAACAATTAATTGAAATGCGACAAGACCAGTATGTAATTAAAAATGCCTATCATCCGCCAATGTATTGTATGAATATTGTTAAAAGTTTCAGCACAATGAATTTTTCTGAAACTACTACAATTACAGAAGATGGCGAAGTATATAGCAATGGATTAATTACATTATTTGAACCTAAGCATGTATCTGCACTCTTGTGCAATTACTCAAGATTAAAAGAAGATGCTTATGGAAAATTTTATAGCGATTCATATTTCTTAATGGAGGATTTAGATACTCTTATAGAAAATACTTTAAAAGAAAAATATCCACTGTATTATGACCTATTGATTTACAAAATTGATGGAAAACAAAATGTGGAAATTCAACAACTATTATTAGATAATCATGGAATTAAGCATTCAGTAGAGTATATTTCCTCGCTGTGGAGGAATAAAATTCCGAAACTGCTTGCGGAGCAAGCGCAAGAGGAATATTTACTCTGGTATTTTACAATAAAAGAAAAAGGCAAATGGAAAAAATGTTCTCGTTGTGGTGAAGTTAAATTAGCTCATAATCGCTTTTTTTCAAAAAATAAAACAAGCCGTGATGGTTTTTATAGTATATGTAAGGCTTGCAGAAATAAAAAGAAATAAGGAGGTAATTTAATGGCATCATGCGTATGTGATAAATGCGGCAAGCAGATGGATGACAAAAACTTTTATACCTATAAAAATGGTGATAAAACTGAGTTATGTAAAAGCTGTTTGACCATGCACATTGACAACTTTGATGAAGGCACTTTTTTATGGCTGTTAGAAAAAATGGATGTTCCATATATTCCAAGCGAATGGAATGTTCTAAGAGATAAGGCTTATGCAAAAGACCCTTATAAAATGAATGGAATGTCTGTATTTGGAAAATATCTTGCCAAAATGCGTTTGAAACAATGGAAGCAATATGGTTGGGCAGATACTGAAATGCTTCAAGAAAAACATTGTCAAAAAATTATGCAAGATAGGGAAGACCGCGAAGAATATGAGCAGTCATTAAAAGAACAATTAAATAGAGGCGAGATTAATGAATCTCAATACAAAACATTAACGAGCACAGCAAAGCAACACGCGGAAATGAGTATGACCGCACCTCCTCCGCCTAATCTAATAAATAATTTTTATAATGAAAATAATTTTATGTCAGAAGAAGAGCTAGTGGATCCCGCGGGAGAACTAACGCAAGAAGATAAAGTTTATCTTGCAATGAAATGGGGTAGATTATATAAACCAGATGAGTGGATATCTCTTGAAAAGAATTATAATGAAATGATGAACTCTTTTGATATTCAAGATGCCGATACTATTAATACATTAGTTTTACTATGTAAAATTAATCTTAAAATGAATCAGGCTATTGATTGTGGAGATATAGATGGTGCGTTAAAATCTTCTCGTATGTATGATTCGTTGCGTAAATCCGCGAAGTTTACAGCTGCTCAGAACAAAGAACAAAAGAATGATTTTGTTGATTCTGTTGGGGAATTGGTTGCTATGTGCGAGAGAGAAGGTTTTATCCCTCGATATGCTCTTGATATTCCTCAAGATAAAGTAGATATTACTCTTAAAGATATGAACGCATATATTAAAAAATTAGTAACTCAAGATTTAGGATTTGGTCAACAGATTGAAGATTCTATTAAGAAGTTACAAATTCAAAAAGAAATGCGTGAACAAGATGATGGTTTTGCTTTTGAAGATGAAGAAGATGATGGTTTAAGAGACCAAGACTATGCGGAATTTTATGAAAACGTAGAAGAGCAAAAACAAAAGGATATGAAAACTATCTATGGGGAGGTATAGCTTATGGCATTAGCAGATTTAATGGAGCTATCCCTCTCTAAAAATAATAAAAAAGTTGGATTGTCTGAAGAACGTATACGAGAACAAATTCCTGTATTGCGCGATTATATTTCTTTCTGGCGCGAATACCCAGATATATTTGTTGAATTTTTATGCGGAGATAATCCAGAAAATTTTCAATTATATTTTTATCAACGTGTATTTTTACGCGCGGTTATGCGACACAGATATGCCTATGCCACATTTCCGCGTGCATATTCTAAATCATTCTTATCAGTTTTAATTCTGATGATTCGATGTATTTTATATCCAGGTTCTCATTTATTCGTTACTACTGGCGGAAAAGAACAGGCTGCGGGTATCGCAAAAGAAAAAGTAGAAGAACTTTGTAAGCTTATCCCCGGTATAAAGAATGAAATAGACTGGAGTAGAGGAGCATCTAAATCATCAAAAGATAATGTTGAATATATATTCAAGAACAAGAGTAAGTTGGATATTATGGCTGCAAGACAAAGTTCCCGTGGTAAGCGTGCTACTGGTGGACTTGTAGAAGAGTGTATCCTTGTAGACCAGACCATGCTCAATGAAGTTATTATTCCAACTATGAACGTTAATAGACGTTTACCAGATGGTTCTCGACAAGAGAAAGAATTAGTAAATAAATCTCAAATTTTTGTTACTACCGCGGGTTGGAAGAATACTTTTGCTTATGAAAAACTTATTCAAACTTTAATTCAACAAATTATTGAACCAGATGAAGCTATTGTCTTAGGCGGAACTTGGCGAGTTCCAGTTATGGAACAATTATTACAAAGAAGTTTCATTGAAGAGCTTAAAATGGATGGAACTTATAATGATGCTTCTTTTGCGCGAGAGTATGAATCAGAATGGAGCGGAGATGCGGAAAATGCTTTCTTCTCTTCTGAAAAATTTGATAAACATAGAACTTTAAATCAGCCTGAATATGAATGGAGTGGGCGCTCATCTAAAAGTGCATATTATGTTCTTGGAGTCGACGTTGGGCGTAAAGGATGCACAACTGAAGTATGTGTATTTAAAGTAACTCCGCAAGCACAAGGTTCAGCATTGAAAAGTTTAGTAAATTTATATTCGTATGATGAGGAACATTTTGAACAACAAGCAATTAATATTAAAAAATTATATTATAAATATAAAGCAAGGGCAATTGCAATCTACGCGAATGGTCTTGGTATTGGTCTCGTTGATTACATGGTTAAGTCTCAAACCGATCCTGAAACTGGCGACTTTATTCCGGACTTCGGAGTAGATAATGATGATGAAGGATTTTATAAAAAATTTAAAACCGCGGATACAGAGTTAGGCGCGCTTTACTTAATTAAAGCGAATGCGCCAATAAATACTGAAGCACATAGTTATGTTCAAACTCAATTATCTAGCGGGAAAATTAAATTATTAATAGATGAAACTCAAGCTAAAGGAAAATTAATGGGAACTAAAATGGGACAGGCAATGGACCCAGGTAAGAGAGCAGAATATTTAAAACCTTTTACTTTAACAACTATTTTAAGAGAACAGATGTTAAACTTAGTTGAAGAAAATGAAGGTGTTAATATTATTTTAAAACAATCTTCTAAAGGAGTTCGAAAAGATAAATTCTCTGCTTTTGAATATGGCTTATATTATATTAAACAAGAGGAAGATAGAACGCGTAAACGTAAGAAAAGAAATATTTCAGAAATGATGTTCTTTTCTCAAAGATAAGGTCAAAAACGTAAAATATAAAGATTAGTTTTTTAAAATATATTAGTATAGGATAAGGAGGATATTATGCGAGCTTCACGAGGAGAAATAAAAATAGAAGAGATTTTAGATGCCGCAGGATTAAATTTCTGCGAAGAGTATATTTTCCCAGACTTGGTTAGCTCAAGTGGACGTCCTCTTAGGTTTGATTTTGCTGTGCTTGATGACAATGGAGATTTAGATTTCTTAATTGAATTTCAAGGTATCCAGCATTATGAAGCTAAAAGTAAGTTTGGCGGGTATTCAGGCTTGCGCAAACAGCAGTATAATGATATGAAGAAGCGGGAATACTGCGCCAAACATAATATAAAATTAATTGCCATTCCCTATTGGGATGAAGGTCGTATTGATTATGATTATATAATGACTGCGGCGGGCTATTAAAGAAAGAAAGAGGTGCCTATCTTGAAAAATAGACAAGCTGAAATTAAAAACAAAGGTTTTAATATGGCTCCTGATAGGAACGAGGACGTATATGCTAATCCAGCGTTAGATTTCTCAAAAATCAAAATAGGATTAAAAACATTAGATGATGCTATTGTTAATGTTGGAGATTTAAAAAAGATTGATTCAAGATTGGCAAGTAAACAAGATGCCCTTAGAGCGATGTATAATAATGATTTTGAATCTATGAGAGAAATTTCTAATTTCTTTTTCAAAACAAGCGGGATATATTCGCGATTATGTCGCTACATGGCATACTTATATCGTTATGATTGGATGATTACTCCGTATATAAATTCAGAGTCTGTTAAAGAAGATAAGATTTTAGACGGATTTCATAAAGCATTATTATATTTTGATAATTTTGAAATTAAACGTTTTTGTGGAGAAGTAGCTTTAAAAGTTATCAAGAATGGTTGTTATTATGGATATTTAATTCATAATGGGGAAAAATTAGCGGTTCAAGAATTGCCGCCTAATTATTGCCGTTCAAGATTTAGTAAAGGCAATCGTCCAGCAATAGAATTTAATATGAAGTTTTTTGATGATATGTTTAGAGATACATTCCAAAAAATGAAAATGTTAAATCTGTTTCCGAAAGAGTTTAAAAAAGGATATATCTTATATAAAGAAGGTAAATTAAAACCTGACTTCCCAGGAGATGTATCTGGTTGGTATTTATTAGATGTTAATAGCACAATTAAATTCAACTTAAATGGAGACGATGCTCCAGTATTTATGTCTGTTATTCCTGCGATTATAGACTTGGATGAAGCCCAAGCTCTTGACCGCAAAAAGATGCAACAGAAATTGTTAAAAATTATTATTCAAAAAATGCCGATGGATAAAAATGGAGATTTAATTTTTGACGTCGATGAAGCTCAGGCGCTTCATAATAACGCAGTGCAGATGCTTGGTAAAGCTATTGGAATTGATGTTTTAACAACTTTTGCAGATGTTGATGTTGCGGATATGGCAGATAAAAATACAACTACAAGTGTAGATGAATTATCAAAAGTTGAAAGAACAGTATTTAATGAAGCTGGGGTTTCTCAAATGCAATTTAACACTGATGGTAATATTGCATTAGAAAAATCTATTCTTAATGACGAAGCTTCAATGTATAATTTAGTTATACAATTTGAATCATTTTTAAATGACTTATTATTACCTTTTAATAAAAGTCCTAAAAAGATATTCTATAGAGCGCAGATTCTTCCAACTACAATTTATAATTATAAAGAGTTAGCTAAATTGTATAAGGAACAAACTCAAATGGGATATTCAAAAATGCTTCCACAAATTGCTCTTGGACAAAGTCAAAGTGCGATTTTAGCAAATGCTTATTTTGAAAATGATATTTTAAATCTGGTAGAAGTATTTATTCCGCCAATGACTTCAAATACAATGAACTCTGCTGTTCTATTGGACAAAGATAAACAAAAAGGTGGTTCTAATAATAATAGTCAGAGTAAACAAGTTGCGACTGAAGAAAAACAAGCTGGTAGAAAAGAAAAACCTGATGATGAAAAATCTACCAAAACACTTCAGAATCGAGAAAGCATGAGCTAAGGAGGAGAAAATATGTTTCGATCAATAGCAACGATTGATTCTCCGGAGTTCATTAATCTTCAGCCTCTTGATATTAATCCTTTAATGTCGAAATGCGAAATTAAGGTATGCTACGTAGGAGAAAACCGCAATAAAAGTTTTATGTCTAAAGAAGTTCTTCGTGAAATGTCTAAGACGTTGCGTGGAGCTCCTATAGTAGGATACTTTAGAGAAGATAAAAATGATTTCCATGATCACGGAGATAGAGTTACTATCGAGGGTGGAGAAATTAAATTTGAAAGTTTAACTCGCCCATACGGTTTTGTAGACCCAACCGCAAGAGTTTGGTTTCAAACTTTTATTGACATAGATGAATATGGAAATGAAGTTGAAAGAGAATATTTAATGACAACAGGGTTTTTATGGACAGGTCAGTATGAAGAATGTCAGAGCGCTGTTGAAGGGGATGGAAAACCTCATTCTCTTGAATTAGATAAGAAAACTGTTAAAGGACAATGGTCACAAAATTTTAATACAGGCGTTGATTTTTTCATTATAAATGACGCAATTTTTTCAAAATTATGTATTTTAGGAGACGATGTAGAGCCATGCTTTGAAGGCTCAAGCGTAACAGCTCCTAATATTAGTTCTTCATTTAGTTTAGATGATGAATTCCGCAATACACTATTCACTATGATGCAAGATTTAAGATTTGCATTAGAAGGAGGACAGCAAATGACTTTAGAAAATAAAGACGGCGTTACTGAAGTTTTTTCTGTAGAACAGGACAAAGCTAATCAAACAGTAGAGCTGGAAAATCAAAATATTACAGAAGATCTTTCTGATACTACTTTTGCTGCTAAAGAAGAAAAAGAAGACAAAGCAGAAAAAGAAGAATCTAAAGAAGAAAAATCTGACGACGCTTCTAAAGAGTCAGCTCCTGAAAAGAAAGACGAAGATGAAAAAGAAAAGAAAACAAACTTCGTTAAAGATGAAGAAGATGACAAGGACAAAGAAGATAAAGATGATAAAGATGTAAATGATAAAGAAGATGAAGATGACAAAGAGGATGAAGAAGATAAGAAAAAAGCGGCTTCTAACTTTGAATTGGAATCTGAATTAGCAGATTTAAAAGATAAATATGCTAGACTTCAAACAGAATACAATGCTTTAGTATCTTTTAAAGCTCAGATTGAAAACGAACAAAAAGATGCTCTGATTCAGAGTTTCTATATGTTATCTGATGAGGATAAAGCAGATGTTATCGCAAACAAAGCTAACTATTCTCTTGATGATATTGAATCAAAACTTTCCGTTATCTGTGTTAGAAAGAAAGTAAACTTCTCTCTTGAAGAAGAACCTTCTACACAAGATGACCCAATTACAACTTTTAGTTTAGACGGCGCTACTTCTGTAAACGTTCCTGATTGGGTAAAAGCAGTAAGAAGAACCGCGCAAGATAGACATTAATCAAGGAGGATTATAACAATGGCAGAATTTAAAAGAATTGGTTATGGTCAAGTAGAACCTAATCAGCTTTCTGGAATTAAAACAGGTCAGATTTTTGCTAGTCTTCCACTGGATCCAGAAGTAAATGTGCTTCAGAACGGTGAATTTATGTATTATGACTATGCAACTGGCAAAGTAAGTGCAACAGATTCAACAGGCGTAGCAGAACCTATGCTAGTATTCCAAGAAATCAAAATTTACGAAGATTGGTTATCTTATAAAGATTTCGCAATGATTCGTGTTGGAGATAACTATGTAACACATAGACCAGCAGTTGGAACACTTACATCTGCAAATACAGATGGAACAATTTATGGTGATGGCGCTCTTACAAAAGGTGTTAATCCAGATCCAGCTCACACAGAATATGGATACAGAATGGATGGTATCGCTCCAAGACTTATCAAAACAAATCTTGGTGATATTTTCACAACTAACATGGTAGCACTTGGCGCAGAATACGCTCAGGGAGATATTCTTTCTCTTGTAAAAACAGATAGAAATACTCTTGAACTTAGCAAAGATGGAACTGGAAATATGAAATTCGTTGTTGCTAAAGTTTATACAATGCCTGACGGACAGCCTGGACTGAAAGTTCAGAGAGTACAGTAATTAACATAGGAGGATATAGATATGGCATTAAAATTTAATGAATTAAAAACATTAGCTAAAACAGTTGCTAATGCAAATCCATCTTCTCCTGTTGCTTATAGCTGGGGCGAAGATAAATTTAGTTATAGCGATCTGCAGGATACATTAAGAGCAGAATTAAATGAATTAGCTGGAACATACAGCTTATATAGAGAAAATAAAAATACATTATTTGCATTAATCGAAGATACAATCGATGACGTGCTTCCAAAGAAAGTTCTTGAACAGTATGGACAGCTTGCTGAAATCAAAACTTTCAAACAAGGTGACAAACCTATCTTCACACAGAGAATTACACAGGCTTCTAAGAGACGTGCTAAACAGTTCATTGGTAAAGTAGGTCTTGCTGGTCTGTACGAAGTATTC
>JAEIGA010011933.1_pt1 | contig 13173 bp, 17 predicted proteins | sample 9270691 | NCBI WGS metagenome assembly JAEIGA01 (sample SAMN17057246, study PRJNA624740) | gut metagenome | biome: biome; isolation source: fecal sample | host: Bos grunniens | place: China: Xizang | collected 2019 | reverse complement strand
AGGACGGCCTGTGGCAGGGGCAAAGGGGAAAGTGACAGAATGTGCCGGGGTATGACAAAAAGGCCCACAGAACACCGCTGACGGTGCCCTGGGGCCTTTCTGGTTCTCCGTGACATGGTAAGTATGTTCCGGGAGATTGCCAATCCTATACATGACCCGGCCCCTGTTAGGGGTAGCACCCGGGTCTATGACCGTACATTGTACATACCTGTCTCAGATGATAGGATTATAGCACATATTTACTTGATTGTAAAGGTTGTTTCTTCCAGCACGATACCACCAGGATACCTCCTGGGCATCAGCTTCCCGTCAAAGGTAGAACCGGACCGAAAATTGTCATAGGTGACCTGCTCCTTGACATTATCCGGCATGCCGGCACAGGTGACTTTTGTCTTGCCGTCCACCGTGACCATGTAGGTCTTGGCTCTGATCCACTTGCTGTCCGTGAAGTCACCCTCATCCTTCCAGGCTCCCAGGTGTGTGGGGTGGATGTCCAGGCCCACAGGCTCCTCATAGCCGGTTAGTTTCAAGCTGTCGGTGTCTGCATATATGAACCGGTCATAAACGGCCTGGGCTGATCGGATGGTCTTGTCACGGGCATAGGCTGTGATGAAGGCACCCATGGCCGTGTAAACAGGATCACGGAGCTCCGGATCGCTGAACTTATACCGGACCACATTGTCATCATCCAGGTACGGGTATTTTTTCTTTGCCTTGGGGTTCGTGGCAAACTTGCCGTATAAGCTATTGAGCATCAGCTTGGCCAGCTGTCGCAGGGCTCCGGTGGTGGTTTCCTTGATGTGCATCCAATAATCAATATAGTCCTTGAACAGACCCACCACACCCTTGAACTTGAACCCGTTGATATAGGTCACTTCATCAATATCATAGTGATCAAGCAGCAGTGCATAGTCAACGGATGTCAGCCACATTTCCACCGGCTCATTATCCCAATAGTTTCCCTGCTTCACCCGGCTTGTGGTCAGGTATTCGGTCTCCACATATCTCCGGTTGTTTTTTAATTGCAGGGTGGGAAGGTGTCCGGGTTTCAATTCAAAGGTGCATTTCATGTGCACGATGAACAGGGGCTTCTTTGGATCAGGCACCGGCTTTCCCTCAAAATATGTTGGGTAGTCATACGGTAGCATGCAGGAATACATTGCCCATGGATACAAGGAATTGACATCATACTGTTTCCCGTGTAAACCCCGGGCGTTTTTATACTTGGGGTTCATGTACACGAAACCACCCTTGTATGCCCTTCTCAGGTCCTCATCCAGCTTAATGGGTAATACAGGGAACCACCGTTCAAAGTTTTCCTTGCTGATGATCCCCTTGTATCCGTTCAGGGCATCAGAGGCGTTGGTCATCTTTTTCAGACCTTGGGAGAACTGTATTTTCAGGGCTTCAGCCACGATTTTGCAGTCCTTGACTATGTAGTCCTTTTCTTCCGGTGTGAGCTCATAACCCACCGGCCGGTGTGCTTTATAGTCAATTTCTCCCTTAGCCATCTGCAATTCAAACGCCTTGGCGATCACGGCCACCTTGAAGGGTAGCTTTTTCAGACTGTCATAGAAAACAACCTTCTTGTGCTTCTTGGCATCTATCCGGGAGAAGCACACCTCAATGGAATAAAACAGGCCATCGTCTGTGATCAGGCAGGTGAAAGTCTTGGACTTCATGGCCACCTTCCGCCCGTTGTCATCGGTGCCTGGGTGGAACTTGTACCCATGGGTGAAAAGCCAATGCAGAATAAACTCACCATCAAATTTCAGGTTATGAAAATAGCAAACTGAGTTTTTGTTGCTTAGAAATTCCATGAAGCTGTCCAGGTTGTTGCCTATGTGCACAACTTCCAGGGTGTCAATATCCACCGCACAACCGGCCCACACCCGGACATCTGACGGGTCTGTGGTGGTCTCAAAATCAGCCATGAGTTTCATGCGTTTGATTGCCATGGGCTCACCTCTTTACTCTACATTGTAGAAATCGTCCTCGTCTTCGATGGTCTTCATGCCCATCAGTTCACGGATTTTGTTCCGCCTTGCGGTTCTTGCTTCCGGGCCATAAACGGCTTTGATCTCAAGATCGTCACCGTGTTCCTCAACCAGCTTCCGGAAGTCTTCCGGCTTCATCATGCGGACCTTCATGGCAATGCCTGGGTCATCCAGCTCATTCATAATGGCCTTCATATAATTGCTCTTGTATAACTTGGTCCGGTCTTCCAGGTATTGTCCAGACTGTATCTTGGCCTGCTTGTCCATGTAGGCCTCATAATCTTCCATGGATTTGAACCGTTGCAAAGATTTGGTTTGCCGGGTTATAATAAAGTCACTTTCTTTTCCCATGAGACGGAGCTGGGTGGCTTGGGGGTTTAGCTTCTCTTCTTCACCCAGCATTTTCTTTCTCTGATAGTTTGACCTATTGACGGCCCTCTCCAGGGCCTTTTTCTGTTCCTCTGTGAAGGTGACCCCGTGCTGGTTCTGATAACCACCGGGGACCCGTTTCAGGTTCTTCCGGCCGGTTTGCCGTCCACCCCGGTATTGCTCACCCTCATAAACACCCATTCTCTTGGCGTTCTTCTTTCGCTGTCTCTTATTTGCCATACAACTACCTCACAACTTTACGATACAGGGCCTTGTATGTGGACCGGTACAAAAGCTGGATGATCTCACCAGGCAGATAGTCCTCCAGGTGTAGGCGTTCCAGGGTTTTGTTGATACGATCCAGTTCGTTTTGTATGTCCCTGGCGTATATGTCCAGCTTCTTCTGGCTGGGAAACTTGAAAAGGTCCCCGTACGGGCTTTGGTACTCGTACGGGGACAGGCTCAGGTCTCTATACACGCCATAACGGGAAACAGGTGCTTTTCCCATGGCGTTCCCTCCTTAGTCCTCAGGGAAGAAAACCACATTGATGAATGTCCGGTTGTTCTTGCTCTTGGCTTCACTCATACGGACCGGCAGACCCTCTGTGACAATGGCCTCATGGTAGCCATCTTCCTCCAGCTTCAGCAGGCGGTCAGTAATGACGGTGCCACCAAAGTAGAACTTGTCAGACCGTTCGGCCACGGTGAAAACCGCATAGACCTCACCGGCTTCGTTGGGCAGGAAACCATACTCATTGATGGTGCTGTCCTGTCCCAGCAGTTCCTTGGTGTCACCCTTCTTACGGTTCTCCATGAAGGGGAGACGGACATCAAACTCTTTGGCTCTTTCTCTCAGGGATTTCAGGTTCTTGTTTTCGGTGCTCATGTTGGCAACCTCCTATAATATATTTCGGTGTCCTTCCGGATCACCTGGCAACCTGGTAAACTACCAGGCTCCCAGGTGACCCGGCCTGGTGGCCGGGATCACGGTTAGAAGATTAAGAGTGCAAGGGACATACCACCCAGAAGTGCTTTCTTTTCTTCCTGGGAAAGTTCCAATTTTTCACAGGCATCTTTGACACCCATGACGAGCTCTGTCATTAGCTCATGTTTTTTTCCCTCAAGCTCTCCCTGCACAGTCATGGAGGGCTTTCCGTCCTTTTCTTCTCTGAAAACTTTGATTTGTACCATTTGGCAATCTCCTTTTAAATAATATATTTAACCGGTGTCCGGTCATTTGACTTTTCCTTCGTGCTGGAGGGTCATAACTACGGTGATCATTTCCTGGGTTACCTCTCCATAATATCCCAGGCAGTAGGCCATCAGCTCTGACCAGTGGGGAACATAGCCCTCTACACTACGGCTGGCAGTGTGAGCATATTGCTCCAGGTGAATGTAGATCATATCTTGATTTGTCAGCTCAGGCATGGTCTTTGACCTCCGTTCTGCGGTAGGTGGATGCCAGCATTGTAAATTCCCCGTTGTAATCCCAACCCCAATCATCGGAAATGCTTTCGATAAGCCCCTTATCCCTGGCATCCTGGAGGACGAACCGGAGGGCGTTGGCCTTGGCTCTAGGGATGGGGTTCCACCGGATTGTGAACTCAAACCCTGGGCGGTAGTTCTTGATTTTTTCCATGGCCTCGATATAACCGGTGTGGTTTCTCAATTCTTCTTGTGTCATATTTGGCAATCTCCTTTATTTGGTAATTTTTTCCCAGGTGCTAACCGGGATGTCTGTATTCTATCAAATATTCAGTTAATTGTCAACCACTTTTTTGAAAAAAAACGAAAAACCAGCAGAAAAATTTTTATTGACAATTTGTAACTTTTTATTATACTAATATTGTAACAACTGTTACAATTTGTAATATTTTAGGAGGTTGCCTTATGTCCCAGCAATTCAAGACGGTAGAGGAAGCTCAGGCCCACATCGTGGAGCTGAATGATCAGCTGACTGAGCTCCGGAACGAACGGGATACATTATCCCAAAATAACAATAGCCTCACCCAGGAGAATGAGAGCTTGCGTGCATTAAATCAGAAATATTTCAATAAACTCAGTGCCCAATTCCAAGACCAGGAGGACGAAAACGAGAAAGAGGAAGAGGTCCCGTCCTGTGAGGATTTTGCAAAAACATTAAACATTTAAGGAGGAAACAAAATGGGCTATTCTATCGGTGTTCTGAATAACATCAGAAACAACTCTTCTCAGGAATACCAGAACCGTATCCCTGAGGCAACCCAGACCAATATTGTGCAGATCGGCAACGCCCTGAGCACATACCCGGTCCTGGCCAATGAATTCTTTGCCAGTCTGATCAACAAGATCGGCAAGACCCTTATTGAGCAGAAGCTCTTTAAGAACAAGCTGGCCCGGTTCAAATCCGGTGCCATTCTCTCCCAGCAGGATGTGGAGGAAATCTTCATCGAGATGTCCAAGGCTGAGGGTGCATACAACCCTGCCGGTCCCAACCCCCTGGGCCGTCGCTCCGGTCCTGATGTCAAGGTGGTTTACCACCGCATGAACCGCCAGGATGTCTATCCCGTCACCATCGGTGACCTGGATGTGCTCCGTGTGTTCCGTTCTGAGGCCACCCTGGACAGCTTCATCACCGGTCTGATCAACTCCGTTTACAGCGGTGCTGCATACGATGAGTGGCTGGCCATGAAGAACCTGCTCTGTACCTATGACGGCTATGCTGACGTGTGCCTGTCTGAAGGTCCCATTGAAGACATGGCAGAACTGGCAAAGCGGTTTGTTAAGACCGTTCGCAAGGTGGTTGCTGACCTGACGGTTGCACCTTCTACCAATTACAACAAGGCAGGCGTCAACACCTGGTCCAACCCCGGTGACCTGTGCCTGCTGGTCAACAAGGACTTGCTTGCTGAGGTGGATGTGGAAGTGCTGGCCAAGTCCTTCAACATGGGCAAAACAGACATTCAGATCGAGGTTATTCCTATGGATAATCTGCCTTTTGAAAAAAACTCTGAAGACTCTAATGAACTGGCCCTGTACAGCAATCTTGTAAATCCTCTTGCCCTGCTGATTGATAAGGACTTCTTCCGTGTATGGGATACCCTGTCCCACATGGAACCCCAGCGGAATGCAGAGGGCCTGTTCACCAATTACTTCTATCATGTCCATCAGATCCTCAGTCTCTCCCCGTTCAAGAACGCGGTTCTGATTGGTGAACGGGAAGTTTAAGAGGTGATCAACCATGAGTACACCGCAATCTCAAATTTATATTTGTTCCGGTGTACGCCTGGATAATCGACAACAGCACACTATCCACTTCCGGACCCTTGCAGAGCAACGGGAATTTTTTGCGGGGAAGGTTGTCAAGACCTTCTCCGCTTATTCCTATCACCGGAGGAAATGGAAGCTGAAAGTGGAGGCTTCGATGTCCCAGGCACAACAATGGAACTACCTGTATATTGTCCAGCCCGGATCACCGGACTATCAGTATTATTTCATCAATGCGGTGAATTATCTGAGTGACAGTACCGTGGAGCTGGACTTGGAGCTGGATGTGATGCAGACCTACATGGTCAACGGCTATTCCCTTTTGCCGTCCTTCATTGAAAGAGCCCATGTATCTGACGATACACCGGGAGCCAATACCGTACCGGAAGGCTTGGAGCTGGGCCCGTATTATTCCTATCACAAATTTGACCAGGAAGATATCCGAGATATGGGTGTGCTGGTTATGTCAAGTATTAACCTATTTAACATTGTGACCGAGGATTATCACGACACCATTTATATGCAAAAAATGGATGGTGTTTATAGTGGGTTGGGCTTGTTCGCCTATGATGACATGACCGTGTTGGCCAAGAAACTTTATGAAATAACCAAGGCAGGAAAGATTGATGCTATCGTATCAATTTGGATGTATCCAAAGAGCCTGGTGAAGTTGCAAAGAGATGGCACAACCTATTCATGGGATGAATATGAATGGGACACATACACCGTTGCCTGGGTAAAGGGTGCAACGATTGACACCATTGAAATGGCTGTCTACATGAACTATGACGCAACCCTTTTTGAGGGGTACACACCCAAAAACAAGAAGCTGTATTGTCACCCGTTCAACCTGCTCCATGTTTCCAATAATGCCGGTGAAAGTGCAGACTTCCGTTTCGAGGGCTTTTTCCGTGGTACACCAGCCTTCAATCTTTTCAGCGGTATTTCCCCGGATGCTGGTGTGAAGATTGCCCCGGCTGACTACTACGGCGATGGCAACGCAGAGTATGAGCAGGGCCTTACCCTGAGCAATTACCCTCAATGTGCATGGAATAGCGACACATACAAGGTCTGGCTTGCTCAGAATTTCAATCAACTGTCCCATTCCATGGATACCGCCAACATGGCGGTGCTGGGTGGAGCTGTTACGGCAATCGGCAGTTTGGCCATGGGCAATGTTGCCGGTGTCATGGGTGGTGGTGTGGCCATGTATTCCGGGTACAACCAGGTGCAGGGTATCCTTGCACAGAAAGAAGATGCAAAGACCCAACCGCCTCAGGCAAGGGGTTCCTTCTCTTCTTCCGTCAATGTGGCTGTGGGCCGTCAGACCTTCACCTACTATTACAAGTGCATTACCAAAGAGTACGCCCAACAGATTGATGACTTCTTCACCTGCTACGGCTACCGGATCAACCGTGTGATGATCCCCAACCTGAGAGCCCGGAAGGCGTTTACCTTCGTCAAGACTGTGGGTTGCAAGATCACCGGTGCATTGTCCAATGAGGATATGACCGCCATCCAAAGTATCTTTGACAACGGCATTACCTTCTGGACAAACCCCAATAAAGTGGGTGACTACACCCAAGACAATACAGTATAAGGAGGTAAACCAATGGCAAGAAAAAGAGCAACTCTCACGGACCTGCTCAACAACCTGACCGCCCGGACCATTTATGACAAGTTCAAGCTGATCGCCATGAATGAATGGGTATGGGAAGGCCTTCCGGAAGGGATTGAACCCAGACACCTGGAAAAGTACCTTTTTGACAGAGGCATGGCGTGCTTCTTCAAGAAGCCCGGTGGGTCCTTCATGTGTCTGGAATGTGAGCCCGGTGGCAATGTCAATGTGTACGGTGACCCTCTGTGGTATCGTGCTATCGGTATCGGCTACCAGCACAAGGTGTTTGCTGACAAGTGTGTGATCATCCGGAACAACCTGCTTGCCCTCCCCACCCATGACTTCCTGATGCACTATGTGAATAAGCTCACAGAGGCAGAGCGAACCATGGATGTGAACATGAAGGCCTGCAAGACACCGGTGATCTTCGCCTGTGATGACAAGGATGTGCTTTCCTTCAAGCAGATTTTCCGGCAGGTGGACGGCAATGTGCCTGCCATCTTCGCAGACACCCGTCTGAACCTGGATGCAATCACAGCCTTCCAGACCGGTGTCAAATTCCTGGGCAATGAGATCATGGATTACAAGCGATCTGTGGAGAGTGACCTGCTCACCTTCCTGGGTCAGGATAACACCCCTGTGGATAAGAAGGAACGCCTGATCACAGATGAGGCAGAGAGCAACAACCAACTCATTGCCAGCTTTGCGGACCTGCAACTGGAAGCCCGGCAGAAGGCTTGTGAGGAAATCAACGCCCTTTTCAGTCTCAATATCACCGTGGGCAGACGGGTCCCTGTGGAAACTGTGGACAACCAGGAAGAAGGTGAGCCGGATGCTTAACTGGTATAACACCGGTGTGACGGTGGAGCTGGGTGAGCTCATCGAGGCCGGGGTCAAGCTGTGGGATTTTGAATACCCCATTCCCCGGAAGCAGATTGAGTACAACGGAAAGACCTGCACCGTGGACTTCGACAAGGCCACCTTCGAGCAGAAGGTCATTGATCATTACCGTTTTCGTCAGATCGGCCAGGAGACCGTGGGCCGGTTCCTGCATTACTTCCGAACCCGTATCCGGGAGATCATGCCCTACTATGTCCAGCTGTATGAATTTGATGCCAAGTTCCGGAATATTGATGACCCCCTGGAAAGCTATAACCTGGTGGAGACCTTCCAGCAAGCTACCAAGGGCAACGGCAAGACCACCAGCAAGATTACATCCAACACCAAGGGGACTGCCGACAACCTGAGCAAGTTCTCTGATACACCCCAGGGAAATATCACCAACCTGGACACCCACCTGACCAACGCAACCAAGGTTACTGGATCAGACACCAGTAACACCACCGGTGACACCACCGGCACAACCGAGGACAAGGGTGAAGTTTCCCACACCCTGACCCGGAGGGGTAACATCGGTGTGCAACCCCTGGGTGGTGAAGTGGAAAACATCCGGAACGCCTTTATCAACATTGATGTGCAGATCATCGATGAGCTGAGTGACCTGTTTCTGCAAGTATATTAAAAGGAGGATTGACCATGATCAAACCTATAAACCATTTTTCCATTGAGAATATCCCTGGTATCTATGATGAAGAGTCTGGTACTGTCTTGGAGCTGGTGGCCCGGCTGACCAGACTGATCAACGAGATCATTGAGGACTACAACACCAAAGACGGCACCCTGGCCCGGATGGATAAAACCATCAAGGATATCAACACCCAGCTGAACGGGATCGGTGTGACCCTGGGTGAGCTGGTTGTGGGACCCCTGGGCTTTGCAACGCCTCAGATGTTCGGTGCCATCGGTGACGGTGAGGCCGATGACACCCAGGCCATCCGTGCAGCCATCAATTCCCTGAGTGATCACAACGCTGTGTTGTACTTTCCTCCCGGTGTCTACCTGGTCACGGATGACATCGAGCTCAGAAGCAACATGACCGTGAAGGGTTCCGGTGAGGCCTCCGTGATCAAGAGAGCTCCCAATGACCTGACCCATTACAGAGTGTTCCGGTGCAGGAATATTTCTGATGTGGTCCTCTCTGACCTGTGCCTGCTGGGTGACAAGGAAACCCACACCGGTGAGGACGGGGAATGGGGCAACTGTATTTCCCTGGAAGGTGTCCGCAATGTCAACATTGAACGGTGTTACCTGATGGACGGCTGGGGTGATGGTGTATACCTGGGAGCAGGTGACGGAAACCTGTCAAACTTCTATGTGAACATCCGGGACACAAAAATTACCGGCAACCGTCGCAACGGTATTTCTGTGATCACCGTGGACGGCCTGACCATTGACGGTTGCCTGATCAGCAACACCGGAGGCACAGAGCCGGGGGCCGGTATTGACTTCGAGCCCAACGAGCTGGGACAGACTGCTTCCAATGTTAAGGTAACTAACACCACTTTCTCCGGCAACAGCAAGGATGTGCTGTTTGCTGACACCGAGCAAAACCTGCATTTCTACAAGCAGGTGATTTTCACCGCTTGTATTTTCAAGAGCCAGGTGGCCCTTGACTGGCGTACCCCTCTAACCGGTGAAACCTTCGCCGGTGGTGTTGTCACCTTCTCCGGCTGTCAGTTTGATAATTCCTACCGGTGTATCCGGATCACCAAAAGTGACAAGGACACACCCATTACCCTGACCGGTTGTGACCTGTCCTGCAACGGTATTTCCATTGAGGTGGGTGAGAGTAGCAAGGACTACGCAGGGCGTACCCTGGGTGGTGTAACCCTGACAAACTGCCGAGTACATAAAAACGGAAACAACCCCATTGTTCGTGGTGTAGGTAGTAACACCATTTTTAACAAGATCACCGCTGACCTGTACACAAACAAAGCAATTAAGGCCTATGGCTATTTTAGCGGTTTGGCCACAGATGTGTGCCTGAACTTCCATGATGGTGTGTATCAGATCGGTGTATCCACAGAATTCGACAAGTACAAAGTACCATCCACCATTTACATCAGTAGAAATGCTGATGAAGAGACCTTCCTACTAAATTTCAAGGGGGATTTTCCCTGTGGTCAGGTTGTTCGTGTAATCAATGACGGCACAATGAGAGAGCTTGCTGTCAATTATAATGATCAGGAATTTCTCCTGGGTGCTGGTGCTCATGCGTTCAACTTTACCCTCACGCCTTCGGATGTGGCTGTGGTGTACGGAGGTGCCGTATGAAAAACTGGATTTTGACGGCCTTATGTGCTGTGGGCGGTGTCATTTCCGCTCTGTTTGGTGGTTGGACTGGTGCCATGACCACCCTGCTGATCTGTAACATTGCGGACTATGCCACCGGTCTGATTGTGGGTGGGTTGTTCCATAAATCCCCCAAGACGGCCACCGGTGGTCTGGAAAGCCGGGCCGGTTGGAAGGGCTTGGTCAGGAAACTGTCTACCTGGGTCTTCGTGCTGATCGGTTACAGACTGGAAATGATGACCGGCCAACCCATTATCAAGGATGCGGTGTGTATTTTCTTTGTCTGCAATGAAGCAATTTCTATTGTGGAAAATATGGGCTTGATGGGTGTACCCATTCCCCCTGTGATCAAGAAAATGATTGACACCTTGCAAGATAAGGATGGTGGAAATGATGGCTAAGACCAACACCGCCCTGGTTGCGTATTGCAAGGCCCAGCTGGGTATGCCGTACTGGTATGGATCTTTCGGTCAGTTTGGCACCCTTGCCTTCTACAACCAGAAAAAGAAACAGTATCCCGGGCAGTATAAATGGGCCTATGATCCGGCACACACCATGCGGAAGGTGCATGACTGTGTGGGTCTGATCAAGGGATATTTGTGGTGTGATGCTGTCAATGACGGCACGCCCACCTACAACGCAAGCCAGGACAAGTCCGCAGACGGTATGTATAACACCGCTACCGTCAAGGGCCCCATTTCCACCTTGCCGGAGCTCCCCGGTGTGCTGGTGCACAAGGGTGGCCACATCGGTGTATATATCGGCGGTGGCAAGGTCATTGAGGCAAGAGGCAAGGCCTACGGTGTGGTCATGACCAACCTGGCAGACCGTGGATGGGAAGACTGGTGTGAGTGCCCGTATATCACCTATGAGAAGAATGAGGACAAGACCCTGGACCTGCTGGCCCGCCTGATCAAGAAGGTGGAAGCCCTGCCGGAATACAAGGAACTGTCCGGACTGCTGGAGGAATAACATGAGCTATGTAACCGGTAACCGCTACCTGACACAAGCGGAAATGACAACCAACGCCAAGTATATATGGAACTACCTGGGAAGCCGTGGCTGGTCCAAAAATGCGGTTGCCGGTATGCTTGGCAACATGGAAACGGAAAGCACCATAAACCCAGGTATCTGGGAGAGTTTGAACGCCAACGAGGGACCAGGTTTCGGCCTGGTCCAATGGACACCCTACACCAAGTACACGGGGTGGTGTGCTGATCGTGGGCTGGACCCCTCAGCCATGGATAGTGCATTGAAACGCCTTGAGTATGAACTGGACACCGGTCTGCAATACTATCCCACAGATAGCTATCCGTTAACCTTTGCACAGTTCAAGGTCAGCACCCAGACCCCGGAATACCTGGCCCAGGCATTTCTCCATAACTATGAAAGACCGGCAGACAGCAACCAGCCCAACCGGTCCACTCAGGCCCGTGCCTGGTATAATGTTCTGGAAGGCGACCCTGTTGCCCCGGAAGAGCCGGACACACCCAGCAACCCAACACCCTTGCCCAAGTTCAAACCATTATCCACATTGCTACTGGTGGCCAGCAGGAGGCGGTTCTGATGTGGTGGTCTAGGTCTCTTATTCTATCCCACAATAAACTGTTAAACTTCGTCCTGTCCAATCGTGGCGGTGGTAAAACCTTCGATGATACCAGGTGGTGCATTGATGACTTCAAGAAGAATGGCAAGCAGGGAATGTGGGTTCGACGATATGACACCGAGCTCACGGGTGAAAAGGGTATTCTGACCGGTGGCAAGTTCTTTGATAATGTGACCAAGGTTCCTATCAAAAACTACCCGGACGGGAAAATACCCAAGGGAGCCAAGCTGGACGAAAGCGGAAACTTCGTCAACCTGTATCCGGATGATGTATTTGAGATCGATGGGTACACCGGCAAGATCAATGGAGAAGTGGCCATCCACTTTGTGGCCTTGTCTACTTCCCGGCAACTGAAATCAGCCAACTTTCCCCTGGTCAATAAGCTGATCTTCGATGAGTTCCTGATCGGCACAGAGAGCAAGGTGGGTTACCTGAAAAATGAGGTTGAGGTTCTGCTTGATCTGATCGAGACCGTGGACCGTATGCGTGATGAGGTCCGGGTCATGTGCCTGGCCAATAGTATCAGTATCGTGAACCCCTATTTCCTATACTTCCATATCAAGCCCAGCACAACAAAACGGTTCACCGTGTATGATGAGATATGTGTGGAAATGTTCACGGATCAGGCGTTCGTGGAGCAGAAAAAGAAGACCCGTTTTGGTAGACTGGTAGCCGGCACTCGTTATGGTGACTATGCCATAGAAAACAAGTGGCTTCTGGATAATGAAACATTCATTGAGCCCAAGCCCCCAACGGCTGACTTCATGCTGGCCATGAAATACCAGGGTACCTATTATGGGTTCTGGGTGGACTACAACCAGGGTCTCATATATGTCAACCGGCAATATGATCCCTCATCCTATAACCTGTACTGCCTCACCAAAGAGGATCATGAGGCCAACCTGCTACTGGTCAAGACCCTGGGTGAGCAGAAGCGGATACAGCGAATTGTGTACGCCTTCCGAAACGGCCTGCTCCGGTTCGAGGATATGCAGGTCAAGAACCAATTCTATGAGTTCATCGGTTTCTTTGTCCGGTGACAGACAACTGGCCCCAGGGCACCGTCAGCGGTGTTCTGTGGGCCTTTTTGTCATACCCCGGCACATTCTGTCACTTTCCCCTTTGCCCCTGCCACAGGCCGTCCT